>Ga0114958_10000289_pt1 | contig 43479 bp, 38 predicted proteins | sample C_130208_EF_Meta_FD_89577 | JGI IMG/M metagenome (GOLD analysis project Ga0114958, IMG submission 89577) | Freshwater microbial communities from Lake Croche, Canada to study carbon cycling - C_130208_EF_MetaG | ecosystem: Environmental > Aquatic > Freshwater > Lake | place: Lake Croche, Canada... | reverse complement strand
GGGGTTGACCTCTAGCACGAAAATCACGCCGTCTTTGATGGCGAATTGCACGTTCATCAGGCCGACCACATTCAGCGCCAAGGCCATTTGCACGGTTTGCGTTTTCAGCTCTGCCACAGTGGCAGCAGACAGCGAATGGGGCGGCAGGCAGCAGGCAGAGTCGCCCGAATGCACGCCGGCCTCTTCGATATGCTCCATGATGCCGGCCACATGCACAGCACTGCCGTCACACAGCGCATCCACGTCAACCTCGATCGCGCCGGATAGGTAGCTGTCAAGCAGCACGGGGCTAGAGCCGGACACCTGCACCGCCGTGACGATGTAGCGGTCCAATTGCGCATCGTCGCGGATGATCTCCATCGCGCGTCCGCCCAAGACGAAAGAGGGGCGGATGACCAGCGGGTAGCCCACGTCTTTGGCCACGGCAAACGCTTCGTCGCGTGAACGGGCCGTGCCGTTGTGCGGTTGTTTCAGGCCCAGCTTGTGCAGAAGTTGTTGGAAGCGTTCGCGGTCTTCGGCCAGATCAATCGCATCGGGCGTGGTGCCCAAGATCGGGATGCCTTCGTTGGCCAGCGCTTGGGCCAGCTTCAAAGGCGTCTGGCCGCCGAATTGCACGATCACCCCGTGCAGCGTGCCATTTTCCTGCTCGACCCGCAGGATTTCCAGCACATGTTCCAGCGTAAGTGGTTCGAAATACAGCCGATCAGAGGTGTCATAGTCGGTCGAGACCGTCTCGGGGTTGCAGTTGACCATGATGGTTTCATAGCCCGCCGCTGTCAGCGCGTAGCAGGCATGGCAGCAGCAATAGTCAAACTCGATCCCCTGACCGATCCGGTTGGGGCCGCCGCCAAGGATCACAACCTTTTTGGCATTCGACGGGCGCGCTTCGCATTCCACATCGCCCATCGCGGGGGATTCGTAGGTGGAATACATATAGGGGGTTTGCGCTTCGAATTCGGCGGCACAGGTGTCGATCCGCTTGAAGACGGCCTGCACCCCAAGATTGCGGCGGGCACGGCGTATTTGCCCCTCGTCACGGCCGGTCAGTTTGGCCAAGCGGGCATCGGTAAAGCCCATCATCTTCAGCTTGCGGATGCCTTCGGCGGTGACGGGCAGGCCGGATTTTGTCACCATAGCCTCGGTGTCGATGATCTCGCGGATGCGGGCAAGAAACCACGGGTCAAAGGCGGTGATGGCGTTGATGTCGGCATCCGACAGGCCGTGGCGCATGGCTTGGGCGATGGTGCGCAGACGGTCAGGCGTGGCTTCGGACAGCGCCTTGGTGATGGCGGCGCGGTCGGGTGCGCCGGGGATGGCGATCTCGTCAAAGCCGGACAGGCCGGTTTCAAGGCTGGCCAGCGCCTTTTGCATCGATTCGTGGATGGTGCGGCCAATGGCCATCACTTCGCCGACCGATTTCATCGCGGTGGTCAGGTTGGGGATGGCGCCGGGGAATTTCTCAAAGGCAAAGCGCGGGATTTTGGTGACGACATAGTCGATCGAGGGTTCAAACGACGCGGGCGTGACCTTGGTGATGTCGTTGTCCAACTCGTCCAGCGTATAGCCCACGGCCAGTTTGGCGGCGATTTTGGCAATCGGAAAGCCCGTGGCCTTGGAGGCCAGCGCCGACGAGCGGCTGACGCGGGGGTTCATCTCGATCACGACCATGCGCCCATCGGCGGGGTTGATCGCCCATTGCACGTTTGACCCGCCGGTCTCCACCCCGATCTCGCGCAGCACGGCGATAGAGCCGTTGCGCATGATCTGGTATTCCTTGTCGGTCAGCGTCAGGGCGGGGGCCACGGTGATGCTGTCACCAGTGTGCACGCCCATGGGATCTATGTTTTCGATGGCGCAGACGATAATGGCGTTGTCGGCTTTGTCGCGCACCACCTCCATCTCGAATTCTTTCCAGCCGAGCAGAGATTCGTCGACCAAGACCTGCGCCATGGGCGAGGCTTCAAGGCCAGAGCGCACGATGGCCGCGTAATCGTCGCGGTTATAGGCCACACCGCCGCCCGTCCCGCCCAAGGTAAAGGCGGGGCGGATGATGGCGGGCAGGCCCACATAGTCTAACGCGGCAATCGCCTCGGCCACGCCGGCGGCAATGTCGTATTTGCCGGTGGGCAGTTTGGGCGCGGCGATTATGGTGGCTTTGGGGTTTTCAAGGCCGATCCGGTCCATCGCTTCGCGAAACAGCTTACGGTCTTCGGCCATTTCGATGGCTTCACGCTTGGCACCGATCAGCTCGACGTTAAATTTGGCCAGAACGCCCAGATCGGCCAAGGCCAGCGCCGTGTTCAGCCCCGTCTGCCCGCCCATGGTGGGCAACAGCGCATCGGGCCGCTCTTTTTCGATGATCTTGGCCACGACTTCCGGCGTGATCGGTTCGATATAGGTCGCATCGGCCAGTCCCGGATCGGTCATGATCGTGGCCGGGTTCGAGTTGACCAGGATGACGCGGTAGCCTTCTTCGCGCAGCGCCTTGCAGGCTTGCGCGCCCGAATAGTCAAACTCGCAGGCTTGGCCGATGACGATGGGGCCCGCGCCGATGATCATGATGGATTTGATATCGGTTCTTTTTGGCATGACGGCCCCCTTACGGCAAAACTTTGCGGGTTATAGCCGTGGCAAGCGGGGGCGCAAGGGGATTCCCAACGCCGCACTTTGCGCCCCCCGAAGGGCTGCGCAGCGCTGCGGACCTCCCGCGGGATATTTGGGCAAGTATGAAAGAGGGAAATAGGAAAGGGCCGGAGGTTGCCCCCCGGCCCTGACGTTGGCTTTAAGGCTTTATCAGCCCTTTTCGCCCACGGCACGCTCGGCGGCGGCAATGGCGGCTTTGCGCTTGTTGACCTCGTCACCGATCGGAGGGCCTTTGAAGCGGCGATTTTCAATGCCAAACCACAAAACGGCGAGGAAAATCAGGAAGGCCGCCGAATAGTACCACAGACCCGGCACGAACATGGTGCCCGGTGTGGTCGCATCGCCCGGGGTGCCGGGGATCGACACGACAAAGGCATGGCCCGCGATGATGATCGCCACCGTACCCAAGGCCACGATCACAGCAAAGACGTTGTAAAGACCGCCCAGCGTGAAAGAGCCCTTGGTTGTCCAAGTTTTGCCCAAGGCCAAGGACCCGGCCAAGATCGGCATGGCGTAAGAGATGTACAGATACATGGCCGACCCCGTCGACAGCGCCGCAAAGGCGTTGAGCGGCGTTGTCAGGGCGGTCAGGATCGAGCAGAGGATCGCCGTCATCCAGATCGCCGCCACCGGCGTGCGGTAGGTGGCGCTCACCGACTTTAACAGACCGGAGAAGGGCAGACCGTCATCGCGGGCGAAAGCATAGATCATCCGCGAGGTCGAGGTCACCGCCGCCAAAGCACACAAGAAGTTCGACAGGATGATGCCCAAGAGCATGATCTTGCCGATCGTGGACCCCAAAATGGCCGAGATGAAGACGTTGTTGAACGAGGCCCAGCCCGTGGCAGCCGCCGCCGACAGATCGGGGATCGCCTCGATCATTGCGACGATCATCACAAAGCCGAAGATCAGCGACCAGAAGACCGAATGCAGCATGCCCTTGTGCACGGTATCACGGGCGTTCTTTGTCTCTTCGGCGGTGTGGGCCGAGGCGTCAAAGCCGGTGATGGTGAACAAAGGATAAAGCAGACCGATCAGAACCGCCATCAGCGGGCCATAGCCCGGCGATACGCCACCGCCGGCCGCGCCGGTGTTGTTGACGAAGGTGAAAGCCTTGCCAAGATCAAAGCTGGGCGCTGCTGTGAAGAACATGATGATCAAGATCACGGTCACCACGAAGATCAGATAGCCGGCAAAGTCCGTCAGCATCGTGGTCAGCTTGATGCCGAAGTGGTTCAACAGCGCTTGTGCCACCTGCAAAGCCGCGACAGACCAGATCTGGGTCCAGATGGTCCAGCCAGAAACGTCCCAGCCCATCACGCCGCTAAACCACAGGTCGCGGGCGATGGTGTAAAGAAAGACGTTGATCGCGGGCACCACGAACAACAGGCCGAGCAGATTGGTATAGGCCGTGGCCCAGCCCCAAAACCGCCCGCCCAAGATTGACGACCAGTGATAAAGGCTGCCCGCCGTCGGATAGGCCGAGGCGATCTGGCCCAAGCACGCCGCCACGATCAGCGCATAAACGCCGCCGATCAGCCAACCCACCGTCAGCGAGAAAGGGCCGCCTGCTGAAAGGGCGATCGGGAAAGAGCCCAAACCGCCGGACAGAATGCAGATAATGGAAAATGAGATGGCAAAGCTCTGGAATGGTCCCATGCGCCGCGAAAGCTCTTGGGCATAGCCCATGCCGTGCAGGATCTTAAGATCCTCGTTGTGGTCTTTGTCGGTGGACTTATCCGCCATGACTAGCCTCCTGGTTCCCTGTTTGTGGTTTTTTGCTTCGAGCGAAACGCACGATTTGGCAATGCACACAGAACCGCTGATTTGGCCCTCTGTCCAGCCTAGAATGACAGGTTGGAGGGCTTTAAATCTGGTGCCGGGCTGTCTTTGGCGGCTCGATGTCGCTTTTGGCCCAAGAATGCGGCGGAAGGCGGGTGGCGGGGCGGGCTTGGCAGCACTAGGTCTGAGCGGGGCAGAGGTGTGTTAAATGATCTTGGTGGAACATGGCCCGAAGGGGCAGGCGGCCTTGTTTGATGGCGCGCTGGACACTGTTGTGGCTTGGCACGCTGACGAGGTGGGTAAAGCGCTGGCGGCCCTTGATGCAGCACGCGCGCAAGGCCATTGGGTCGCAGGCTGGGTGGCTTATGAGGCGGGCTATGCTCTGGAGGCGCGGCTTTTGGGGGTGATGCCCAAAAGCTTTGGTCCTTTGCTTTGCTTTGGGGTCTATACCTGCCCGCAAGACGCAGGCCCGCTTTTGGCGCAAGCCGGGACAGAGGGGCGGGCGGGGGTGGTCTTGGACCCCGCCGTGCCGATGGTGTCTTTGGCGCAGTATCGTTGGGCGTTTGACCAAGTGAAGGCCTATATTGCCTCGGGCGATTGCTATCAGATCAACCTGACCTTTACGATGCAAAGCCATCTGCGGGCAGGAACCGCTCTGGGCCTGTATGGGGCTTTGAAGGCGCGTCAATCGGTCGGCTATGGGGCCTTTGTCGATTTGCGGGCCGAGGGGGCGGATGTGCCCGTCCTGATCTCGCGCTCGCCCGAGTTGTTTGTGCGCACCGATGCGGGCGGGCGGATTGAAAGCCGCCCGATGAAAGGCACCGCGCCGCGCGATCCTGACCCGGTGCGCGATGCCGAATTGGCGCAAGAGCTGCGCGGGTCGGAAAAGGGGCGGGCAGAGAACCTGATGATCGTCGATCTGCTGCGCAACGACATCGCGCGGATTGCCAAGGTGGGTTCGGTCAAGGTGCCTGCGCTGTTTGCGGTGGAAAGCTATGCGACCTTGCACCAGATGATCAGCCGGGTGGTGGGCGATCTGGTCGAGCCGCCGTCGATGACGGGGCTGATGGGGGCGATGTTTCCCTGCGGGTCGATCACCGGCGCGCCCAAGATCCGCGCGATGGAGATCATCCGCGCGGTCGAACCGATGCCGCGTGCGGCCTATTGCGGGGCGATTGGCTGGATGGCGCCGGATGGGGAAAGCTGCTTTTCGGTGGCGATCCGCACGCTTACTTTGGCGGGCGATGGCGGAATTGTGCTGAACGTGGGCGGCGGGGTGGTGCAAGATTCCACCTGCGCGGGCGAGTGGGAGGAGGCGCATTGGAAAGCGCGCTACGTGACGGGGCTGATGACCCCGGGCTAAGACTGATCGAAACGCTGCTGTGGGACGGGGCGAACTGCCCTCGTTTGGCGCTGCATCAGGCGCGGTTGGTGCGGTCGGCATCGGCTTTGGGCTGGGCAGAGCCTGTCGATTTGCGCGCGGTTTTGACGGGGCTGCCCGCACAGGCGCTGCGGTTGCGCGTGACTCTGGATGGCGCGGGAAACATAGCACTGGAAACGGCGCCTTTGCCCCCCGCAAAGGCGGAATGGCGCGTGGGGCTGGCGCGCGACAGGCTGGACAGTGCCGACCCTTGGTTGCGGCACAAAACCACGCGGCGGGCGGTTTATGACGCGGCCCGCGCGGCTTTGCCGACAGGCTTGGACGAAGTGATTTTTCTAAACGAACGCGGCGAAGTCTGTGAGGGTACAATTACGACGGTTTTTTTTGATCGCGGTGCTGGTATGCGCACGCCCCCTTTGGCCAGCGGGGTGCTGCCGGGCGTTTTGCGCGCAGAGTTGGGAGTGGCCGAAGAGGTTTTGCTTGCCCGTGATTTGCCGCATGTGCGGCTTTGGGTGGGAAATGCGTTGCGCGGGGTGATGCCAGCGAGATTTTTCGCTGAAAAATCGCGAGACGAATTTTCTGCGAAAATTCGTCGATAAACATTACGGCCCACAGCGCGTTGGTGGGGTGATTTTTCGCAGAAAAATCGTGATACAGGGCCCCAACGATTTTTCTGCGAAAAATCAGGGGCCCTGCGCGGGCTATCAGCCGACGATGTTGAAGTCCGGCCCATAGGGATATTTCGTGATATCCTCGTTGCCATCTTCGGTGATGATCAAGATATCATGCTCGCGGTAGCCACCAGCACCCGGTTGACCTTGCGGAATGGTCAACATCGGTTCCATCGAAATCACCATGCCCGGTTCCAGCACCGTGTCGATATCTTCGCGCAGTTCAAGCCCTGCTTCGCGGCCGTAATAGTGCGACAGAATGCCGAAAGAATGGCCATAGCCAAAGGTGCGGTATTGCAGCACTTGATGCTCTTCAAAGAAGGTGTTGAGCTTGGCCGTCACTTCGGAACACTTGGCACCCGGCACCAACAGCGACATTCCGTATTCATGCGCGGCCACATTGATATCCCAGATCCGGCGCGAGGCGGCGTCGGCCTCTTGCACGAACATTGTGCGTTCCAGTGCCGTGTAATAGCCCGAGATCATCGGGAAGGTGTTGAGCGACAAGATATCGCCGCGTTTCAGCTTGCGGCCCGTCACGGGGTTATGCGCCCCGTCGGTGTTGATGCCAGATTGGAACCAGACCCAAGTGTCACGGTATTCGGCATCGGGGAAGCGCTTGGCGATTTCCAGCTCCATCGCGTCACGTCCGGCCATTGCGATGTCAATTTCGCGCAAACCTTCTTTCACCGCATCACGAATGGCAAAGCCGCCCACGTCAGCCACCGCCGCACCGTGCCGGATCAGGGCGATTTCGGCGGCGGATTTCATCATCCGCTGCTCCATCGCGCCTTTCGAGATATCCACCCCGCGAGAGGGCTTCAGGAACGCGTTGAGCTTTTCAGACTGCACCAGCGTCAAGTGATCCGCCTCGCAGCCGATCACCCGGCCCTCGCCGGTGACAGAGCGCACGGCGCGCCAGTAATTGTCGCGTGCCCAATCGGTGTAGGTGATATTGTCGCCGTGGCAACGCCGCCACGGTTGGCCTGCATCAATCCCCGCGCTGATCGTCACCGATTGCGTGGGCGTGACGACCAAGCCGTAAGGCCGCCCGAAGGAGCAATACAAAAAACCCGAATAATAAGCGATCGAATGCATCGAGGTGAAGACGCAGGCGTCGATCCCCTGCATCTCCATCAACTCGCGCAAGCCTTCCAGGCGCGCATCGTATTCTTCGGCTGCAAAGGGCAGCACACGGTCGCCTTGGTGGAAACGGTAGTGTTCTGGACGGTTCGTCATAACAGACCCCAAATTAGGGGTCGCCCAAGCCGACCCCGCAAGGTCCCGGCGTACAGGACGACAGCGCAGATAGCGCAAGCGGCAGGGCTTTGCCTTGGAACGACGCCATCGTTCCGGCTCGTATCAATCATGCCCGAAGTTCCACGCCGCGCAAGTCTTAAACCGACGTCTTTCGCCGGATATGACGCGAGGATCGGCCTTTCCTGCGCCAGATCAAGGTTACTGCGATGGCGCAAAGTTAAGCCAAATTGCTGCAAGATGGCCGGTCAAACCACAAGACCATCAACCATTTGCTAGGGGGTTGGTGCCAAAGTCGGCCTTGGGTCAGCGCCCGGGGGGGTGCTGAGAAGTGGGGTTGAAAATGGTGTCTTTTGTGGTGACGACCGACACGCAGTCGGGTCAGGCCCTGTCTTGGGGTGAATTCGGGTTTGTGGCGGCGCATGGGTCTATCATGGCGCCGACAGGCCCAGCCGTTGTGGTGAACGGCACGGCGACGCTGGTGTCTTATGGCGCTTTGGCCGCCGCGAAGGCCAGCGCCTTGGTGCTGAATGCGGCCCAATCCACCAGCGTCACCATTGCCGACAGCGGGTCGGTGGTGACAAGCGCGATTGACCTTGCCGCGATCTCGGGCAGTTTTTCGGGCGCTTTTGCGCTGCATTTGTCTGGCATGGTCAGTGGCGGGCAGGGGGTGAACCTGTCGGCGGCAAGCAATTTCTCGACGATCAACATTGGCAATGACGGCACTTTGCAAGGCTTGGGCTTTGCTGCCGGCCATGCCATTGCCCTGACCCTGACCCAAGGCACCGACGCTGTGATCGCCAACACCGGCATGATCAGCACGGCGGGTGCTGGGGCGACGATCAAGGTCTTGGGCCAATGGGGGGAGGTGACATTGACCAATACAGGCAACATCCTAAACGCCTCGGTCGGCGGGGTCGCGATTGACGTTGACGGGGCCCTGACGCTGCGAAACTCTGGCCGGATCGAGGGGAATGTGACGGTCACCGACGGTGCGGCCGATATCTACAATGCGGGCACTTTACACGGCAATCTGCGGCTGAGCGGCTTTGACGACACGGTGCGCCTGAGCGGTGTGATTATGGGCGATGTGGTGCTGGGCGACGGTGCGAATGTCTTTTGGCAAACCGGCGGGCGGGTCATGGGCACGGTATTTGGCGGAAGTTCGAATGATATCTATCATGTCGACCGCTCGGACACATCGCTTAGCGACACAACGGGGGGGGTGGATATTGTCTATGCCTCGGCCAGTTTTCGTCTGACATCGGGGCTGGAAAATCTGGTGCTGCTGGGGCCGATGGGCATGGTTGGAACCGGCACGGCGGCGGCGAATGTGATCAAGGGCGATGCGGGCGATGATGTTTTATCGGGCTTGGGCGGGAATGACGACCTTTACGGCGGTGAGGGCAACAACCGGCTCATGGGCGGGGCGGGCCAGGATACGCTGCACAGCGGTGAAGGCAACGACCGGTTGGACGGCGGTGCCGGGGTGGATATGGTGTTTGTCGGCTACGGCGATGACCTTCTTTTCGGCGGGGCGGGCCGCGATCTGCTGCGGTTTGACGAGCTTTCAACCCAGATGGGCGTGACTGTTGACCTGACCACCAACAAGGCCAGTTTTGAGGATAAGGGCGCTGGTCTGCGTTTTTCTGGCTTTGAGGATATCATCGGCACGGCCAATGCCGACACGCTGACAGGCAGCACTTTGGCCAATAGCTTGTTGGGCGGCGGCGGGGCCGACAAGCTTTATGGCGGAGCGGGCAACGATTGGCTTCTGGGCGGTGCGGGCGGCGATCTGCTGGATGGCGGCGCGGGGGCGGATTATTTTGTCTATTCTGCGCTGGCCGAGAGCCCGGCGGGCGGCTGCGACACGATTGCAGGATTTGAAAAGGCCGCGGACAGAATTGATCTCTCGGCTTTGGATGCGCTGCCCGGCGGGGGGGATGATGCCTTTAGCTTCCTTGGAACCCAAGCCTTTGGCAGCGGGTCTTGCGTGCGATACCAGCGCAACGAGGCGGCGGGCACCACCTTGATCGAGCTGCGCATGGCCGGATCGACCAGCGATGACTTGCAGATCGTGCTCACCGGGCTTTATGACCTGACGGCTGCGAGCTTCATCCTGTAAACGGCCGCAAAGATTTGGCCCGCGTGCTGCGCCCCCGCCCCATTCACGCGCTGCATTCAAGCGTTGGGCTTTTGCCCTTTCGTTTGCACAAAGTTGAGGCAAATTGCCCGTAAATGACGCATGGATCAGCGGCCTTATCAACCATTCGCTAGGGTCTTGCTGCCAAAGTGCATCTTGGGTCAGCGCCCAGGTGGGGGCTGCGGTCTGGGGTGAAATATGGCGTCCTTTGTGGTGACTGCCGACACGCAGTCGGGTCAGGTTTTGGCCGCGGGTGAATTCGGCCTTTTGGCGGCCAGCGGGTCCATCATGACAGCCTTGGGGCCGGGCGTGATCTTGAGCGGAACGGCCACGCTTAAGGCTTATGGGTCTATTGCTGCGGCCACCTCCAGCGCCTTGGTGCTGAATGCGGCTGGCGCGACCAGTGTGACCATTGCCACTGGCGGGTCAGTGGTCACGGCCGGGATGGATCTGGCGGCGATCTCGGGCAGTTTTGCGGGCGCTTTTGCGCTGCATTTGTCGGGCCTTATCAGTGGCGCGCAGGGGGTTAAACTGTCAGCGGCTGCGGCCTATTCCACCATCGACATCGGCAATGATGGCACGGTGCAAGGCTTGGGCTTTGCCCAAGGGCAGGCCATTGCACTAAGCCTGGACCCAACCTCTGCCGCAGTGGTCAACAACACGGGCATGATCAGCACGGCGGGCACCGGGCCTACGGTGCAAGTCTGGGGCGAACTTGGGCTGACGCTGACCAACACGGGCAATATCGTCAACGCCTCGGCCGACGGCGTGGCCATCGCGGTCGCAGGACAACTGCATCTGCGCAACTCTGGCCATATCGCGGGCGATGTTACGGCCAGCGGCCATGCCGATATCTATAATGCCGGCACCATTCAGGGCGATATCCGCTGCGCGAACGGCAATGATGCGGTCTTTATCAGCGGGCTGGTCATGGGCGATGTGATCTTGGGCAACGGGCGCGCCAATAGTTTTCAGCAAACCGGCGGTCGGGTGATGGGCTGTGTGTACGGCGGGTCGGGCGATGACAGCTACTTTGTCGACCGCGCTGACACCGTGATCAGCGATACAACGGGCGGGCTTGACAGTGTTTACGCCCAGACCAGCTTCCGGCTGGGCCCGGGGATCGAGAATTTGACGCTGACTGGCGCCCTTGGCAGGACGGGCATGGGCAATGTCAGCGACAATATCATTCTGGGCACGGCGGGCGATGATGTTTTATGGGGCTTTGGCGGCAATGACGTGGTCAGTGGCGGCGATGGCAACAACCGCCTGATGGGCGGTGCGGGCCAAGACACGCTGCGGGCCGGTGCGGGCGATGACCGGATCGACGCGGGCGCTGGCGCGGATGTGGTCTATGTCGGCTACGGCACAGATAAGCTCTTTGGGGGAACAGGACGCGATGCCTTGCGGTTTGACGAGCTCTCTAACCCTTCGGGCGTCACAGCCAACCTGACCACCAACAAGGCCAGTTTTCAGGATATGGATGCCGGACTGAGCTTTTCGGGATTTGAGGATCTGGTCGGCACGCCTTATGCCGACACACTGACCGGCAGCGCTGTGGCCAATAGCGTATCGGGCGGCTGGGGGGCCGATACGCTTTACGGCGGCGACGGGGCCGATGTGTTGATCGGCGGGGCCCAAGCCGATGTGCTTTATGGCGGCAAGGGCTGGGATAGCTTTGTCTTCGCCTTGGTCATCGACAGCGCTAAGACGGCACCTGACACGATCAAGGACTTTGAAAAAGGCCAAGACCGGATCGACCTGTCTGCCATCGACGCCGTGCTTGACGGCAGTGACGATGTCTTTCGCTTCATCGGCACCCAAGCCTTCAGCGGCAGCGGGGCTGAGGTGCGCTATCACAAGGACACCGTCTTGGGCACCACGGTGATTGACCTGCAGGTGGCGGGTTGGACAAGGGGTGACCCGCAGATCGTGCTGAGCGGGCTTTATGACCTGACGGCGGCCAGTTTTGTTTTGTAGGGCGCAGGTTTGCCCTGCGCCCCGATTGGGTTTAAACCCGCCCGACAAAATCCGCGGCCGAGTGGCGCTCTGCCATCTGCTCTGACGGATCGCCCGAGATTTTGTTGACAATCCGCCCGCGTTTCGCCGCCGGACGCGCCTCGATCGCATCGGCCCAGCGTTTGACATGGGTGTAGAGGCCCACATCCAAGAACGTGTCCGCTTGCGGATAGCTGCGCCCCAGCATCAAATTGCCATACCACGGCCAGATCGCCATGTCGGCGATGGAATAGTCACCCGCCATCCACTCGTTTTGCGCAAGGTGGCGGTCGAGCACATCCAACTGGCGCTTCACCTCCATCGCGTAGCGGTTGATGGCATATTCGATCTTTTCGGGCGCATAGGTGTAAAAATGCCCAAAACCGCCGCCCAAGAAGGGGGCCGACCCCATTTGCCACATCAGCCAATTCAGCGCCTCGGTCCGCATCGGGCCAGAGGCAGGCAGGAAAGCGGCGAATTTCTCGGCCAAGTGGATCAGGATCGAGCCGGATTCAAACACCCGCAGCGGTTGGAGCCCCGACAGGTCCAGCAGGGCGGGGATTTTGGAATTGGGGTTGACCTCGACAAAGCCCGAGCCGAACTGCTCGCCCTTGCCGATGGTGATCAGCCAAGCGTCATATTCCGCCGCATGGCCCGCCTGAAGCAGCTCTTCAAACATCAGCGTGACTTTGACGCCATTGGGCGTTGCCAGCGAATACAGCTGAAACGGATGCACCCCGCGCGGCAGGTCTTTGTCATGCGTGGCCCCCGCGATGGGCCGGTTGATCGACGCGAACTGGCCGCCGTTGGCTTGATCCCATGTCCAGACTTTCGGGGGGGTGTAAGGGGTGGTCATGGGGCATCCTGTGTTGTGTGGGGTTATGGATAGATTAAGCGCAAATCCGCCGCTCTTCAATGTCGCAGGCTTGTACGGGCGCTGCGCGTTCCTATCTGAAACCCACACAACGCAGGAGATGCAGATGCTTTGCCCGATTGATGGCCAACCCCTTGTGATGACCGACCGCAGCGGGGTCGAGATTGACTATTGCCCCAAATGCCGCGGTGTCTGGCTGGACCGTGGCGAGTTGGACAAGATCATCGAACGCGCCGCCCCGTCTGCTGCGCCCCAGTCCGCTGCGCCCCCGTCCGGCGCGGCCCCCTTCACCATGGCGCAGCCGCAAGGCCAAAGGTACCGCGACGATGATGATGACGACGACCGCTACAAGAAAAAGCGCAAGGGCGGGTTGCTGGGCGAGTTGTTCGACTTCTAAGCCGCCCGTCAGACAGACCGCGTAATCCCGCCGTCCACCCGCAGGTTCTGTCCGGTGATATAGCCGCCGCCGTCCGATGCCAAAAACGCCACCGTGGCCGCGATTTCTTCCGCGCGGCCATAGCGGCCCATGGGAACGGATTGGCGGCGTGCTTCGGTGGCGGGCAGGCTGTCGATCCAACCGGGCAGGATATTGTTCATCCGCACATTTTTCGGCCCGAAATCATCGGCAAAAATCTTGGTGTAGCTGGCCAAGCCTGCCCGAAACACCGCCGAGGTCGGAAACATCGCCGAGGGTTCAAAGGCCCAAGCGGTGGAGATGTTGATGATGCTGCCCCCGCCCTGCGCCACCATGATGGGTGCCACCAGCCGTGTGGTGCGCAGGATCGGCATCAGGTAAATGTCCATCCCCTTGTGCCAATCTTCATCCGTGATCTCTAAAATCGGCGCACGCGGCCCATGTCCGGCAGAGTTCACCAGCACATCGATGCGCCCATAGGCGGTCATCGTCGCATCGACCAGCCGCTTGATATCGTCGGTGCTTTGGTTTGATCCGGTTACACCGATGCCGCCCAAGTCTGCGGCCAAAGCCTCACCCTTGCCCGACGAGGACAAAATGGCCACCTTATACCCATCTGCCGCCAGCCTTTTGGCCGAAGCCGCCCCCATGCCAGAGCCGCCCGCCGTGATCAAAGCCACTTTCGTCATAGCATCCTCCAAATTTTGGGCGACCCTGCCACTCGGGCAGGGTCAGGGCAAGCTTACTTTGACGGGGCAGGTGCGCCGCCTTCAAAGCGGTTGCCGTGGCGGTAATCGCACGGCGCTTCTTGCATCTGCAAATGCAAGCCTGTGCCGGTGTAAGCGTGGGCGCGGGCGAGGTCTTCGTCAAAGTCGATGCCAAGGCCCGGCGCTTCGGGCGGCAGGATATAGCCGTCTTCCCATGTCAGCGTGTGCTTGATCAGCGCCATATGGAAGGCACCGCCTGTCTGGATGGTTTCGGCCATCAGCAGGTTGGGGATCGACACCGCCAGATGGATATTGGCCGCCCACTCTACAGGGCCTGCATACAGATGCGGGGCCATTTCGGCGTTGAAAATCTCGGCAATGGCGGAAAGCTTCTTGGCCTCCATAATACCGCCCAAGCGCCCCAAGGCGGGTTGCAGGATTTTCACGCCGCCTGCGCGCAACAGGGTGCCAAATTCGGTCTTGGTGGTCAGCCGTTCGCCCGTGGCCAAGGGGATGCGCACATGGCGGGCCACTTCGGCGAATTCCAAGATGTTGTCCGGCGGGATCGGTTCTTCATACCAGAGCGGGTTATAGGGTTCCAACTCGCGCCCCAAGCGGATCGCACCGGGGGTGGTGAACTGGCCATGCGTGCCAAACAAAAGATCGGCCTTATCGCCCACCGCCTCGCGGATTTTCTTGCAGAACTCGACCGAGCGGGAAATATCGCTCATCGCCGGTTCATGGCCGCCGCGGATGGTATAGGGGCCTGCGGGGTCGAATTTGACGGCGGTAAAGCCCTGTTTGACGGTGCGCGCCGCCGCCTCGGCGGTCATATCGGCGTTGACCCAGAATTCGGCGGCATCTTCGCCCGGTTCAGGATACAGATAGGTGTAAGAGCGCACGCGCTGGTTCATCTTGCCGCCCAACAGCGCCCAGACAGGCCGATTGCGCGCCTTGCCCAAGATATCCCAGCAGGCGATCTCTAGCCCCGAAAAGGCCCCCATCACCGTGGGGTCGGGGCGCTGGGTGAAGCCCGAAGAATAGACACGGCGGTACATCAGTTCGACATTCTCAGGGCTTTCGCCCTGCATATGGCGTTCGAACACGTCTTCAATCACCGCGATCATCGCCTTGGGCCCCACGGTCGAGGCATAGCATTCGCCGTAGCCCACGATGCCGTCATCGGTCGTGACCTTCGTAAAAATCCAATAGCGCCCGCCCCAACCGGGGGCCGGAGGGGCTACGATAAAAATCTCAAGATCCTTTAGCTTCATGGCGCATCTCCCAGTTTTGGGCAGCCTAAAAGGCTGGCCGCGAAAGATATAGCTGAACCCGACGCCAAATGTCGCAAAGGGGCGCTGCCCCTCGCCTTCGGCTCACCCCGGAGTATTTGCACCAAGATGAAGGCAAAGCGGGCCTTTGCCCTTCACCGAGGCCCAAATACTCGCGGGAGGGTCTGGGAGGGCAGCCGGCCCTCCCAGCCTTGGCCGCGCAAGGCAAGGTCAGACATGCCCGATCGCGGCCAGAAAAGTCTTGATCAGGGCGGCATAGGCTGTGGGCTGTTCCACCATCGGCAAATGGCCCACGCCTTGCATCAGATGAAAGCGGTGGCCGGGGATCAGCCCGGCGGTTTCGCGCACCAGATCGGGCGGGGTGGTGCCGTCGTTTGCGCCCGCGATGGCCAAGGCGGGCAGGCGCAGGCTGGCGGTGGTGGTGTAAAAATCGCTGCCGCCAATGGCTGCGGCACAGCCTGCCCAGCCTTCGGGGTCAGTGCCGGTGATCAGGCGGCGCAGGGTCGGGGCGTGCGGGTTGTCGCGCCAGCGCGGCCCAAGTTGGCGTTGCAGGGCGCTGTCGGCATAGGCGTCCAGCCCCTCGGCCCTGATCTGCGCTGTCCGTTCTGCCCAAAGCGCAGCGGAGCCGATCTTGGCGGCGGTGTTCGACAGCACCAAGCCGCGCACCAGATCCAGCCGTTTGACCGCCAGCCCCTGCGCCACCAAGCCGCCCAGCGAGACGCCGATGAAGACCGCGTCTTTCATGTCCAGATGGTCCATCAACCGCTCTGCGTCGCGCACCAGCGCGCCCATGGCATAGGGGGCGGCGGGCACGTCTGACCCGCCATGGCCACGATGGTCATAGGTCAGGCATCGGTAGCCCGTCAGATGGGGCAGAACCCCGTCCCAGATCGACTGGTTGGTGCCCAAGGCATGGGCAAAGACCAAGGGCGGCGCGGTGTCGGGGCCTTGCAGGCGGGCGTTCAGGCGTAGGTCAGACAGATAAACAAGCATGGTTGCGATACTGCATAATGGGTGGGGTTTATGGCCGATAGGCCGACCAGATAGGTTTAAAAGACCACGTCATCCCGCCAATGCCCGCCCAAACATCGCGGCATCGACATTCCCGCCTGAGGCGGTGCAGATCACGGTTTCCGGCAGGTCGTGGCAAAAAAGCGCTGCTGCCAAGGCCACGGCCCCCCCCGGTTCCACCACAATATGCAGATGGGCAAAGGCCAGTGCCATGGCTTGCAGTACCTGCGCATCGCTGACCACCAGCCCCGGCCCGCACAGCCGTTGCAGGATCGGAAAGGTCACTTTGCCCGGCTCGGGTGTCACGATCGCATCGCAGATCGACCCGCTGGTCGCCGGATTGCGCTGCACCGACCCCAAGGCCAGCGAGCGGGCTGTATCGTCAAAGCCCGCGGGTTCCGCAGGGCGCACGCGCAGGTGGGGGGCTTTGGCTTCAAGCGCCAGCGCCACCCCTGCCGTAAGCCCACCCCCGCCGCAGCACACGATCACCTCTGCCGCACTGATCCCCGCCTCTGCCGCTTGGTCTGCGATTTCCAAACCCACGCTGGCTTGGCCAGCAATCACCATCGGCTCGTCATAGGGGCGGATCAGCGTCAGCCCGCGCTGGGCTGCCAGACCAGCCCCCAGCGCATCGCGGTCTTGGGTGGCGCGGTCGTATAAGATCACCTCGGCCCCATAAGCGCGGGTGTTGGCGATTTTGATCGCGGGCGCGTCTTGTGGCATCACGATCACCGCCCCAGCCCCCAGCAAAGACGCCGCATAAGCCACGCCTTGCGCATGATTGCCCGACGAATAGGCGATCACCCCGCGCTTTTGATCACCCGCCGACAGTGCCGTCAGCGCCGCCCAAGCGCCGCGAAACTTGAAGCTGCCGGTCCATTGCAGACACTCGGCCTTCACAAAAATCCGCCGTCCGGCGAGCTTGTCCAGCAAGGGCGCGTTCAGCAAGGGCGTGCGGCGGGCGTGGCCTGCAAGACGGGCGGCGGCGGCGGTGATCATGGCGATGTCGGTCACGGCAGGGCCTGTTGAAACGCCCTCAAAGCCGCAACGCTTTCAGGTTCGTCTAGGAACGGCACATGGGCGCGGTCTGGCACATGGGCCACGATCAGGCCGGGGTGGCGGTGGGCCATTTCGGCCACGGTCGCAGGGCTCAGAAGATCCGAGTTTGCCCCACGGATCACCGCCATGGGCAGGCCCTTGCACGCGTCAAACAGCGGCCAAGCATCCCCACTTGGGGCCGCCAGCGCGGCGTTGAAACTGTCGCGCAGCGCGGGGTCATAGGTGATCTGCAACCCGTCAGCCGCCGGTTTGGCATGCTTTTGTGCCTCCTCCAGCCAGCGGGCGGGCGCGACATGGGCAAAGCCCACAGCCGTCTTGGCCAGCACATCGGCATAGTCGGCAAAGGTACGCGCGAGCGGATTGCGCCCGATATAACCTGCGATCCTCTCTAGCCCTGCCCGCTCCACGACAGGGCCAATGTCGCACAGGCACAGGCCCAGCAGCCGCTCAGGGGCCAGATGCGCCAAGAGCATCCCGATTAATCCCCCGCGCGAGGTGCCCAAGACGGCAAACCGCTTGATCCCCAAATGGTCCATCAGCGCCAGCGCATCTTGCGCCTCTTGCGGCACGCTATAGGTGGCCGAACCCGTCCAGCTTGACCCGCCGCGCCCGCGATAATCCATCCGGATGATCCGCCCCGTCAGATAGGGCTTGGCATAGGTAAAGTCGGCCATGGTGCGGGTCAGGCCCGCCAAGCACAGCAGCGGTCTGCCTTGGCCTTGGTCGGCATAGGCTAGGCGGGTTCCATCGGGAAGGGTCAGGTGTTTCATCGGCCAAATTAAGCACCAATCGGGCTGGCTTGGAAGGGGTCCTTGCCTAGGCCGCCTGCCGCGCTTAGATGCAGGCCGCAGATCGGCAAGGTGCAGACCGGTAAGGGGCATTTCATGGCGCAAGTGGATACGGCAGAGCGGGCAAAGTCGCGCAGGGTTGGCGCTTTGGCGGGGTTGCGGCCGTTTCTGGCCCCCTATCGGGTGATGATCTTGGTGGCGGGGGTGGCTTTGGTTGTCACAGCCTCGGTCAGTTTGGTGCTGCCGATGGCGGTGCGCCGTGTGGTCGACGGGTTTGGCGTGCAAAAGGCGGCCTTGCTGGACCAGTATTTTGGCGCGGCGATGGCGGTGGCGGCGGTGATGGCCGTGGGCGCTGCGGTGCGGTATTACTTTGTCACGCGGTTGGGCGAGCGGGTTGTGGCCGACATCCGCCGGGCCTTGTTTGACAAGGTGATGGGGCTAAGCCCCGCCTATTTCGAAAAGATCATGACGGGCGAAGTGCTTAGCCGCATCACCACCGACACGACCTTGATCTTGTCGGTGATCGGCTCGTCGATCTCGGTTGCCTTGCGCAATATGCTGACGCTGGTGGGCGGGTTGGTGTTGTTGATGCTGACCTCGACCAAGCTGACGCTGTTGGTCTTGCTGATCGTGCCTGCAACGGTCGTGCCCATCGTGATCTTGGGGCGCAAATTGCGTGCCACCTCGCGCGAGAATCAAGACCTGATTGCGCAATCGTCCGGCCTTGCGTCGGAAGCGTTGAGCGCGGTGCAGATCGTGCAAGCCTTTACCCATGAACTTGTGACGCGCGCGCAGTTTTCAAAGGTGAACGAAAAGGGCTTCACCTCGGCGCTGAACCGTATCGGGGTGCGGGCGTTCATGACCTTTGTGGTGATGTTCCTAGCCTTTGCCGGCGTGGTGGGCGTTCTGTGGATCGGGGCGCATGATGTGCGCACTGGGGTGATGAGCCCGGGCGAGTTGGTGCAGTTCTTGATCTATGCCGTGATGGTGGCGGGTGCCGTGGGCGCTTTGTCCGATATCTGGGGCGAGGTGCAGCGCGCCGCAGGCGCCACCGAACGGCTGGTCGAGATTTTGCAAGCCACCGACAGCGTGCAAGATCCCGCACGCCCGATTGCCCCGTCACAGCCCGTGCGCGGCGGGTTGGTGTTGGAGGATGTGCGCTTTTTCTACCCCTCGCGCCCTGATACGGCCGCGCTGGACGGGGTCAGCCTGACGATTGCACCGGGGGAAACCGTGGCGCTGGTGGGGCCATCGGGTGCGGGCAAGTCGACGGTGTTTCAACTGCTGCTGCGCTTTTTTGACCCCGACTCAGGCCGCATCCTGCTGGACGGGGTCGATCTGCGCGCCATGAACCGCGATGCCTTTCGCAAGAACTTCGCGCTGGTGCCGCAGGATTCGGTGATCTTTGCCGGATCGGCGCGCGACAACATCCGCTTTGGCAGGCCCGAGGCCACCGATGCCGAGGTTCAGGCCGCAGCCCAATCCGCCGCCGCGCATGAGTTCATCATGGCCCTGCCGCAGGGCTATGACACATTCTTGGGCGAGCGCGGTGTGATGCTGTCAGGCGGCCAACGCCAGCGCATCGCCATCGCCCGCGCCATTTTGCGCGATGCACGGGTTTTGCTGCTGGACGAGGCGACCTCGGCCCTGGATGCCGAAAGCGAGCGTTTGGTGCAGCGTGCGGTGGAAAGCCTGAGTGAGGGGCGCACCGTTCTGGTCGTGGCGCACCGCTTGGCGACCGTCAAACGCGCCCACCGTATCGTGGTGCTGGATCAGGGGCGAATCGTCGCCACGGGCACGCATGACGAATTGGTGGCCCAAGGTGGGCTTTACGCCCGCCTTGCACGGCTGCAATTCACCGATGGGGCTGCAGCCGCGCTTTGAGCGATGCCAGAAAACCCCGCACCGCGCGGGGTTTGGGGCCGGTTTCATAGGCCGACAGGCTGGCTGGCGTTTGCGGGTGATCGACCGCCAGATCGGCGATCAAAGCGGTGCGATCGGTTTCTTCTTGCGGCGTCAGGGGCAAGCGGGCGGCGGCTTGCAGCAGGGCGTGGTCCTCGTGCAGGCGGCGCATGGCGCGAAAGGCGCGCTCCATCGGGGCGAGCAGGTCGGGGTTTGACCGCCAGCTTTTTCCGGCAAAGACCTCTTGCACCACCCGCTGGCCTGCCCCCAAGCAGTCATAATGCTGGCAGCCTGCAAAGCCTTTTGCGGCCAGATCAGCGTGAATGGAACAGGCATGGCCTTGCAAATGGCGGCAAGCTACCCCGCCTGCCTTGCCAAAGCCAAAATCCTCGCCCGCATCAAAGGGCAGCATCACGCAGCACAGCGCCGCACAGGCGTCGCAATTGGGGCGAAAGTCGATCTGCTGGTCTTGCATTTGCTCTTTGTCCCAATACTCCGGGGTCCGGGGCTGGCCCCGGGGAGGCCGGGTGCTGACTTGGCAAAGCTTGCGTTTCGCGCCATCGTGCCGTCAAGCCCCGCATCAAAGGGCAGGCCGCAAAGGCCAAGGGGGAAGCATGAGCCAATTTCGCACCCGCGAGGATGTGGCCGCCATCGAGGCGGAAATGCCGTGGGAGGCGCGCGATGTCGGGCGCACGATGCACGATTTCCTTTCGCGCGCCGCACGGGCGCATGGGGGCCGCCCTGCGGTGACGTTTCAACTGACCTCGGGCGCAAAAGACCGCGCGCAGACGCTGACATGGGGCGCGTTGCTGGACCGTGTCAGCCAAACCGCCAACCTGCTGCGCGGCTTGGGGGTGGGGCCGCAGGATGTGGTGGCTTACGTTCTGCCCAATGCGCTGGAAACGGTGGTCACCTTGCTGGCAGGGGCCGTGGCGGGGATTGTTTGCCCGATTAACCCTTTGCTGGACGCAGCCCAGATCGCGGCCTTGCTGCGCGAAACCAAGGCTAAGGTGGTGGTCACCCTTAAGCCCTTTCCCCGCACGGACCTTGCGCAAAAAGTGGCCGAGGCTTTGGGAGCGGCCCCCTTGGTCACCACCTTGCTTGAGGTTGATTTGGCCCCCTATCTGCCCTTTCCCAAATCGCTGATCGCGGCGGCGATGCGGCCTAAGACAAAAGCGCGCCATAGTGCCAAAATCATGGGTTTTACCGCCGCCGTGGCGCGTCAGCCCAAAGCCTTGACCTTTGCTGACCCCCCCACAGACCGAGTCGCCGCCTATTTTCACACGGGTGGTACCACGGGCCTGCCCAAAGTCACCCAGCACCGCGTTTCGGGCATGGTCTACAACGGCTGGCTCGGCCACCGGCTGCTGTTTCGCGAAACCGATGTGATCTTGTGCCCCTTGCCGCTGTTTCATGTCTTTGCGGCCTATCCGGTGATGATGTCGATGATCGCCTCGGGCGGGCATGCGGTGTTTCCCACGCCGCAGGGCTATCGGGGCGAGGGGGTGTTTGACCGGCTCTGGCAGTTGGTTGAACGCTATGGCGCGACCTATCTGATCGGCGTGCCCACGGCGCTGTCAGCCCTGATGCAGCGGCCCGTTAATGCGCGGATCGACACGCTGCGCGGCACCTTTTCGGGTTCTTCCCCGTTGCCGACAGATGTGTTCAACCGCTACGAAAGCGCCACGGGCGTGCAGGTGATCGAAGGCTATGGGCTGACGGAATGCACCTGTCTTGTGTCGGTCAACCCGCCGGAGGGGGTGAAGAAAGCAGGCTCGGTCGGCTTGGCTTTTCCCTATACGCAAGTGCGGATTCTGGCCCATGAACACGATGGTCCGCGTGACTGCGCGGTGGACGAGGTGGGCGAGATTTGCATTTCCAGCCCCGGTGTCCTGCCCGGTGGCATCTATGTCGAACAGGCGCGCAATGAGGGTTTGTTTGCGCATGGCGCTTACCTGCGCACCGGCGATCTGGGGCGGATGGATGCCGATGGCTATATGTTCATCACAGGGCGTGCGAAAGATTTGATCATCCGCGGCGGCCATAACCTTGACCCCGCCCTGATCGAAGAGGCGCTGATGAAACACCCCGCCGTGGCCTTTGCGGGTGCCATCGGCCAACCCGACGCCCATGCGGGCGAGCTGCCCTGCGCCTATGTCGAACTGGTCGCGGGGGCTGCGGTATCGCCAGAGGAGTTGGTGGACCATTGTCACACCCACATCCCCGAACGCGCGGCTATCCCCAAACATGTCGAGGTCTTGCCCAGCCTGCCCAAGACTGCCGTTGGCAAGATTCTAAAACCCGAACTGCGCAAACGCGCCATTGCGCGGGTGCTGGATGCCGCCTTGGGCGATGCGGGCTTACAGGCGCGCGTGGCCTTGGTGGTCGAAGACCGCAAACGCGGGCTTGTGGCGCAGGTGAAAGGCGATGTCGTGGCCGAGGGGGCGGCGGTTGGGGCCTGTTTGGGGGCCTTTGCCATTGCTTGGGAGTGGCTGGCTTAGGGCGGGTTTCGTGTGATCTGGCGCAGGCGACGCGCCCCGCCTTGCGCCATGCCCGCCCAGCCACGATCTTTCTGCGAAAGATCAGGCACTTATCCTATATCGTAGCGGTATCCATCCAGATCGTCACGGGGCCGTCATTGTTCAGCGACACGTCCATATCGGCCCCGAAGATGCCGTTTTGCACGGGAATGCCAAGGGCCGCGACCTTGGCCGAGACGTCTTCGTAAAGCCGTTTGGCAAGATCGGGCGGGGCGGCATAGGAAAAGCCCGGGCGGTTGCCGCGCAGGTCGGCGGCAAGGGTGAACTGGCTGACGATCAGCGCCGATCCGCCCGTATCACGCAGCGACAGATTCATCTTGCCCGCCTGATCTTTGAAGATGCGCAGTTTGCTGATCTTGGTGGCAAGCTTTTCCGCCTCGGCCTCGGTATCCTCTGGCATGGCGCAGATCAAGATCAGAAGGCCAGCGCCGATTTGACCGACGATCTGGCCCTCGACCGCCACACTGGCGCGGGTGACGCGTTGCAGAAGTGCTTTCACAGGTCAGACCGCCATGGCGGGTTGGCCCCGGCGCGCGAGACGGTGATGGCGGCGGCACGGGTGCCGAGGGTGAGGGCGGCGTCAAGTTCGCCGTCACTTAGGGCAGACAGGCGGGCTTTGGTCAAAGCGCCCGCCTCATGCAGCGCGCAGAGGGCACCGGCGTTGAACGTATCGCCTGCGCCCACGGTATCGGCCACGGTGACCTTTTGGGCGGCGACAAAGCGGTCTTGGGTGGCGGTGATGGCGCGTGCGCCTGCAGCCCCTTCGGTGATGAAGACAAGTTTGGGGCCTTGGGCGAGGATGGCACGGGCGAGGTGGGTGACATCACCGCCGCCTGACAGCCAGTGCAGGTCTTCATCCGACAGTTTCACAATATCGGCCCGTGCGATCATCCGTTCGATGCGCGCGCGGTAGGGGGCTTCTTTGCCAGCGATAAAGCCAAGGCGGATGTTGGGGTCGATCATGGTCACGCGGCTGGGGGCCTCGCGCAGTTGCAACGCCTCATAGGTGCTGGCGGCGGGGTCGTTGACCAGCGAGATGCCGCCAAAGAACAGCGTGCTGATGGACGCGGGCAGGTCGGGCAACTGGTCTTGCGTCAGCAACAGACCAGCGGTGTTTTCGTCATAAAACGCATAGGTCGCTTGGCCATCGACCAGCTTGACAAAGGCCACCGTGGTGGGGCGGGGCGAGCGGGCGCAGTAGCCTGTATCGACCTTTGACGCTGTCAGCGTATCGGCCAAAATCTCGCCCAGCATATCGGTGGAGATGCCCGAAAAGAAGGCCGAGGGCGCGCCAAGCCTGCCCAAGGCGATGGCCGTATTGAACACCGCCCCGCCCGCATAGGGGGCAAAGCAAGCCTCGCCCAGCGTGCTTTGACGCGGCAACATGTCGATCAGGGCTTCGCCACAGCTGAGAATCATTTCACGCTCCTATCAGAATTTGGCGGACCATAGCGGATCAGCGGTTGTTTGCGCAAACAGGCGGTTGGGGGAGCGACTGTCAGGCAAAGTAAGGCTGCAACGCGGTGCGGATGCGGTCGAGCACGCTGTCGCCGGACAGATCGGGGGCGAAGGTCTGGCCTGTAATCGCCTCGTAGGCTTGCACATAGACGGCAGAGGTGGCGGCGATCATCTCGGCGGGGATTTCGGGCAAGGCGTCGTGATAGGGGTCACAGCGGGCGGCGACCCAAGAGCGGATCACGTCTTTGTCAAAACTGGGCGGGCGGGTGCCTGAGGCAAAGGCGGCCTCATAGCCAGAGGCGATCCAGTAGCGGCTGGAATCGGGGGTGTGGATTTCGTCGGCGATCAGGATTTTTCCCGTAGCATCGGTGCCGAATTCGTATTTGGTATCGACCAAGATCAGGCCCCGTTCCGCAGCCACCTGTTGGCCACGCGCAAAAAGCGCAAGGGCTGCGGTCGAGACTTCGTGCCATTGCGCGGCGGTGAGCAGGCCTTGGGATAAAATCTCATCCGCCGTCAGCGGCGCATCATGGCCGCCGTCAAACGCCTTTGAGGTCGGGGTGATGATCGGCTGCGGCAAAATCTGGTTATCGCGCAATCCATCGGGCAAGACATGGCCATACATGGCGCGCTGGCCTTGTTTGTATTGCGTCAGCACCGAGGTCGAGGTGCTGCCCGCCAGATAGCCGCGCACCACCACCTCGACCGGCAGGATGGTCAGGCGCTGGCCGATCACTACGTTCGGGTCGGGATAGGCCAGCACGTGGTTGGGCATGATATCGGCGGTACGGTCAAACCAGAACCGCGCGATCTGGGTCAGGATTTGGCCCTTGTAGGGGATGGCGGCCAAGATGCGGTCAAAGGCGGATATGCGGTCAGAGGCGATCAGAATGCGCCGCCCGCTTGGGTGGGTGGCATCGGCGGGCAGGTCGTAGCAATCGCGCACTTTGCCGAAATAGGGGTTGGGCAGTTCTGGAATGCGGGCGTGAGAGAGAACGCGCATGAAGCCTCCGGTCGGGAATGGGACCCTTTGCCCTTGGGGGGCGGCAAAGTCAACCAGAGCGGAGCGGCGCGTCTTAGGGGCTATGCCCCCCAGACGCGCCTTTCGCAGGGGTCAAAGCAGATCAGCCGCCATTGCCGTATTTCTGGATCAAGACATAGGCTGCGGCAGCCAAGATCGCGGCCCCAAGGGCTGCGAAGGTGATCTTCCACACGCTGTAGGGGCGCTCGCCTTGCACTTCGCCGGTTTGGCCGTTGACCAGAAAGCGGTAGGTCTTGGAGTTGTACTTATAAGCCGCGATCCAGATCGGCAGCAGGATGTGCTTGAAGGTTTCGGCGGAATAGCTGGTGGAAACGCTGTCGATGCGCTGCACATCCCCGCCGATGTCGCGGCGCACGTCTTGTTCGATCACCACGGCCATTTTCTGCTTGGCGGTGGTGTTGCCATCGGCCAAGGCCACGGTATAACCCTCGGCCTGAAATCCTGCGAGGTAATCGGGCTTGTAGGGCTGCAATTGCGACAGATCCCACGGTTCCAACCCCTCGCCCAAGCGGGCGGGCAGGGATGTTGAAGCGATGGCCATCACATCATCAAACCCGCGCGCCACAGCGCCCGAGGCGGGATACCAGCGGGTCTTTTGCACCTGTTCCTGACGGGTTTCGGTCTTGCCGTTGACATTGGCTGTCACGGTGCGGGTTTCGTAGTAATGTACGCCCTTGGCACCGCTGTATTGACTATGGGTGTCGGCATCAAAGGTCCAATAGGGCACATAGACGCCGTTCATCGCACGGCCGGCGCGGGTAAATTCCAGCAGGCGGTTGGGGGCGAACCACAGGCGGCCCAGCCAGGCGACCATGGCCTTGTGGGCCGATTTTTCATCCAAGGCGAAGGGGATCACGGCCTGTGGCTTGATCTTACGCTCGGCACCCGTGTCAACCACGATGGGGGCCGCGCAAAAGGGGCATTCGCTGGCATGGGTTGCGCCGCTGAATTCCACGCTGGCACCGCAATTGGGGCATTTGGTGGCGCGCACCTCGGTGCTGGCGGTGGCGGGCAGGTCGTTGGACAGGCCCTTGGCCAAGGGATGCTCTTCGAAAGCTTTGGTCTTGGCGGGTTTGTCCCACGGGCCAGCGCCTTCGTCGGCCGCAATCGTTTGTTCAAAACCGCAATGCTCGCATTTCAGCGTGGTTTGCCCCGGTGCAAAGCGCAGATCGCCGCCGCATTGCTTACAGGGGTAGCGGTGCTCTTCGGACACAGCCATGGCTTATACCCCCGGCGGCGGCGGTGGAGGCGGCGTGGCCGCAAAAAGGCCGGAAAGTTCGGTCTGGTCGGCCTGTTTCCAGCCGTCTTGACCCGCCGTCCAGACTTGGGTTGACCGCGTCAGGCTGCCATTGGCCACAAGCCCTGCCAGATCGCCCACGCCGTAAGGGCCCTTGGTCGCGCCGTTTTCGGCCAGATGCCATTGCTTGACAGGGGGCGGCGGCGGCGGGGCAGAGGCCACAGCGGCGGCCTGCGCGCCCATGTTCAACCCCATGCCTGCGCCCATCGCCGCGCCCATCGTGGCCCCCATGGCCGAGTTGGGGTTGCCCAAGCCTTCGGCGGCGTTGAACTGGGTGAATTTGCCCAGATCGCCCGCCAGCCCGATCGAGGTGCGCTTGTCGAGGACCTTTTCCACCTCTTCGGGCAAAGAGATGTTTTCGATATAAAACTCTGGCAGGGTCAGCCCGTAATTGCCGATGGTGGGCGCAATGGCACTGCCCACCAGTTTGGCGAGATCGGCGGTATTGGCGGCCATATCCAGCACGGGGATGCCGGATTTTGCCAAAGATTGGCTCATTTCCTGCACGATCACATTGCGGATTTGGGCCGAGATTTCGTCGGCGGTGAATTCCCCGTCGGTGCCAACGACCTCTTTCATAAAGATGCCCGGATCGGTCACGCGCATCGAATAGGTGCCGAAGGCGCGGATGCGCACGGGGCCAAATTCGGGGTCACGGCACATGATGGGGTTTTGCGTGCCCCATTTGAAATTGTTAAACCGCGTGGTGTTGATAAAATACACCTCGCATTTGAAGGGCGACGAAAAGCCGTATTCCCAGCTTTGCAAGGTGGTCAGGATCGGCAAGTTGTTGGTTTGCAGTTCATACAGGCCCGGGCCGAAGACATCGGCCAATTTGCCCTCGTTGATAAAAACCGCGGCCTGACCCTCGCGCACGGTCAGCTTGGCCCCGTATTTAATCGCATTGTCGCGCCGTTCAAAGCGCCAGACCATCGTGTCGCGGGTGTCATCTGTCCATGCGATGACGTCGATGAATTCACCCTTCAGGAACCCAAATACCATGATTACCTCTTCGCCCCAGTTTGCGACGCAGTTTCACCGCCCAAAAGCGCCTTTGCAAGTGTTTCTACGATGGGCTGGGCTTCAGCCCGTGTCATTCCGGGGGATAAGGCGGGATCGTAAAGGATTTGCAGCATCAATTCATCTTGATGCGTCAATAAGGCAAATTCCTGATCGTCGTTAAAGATCGACGGGCGGGCGGTGTTGCTGTCATTGGGCAGGCCCAAGGATTGCGCCAATTCCTCGTGAATGCACGCCAAACGCATCAGATCGGGATGCTCCGAAGGGATCACGGCCACAGCGCGCACATAGGTTGAACTTGCGGCATCGGATTGGGTCAGCACTTGGCAATAAGTGCCCCGGTCCATCTGCGTGACCGATTGCATCTGCCCCGCCGTCAGCCCCGGGATTTCGGCGTTCAACGCGGCCCCCAAGGCCGCGCGGTCATCGACCGAGGCGATATACAGCCAAAAGTTGGGCGCGAATTCCGACAGGCCGATGGGGTGGCCCGTGACCAAGGACAGGCGCGCCAAATAGTCTGCGACGCGCTGTGTATCCGCCGTTCGCTGTGCTGCGGGAACACCCTTGCCAAAGCGTAGGGCGACACGGACGGGCTGTTGCCAGCGCAGCAGCAAAATCGGTGTGGCGGTGGACTGGCGGGTGACTTGGCCACCGGCATATTCTTCAAAAAGCGCGATGCGCAGGAAATTCTCGCTCAAAGTATGGGCGCTGAACGGGGCATCTTTGGGCGAGGTTTGCGTGCGCAGCAAACCTTCGGACAGCAGGGCCTTTTGTACATCGGCATAGTGCTGGCGGATGGCGGCGCTGGCGGGCGTGTCACCTGTCACGGCAAGCTGATTTGACAGGGTCGGGGGCGTTGGGGCAAGGGGCGGCTGGACCGTGCAGGCCGCGAGCGCCAAGACTGCGGTGGCAGCCACTCGCTGCAGGCGTCGCAGATTGGTCAGGCGCATCAAACCTGCCCTGCGGTGGGGCGCGCGCTGGCTTTGGCGGCGGACAGCGCCTCTTTCAGCGCCGTTTCCATCTTGCCCAGTTCCTGCGCAGCCTCGGCGCGTTTGGCTTTGCCGGCATCGGCGATGGCCAAGCTGTCTTGGATCGTGGCGACCAAGATGTCGTTGGCGGTCTTGACAGCCTCGATGTCAAAGACGCCGCGCTCGATTTCGGTGCGCACGGCTGTGTTGGCTTCGCCAAGGGTTTTGGCGTTTTGGGTCAAAAGCGCGTTGGTCAGATCATTGGCCCCGCGCACGGCATCGGCCGCATCGCGGCTGCGTTGGATGGTCAGCGCCTGCGCCAATTGGGTTTCCCACAAAGGCACTGTGTTGATCAGCGTGGCGTTGATCTTGCTCACCAGCGACTTGTCGTTTTCCTGAACAAGCCGGATCGAGGGCAGGGCCTGCATCGTCACTTGGCGGGTCAGTTGCAAATCGTAAACCCGCCGTTCCAGATCATCGCGCGCCATGCGCAAATCGCGCAGGTCTTGGGCGCGTTTGATCTGCTCGGCCTCGGGCGCTTGGGCTAGGGCGGTGTTGAGGGCGGGCAGATCGGTGGTGTCTAAGGACTTAAGCTTGGCTTGACCTGCCGCGATGTAAAGCGCCAGTTCATCGTAAAAGGCCAGGGTTTTGGTGTAAAGCAGGTCCAACGCCTTGATATCTTTAAGCAGCACGGTTTCGTGGGACAGCAAATCTTCGGTGATCTGGTCGATCTGCAATTGCACCTGTTCATAGCGCGCGATGAACTGGGCCACGGGGGCTGCGGCGCCAGTGAGCTTTTCCCACCAAGACCGGCGGCGATTGGCGTCAAGCTCGGCTCCTGAAAAGCCGCGGATGGTCGCGACGATGTCTGCCAACGACTGGCCCGCAGGCCCAAGGTCTTTGGCCTTCACGCCTGCCAGCATCTCTTGGCTGATCGCGCGCAAATCGCCCTGCGCGGCCGCGCCAAAGGACAAGATGGATTGGGTGTTGCCCATATCCAGTTCGGCCATGCGCTGGCTAATCGCTTCGGCTTGGGGCCCAACGGCCTCTTCAAACGGCACGATGGCTTGGGAGGGGGCAGGCAGGGTATTGGCCGTGAGGTCGTCAATTTGTGCTGACGCGGTGCTGGCCTGATCGCGGATTGTTTTGGGCATGGGGATCTCTGATCGTGGGGCCCTAACGGGCGGATGTGTGGCAGATAAGAGCGCGTGCGGCGAATGTCAGGGGCTTGGGTGTTCTAATTTCAACCGATCGCGCAGCACTTGGATTTCGATATCCAGATCGGTGTGGCTATTGGACAACAGCGCATTGGTGCGGGCGGCGAAGTTGGTTTCAAGATCAGACAGCAGCGCCTCGTAATCTTTGCGGGCCGTGGCATCGCGGCTGTTGGCAAAGAGATCGGCGAACTTGGCCGTCGCATCGCGCGCACCGGTGAGATAGACCGACATATATTTGCGCGCAGCCGTCAGATCGCCGGGGTCGTTTTCGACTTGGCGAAACAAGCCGCGGGCAATGTCGCAAAAGCGCGCAACACGGGATTCCAGCGCCAGATCACCGGCCCGCAGGATGGCGTCAGACATGGCCGCGAGCAGCGCCTCGCCTTCGGTGACGGCGCGCGCGACGCGGTCGGTTTGAAAGAGGTCTTGGCCCGCCATGCCCTTGGATTTCAACGGATCAAGACCAAAGGCTGCCAGATGCAAGGCTGCCCCCAGAACGCCAAAGCCCAGCAGCACCAACACCTCTTGCGTACCCGTCACCCCGCCCAGTGCCAAGCCAAGCCCCGTCAGGGCCGACCCCAGCATCTTGCGCGGCAGGGCCGGACGGCGTGCCACTTTGCGCATCTCATAGGCCGCTTGCGCCTTGACCCCCTCGCGCGTCAGCCACGCCGCCAAGACCAAAAGCCCCGCCGCGCCAATCGCTGCCATCAAGGTGGCGGGGGTTCCCGTAAAAGCCCTGACGAGAAAGGGAAGGGGCAAGGCAAACCCCAGTTGGGCGCGCAGCATGGCTCCGCTGGGGGGGGCTGGCAGGATCAGGCTGGGCCGCTCTGCGCCGTCTTGATCTTTTGGGCTGTAGGGCCCCACAACACGCCGCGCCATTAGAAGCCTGCGCCAAAGGCGATGTAAAGCGTCAGAGCAGATAACAGCACAAAGGCTAGGCTTTGCAAGGCTTTGGCCGACATGAACAGGCTCCAGAAAACAACAGCGCCGCCAGACTATAGGGGCGCAGGTGCACTCTGGCTATAGCCCGCCCGTCATTTCCGACCAAATTGACCAAATTTCCGGCAGATACCTGTTAGGGGGTGCGACGGGGCCGCGCTGGCGCAGGTGAAGCCCCCGGCTTGGCATCCGGTCGCGGGGTTGAACGCGGTTTGGCCGCAGGGTCAGGCCCCTCATTGCGGCGGCGGGGGGCTTCGGCTTTGCCCCCTTCGCGTGCGGGACCGTGGCTGACGCTGCGACCTGCGGGTTTGGGTTGGGCTTTTGGGGCGGCTTTCTTGGGGGCCACGTCCTCGGCCATGGGGTCCAGACCCAATTGGTCGCGCAGGATGCGCGGCTTGATCTCTTCCACATCGCCCGGTTGCAGATCGCCCAAGCGGAAGGGCCCATAACTGATGCGGATCAGGCGGTTCACATACAGGTCCAGCGCGTTCAGCGCGCGGCGAATCTCGCGGTTTTTGCCTTCGCGCAGGCCGATGGTCAGCCACGCATTGGCCCCTTGGATGCGGTCGAGCATCACATTCATCGGCTGAAAGCGCTCGCCGTCGACCGTGATGCCTTTGCGCAAGGGTTCCAGATCGACATCGGTCGGATTGCCGTTGATGCGCACGCGGTACTTGCGCAGCCAGCCGGTTGAGGGCAGTTCCAAGCGGCGCTTCAACTCGCCGTCGTTGGTGAGCAGAAGCAACCCTTCCGAGTTCAAATCCAACCGCCCGACTGACATGACGCGCGGCATATCCGGTGGGAGGGTTTCAAACACCGTCTGGCGGCCTTTTTCGTCGGATTCCGATGTGACCAGCCCTTCGGGCTTGTAATACAGCCACAACCGCGCCGGTTCGGCTGGGGCCACAGGCTTGCCGCCCACGGTGATTTTGTCGCGGTCGGTGACGTTCAAAGCCGGTGAGGTGATGACCTTGCCATTCACCGCCACTTCGCCAATTTCAATCAACCGCTCCGCCTCGCGCCGCGAGGCGATGCCGGCCCGTGAAAGGACTTTGGCAATACGCTCGCCCGCAGGGGTCGCTTTTTCGGCGGCCACAGGTGCGGCGGGGGTTGATTTCGGGGGCATTCGGGGGACCTATCAAGAACTAAAAGCGCGGCGGCGAGGTGCTGTCACGAGACCTAGGATATTTGAGCCAGCATGAAAGAGCAACGCGCCTTCCAGTCTTTCATGGATGTGGCCCTTGAGGAGGCCAAAGCCGCCGCCTTGCGCGGGGAAGTGCCGGTGGGGGCTGTGGTGGTTTTTGCAGGGGTCGTTGTGGCGCGAGCAGGCAACCGCACCCGGGAACTGTGCGATCCTACGGCCCATGCCGAGGTGCTGGCGATCCGTGCGGCCTGTGCGGCTTTGGGATCGGAACGCCTGATAGGGCATGACCTTTATGTCACGCTGGAACCCTGCCCGATGTGTGCTGCAGCCCTGTCTGCCGCGCGGATCGCTCGGCTGTATTACGGCGCGTCAGACCCGAAGTCGGGCGGTGTGGCGCACGGCGCGCGGGTGTTTTCGCATGCCCAGTGCCACCATGTGCCCGAGGTTTATGACGGCATCTCTGCCGCAGCCTGCGAAGGGATTTTGAAGGATTTCTTTGCGGATCGGCGTTAGGAAGACGCTTTTTCTGCGAAAAAGCGGGGCGCTGCGCGGATTGACTGGGCTTTTGGGCGGTTTTAGGCTGGTGCTGCGCACAAGACACTTTTTCTGCGAAAAAGTGGGGCGCTGCGAGGGTTTACGATTCCTTTCTTTCCGGCTTACGGCAGGAATTCTCGCGCCCTGCGGGGTGAGGACCCTACTTTTTCGCAGAAAAAGTGTGGCCCGCGCAAAATACCCTTTGGAAAACACGAAAGTTATGATCGCGCAGTCTTGTCTATAGCCAACCAAAGGAGGGGCAACATGATGCGAACTTGCAGCTTTGTCCTGACCTTTAACCGCGCTGTGGTCGTGGGCGTCGTCCGATAACCCGACACGCCTGTGCCAAACTCCCGGCACCCTCCGCTTCGATTTTAAGACGGCATAAGCCCGTCTGACAACCCAAACCATTTGCCAAAAAAGGAGCGCCCTGACCCAAGGGGCGATAGATGCTATGACATTGGATGACCCAAATGACCTTCCGCTGCCCAACCTGCGCCTTTTGGTGGCGCGACACGGGGCCTTGGCCGTTGGATGGGCCTATTTGTGCGCCGCTTTGACACTCAAAAAGCATCCTGGGGACCCAAGAACGGCCCCGCTGAGCGACCATCTTCGGCGCGACATCGGCTTGGGGCCATAGCCCGATCCGATGCCGCCGCCGTGGCGGTTTTAGACCCTTACAGCGTGATCGGCTGCAAGACCTGCGGTTCGATCACGTTCACCCCCGGCAGGCCAGCCGCCAAAACCTCGGCCGATTGTGCCAGCAAGGGGAAGGTGCGGTAGTGGCAGGGGATGACGGTTTTGAAATTGAAATAGCGCTTGGCGGCATAGGCGGCGCGGGCCATGTCCATGGTGAAATGGCCGCCTGCCGACAGGATGCCGACATCGGGCTTATGGTAATCGCCCATCCAATCCATATCGGCCATGATATCGGTATCGCCCGACACATAGATCACATGGGCTTCGCCTGCGATCATAAAACCCGTCTCGGACCCCACGGCCACCGGTCCATTGGCCCCTGCGGCCGAGGATGAGTGGCTGGCGTTCACCATCGTCACCTTGGCTCCGTTGCAGTCAATTGTCCCGCCTTTGTTAAAGCCGGTGATCTCGACCCCTTCGGTTGCGGCCAGATAGCCCACAAGGTCGTAAACCCCCGCGATTTTCACGTCAGCCTCTTTGGCAATCGCCACTGCATCGCCGGTATGGTCGCCGTGGCCATGGGTGAGCAGAATATGGGTGACACCGGCCACAGCCTCGGCGCGGCGCTCGGCGGGGAACATCGGGTTGCCCGTCAGCCACGGGTCAATCAGCAAGACTGCGGTGCCAATTTCGATGCGAAAGCCGGAATGTCCTAGCCAGATGATATTCATGGGCAGACGTCCTTGTAAAAGGTTGCGGTGAATGGAAGCAAGATAGCACATTTGCGGCACAGGAAAAGGGCTGTTCGCCCTGCGCCGTCTTGCGGGCTGATCTGCAGGCGGCTAAAGGGAAAGCCGCACTGACGGGGCGCGTTGCCCCTCCACTCAAGGAACCTGCCCCATGTCGATTGACACCGCGACCGCGCGCAAGGTGGCCAAACTCGCCCGCATTCGGGTGCAAGAGGCCGATCTGCCCAAGCTGGCCGAGCAGCTTTCCGGCATCTTGGGCTTTATGGAGCAGTTGAGCGAGGTCGATGTGACGGGGATCGAGCCTATGGTTTCCGTCACCCCGATGCGCTTGGCGCGGCGGGCGGATGTGGTGAGCGATGGCAACATTCAAGCGCAAATTCTGGCCAATGCGCCCGATGCCCGCGAAGGCTTTTTTGCTGTGCCCAAGGTGGTGGAATAATGACAAACCCGAACCAGATGACCATCGCCGCAGCCCGGGACGCGCTGCGCAAGGGCGACTTGTCGGCCGTTGATCTGACCATGTCGTGCCTGACGGCGATGGATGCGGGCGATGATCTGAACGCCTTTGTGCACAAGACCCCTGACATCGCGCTGACCCAAGCTCGTGCGGCCGATGTGCGGCTAAAGGCGGGTGGCGCACCGGATCTGTGCGGCATTCCGCTGGGGATCAAGGATTTGTTTTGCACCAAGGGCGTGGCCTCGCAGGCGGCTTCCAAGATTCTGGCGGGGTTCAAGCCGGAATACGAATCAACCGTGACGACCAAGCTGTTCGATGCGGGCGCGGTCATGCTGGGCAAGCTGAACATGGACGAATTCGCCATGGGCTCGTCCAACGAAACCTCGTGCTACGGCGATGTGATCAACCCGTGGAAGATTGACGACCGCAAGCTGACGCCGGGGGGGTCTTCGGGTGGGTCAGCCGCTGCGGTGGCGGCGGATCTGTGTTTGGGGGCGACGGGCACCGATACCGGCGGGTCGATCCGCCAGCCTGCGGCCTTTACCGGCATCACGGGGATCAAGCCGACCTATGGGCGGGTCAGCCGTTGGGGGATTGTGGCCTTTGCCTCGTCGCTTGATCAGGCGGGGCCTATGACCAAATCGGTGCGCGATGCGGCGATTTTTCTGCGGGCGATGTGCGGGTATGATGCCAAGGATTCCACCTCGGCCAATATCCCTGTGCCGGATTTCGAAGCGGCCCTGACGGGCGACATTCGCGGCAAAAAGATCGGCATTCCCAAAGAATACCGCATGGACGGAATGCCTGCCGAGATTGAAGCGCTGTGGCAAAACGGCGTGGCGATGATGAAAGACGCAGGCGCTGTCATCGTCGACATCTCTCTGCCGCACACCAAATACGCTTTGCCGGCCTATTATGTGATCGCGCCGGCAGAGGCGTCGTCCAACCTCGCGCGCTATGACGGGGTGCGCTATGGCCACCGCGCCAAGCTTGCGGCAGGCGATGGCATCACCGAGATGTACGAAAAAACCCGCGCCGAAGGCTTTGGCCCTGAAGTGCAGCGCCGCATCATGGTGGGCACCTATGTGCTGTCGGCGGGCTTTTATGACGCCTATTACAACCGTGCCCGCAAGGTGCGCGCGCTCATCAAGCGCGACTTTGAACTGGCCTTTGAGGCGGGGATTGATGCGATCCTGACCCCTGCCACGCCCTCGTCGGCCTTTGGCTTGGGTGAGATGGCCTCGGCCGATCCGGTGGAGATGTATCTCAACGATGTCTTTACCGTGACCGTGAACTTGGCCGGATTGCCCGGTGTTGCGGTGCCCGTGGGCTTGGATGCCAAGGGCCTGCCGCTGGGATTGCAACTGATCGGCCGCCCGTGGGACGAAGCGGGGCTGCTTAATCACGCTTATGTTCTGGAACAGGCGGCGGGCTTTGTGGCCAAGCCTGCCAAATGGTGGTAACGATCCACCAAAATCTTAAGCTTTGGGGCAATCATACAATGCGCGCATCTGTTGCGGTGGTAGGTCTGTTGGCGGTTTTGTCGGCCTGTTCGATGGGTGATCGGGGCGGCGATGTGCGTCAGCCCGATTATAACAGCACGATCAAAGGCGCAGTGCCCCAAGCTTACGGCACGCCTGCCCCCGTCACGCAGGGCTTTTCGCCAGACGCTGCCGCCGCCGCCATTGCCGCCGCTGAAAGCAGGGCCACAGGGGCTGCGCCTTTGGACCCGACCGGACAGATGGCGGCAGGCCAACCGTTGGGCGTGCCCGCCACCAGCCCGCTGGACCTGCCGCCGATTGACAGCACCGCTTGCGCTGGGCGGGGCAATGCCTTTGCAGGGATTGCCGAGACAACTTCCGAGATGAACTACGTCAAGGGCGGCGTGTCGGACGAGCAAGATTTCAACGCCGTCAAAGGCCGAGAAACCATTGCGTCAGACAAGCAGCGTATTGAATGCAACAAGCAGCAATATGTTGTGGTGCAACCCGGTGCGCTGCCCGAACGCCCCGCCAACGAGGGCCCCAATATCGCGGCCTATGCGCTGTCGACCACCAATGATTTGGGCGTTCAGATGTACAAACGCCCGTCCTTTTATCTGACCAACCCCGAAAAGGCTTGCGCCAAATTCGCCTCGCCCGATCTGGCGCAGCAGGCATTTTTGGCCGCTGGCGGGCCGAATCGCGACAGCAAGGCGCTTGATCCCGACGGCGACGGCTTTGCCTGCGCATGGGACCCGCGCCCGTTCCGCACAGCGCAGCCGTGATGCAATTCCCCTCGCCCAACCACGGCGAGCGTGTGGGCGGGCAAAGGCCGCGCTTGATTGTGCTGCATTACACGGCTTTGCCGGATGCGGCGGCGTCAAAGGCGCGGCTGTGCGATCCGGTGCATGAGGTTTCGGCCCATTGGCTGGTCGATCTGGACGGTCGTGCCGAGGCCTTGGTTGACGAAAGCCGCAGGGCTTGGCACGCGGGGGTGGGGTCTTGGGGCAGCGTGACGGATGTGAATTCAGCCTCGATCGGGATCGAGTTGCAAAACATCGGCCACGCACCCTTCCCTGAACCGCAGATGGCGGCGCTAGAGCGGCTCTTGGCCGCGATCTTTGCGCGCTGGTCCTTGGGGCCGCGCGTTGTGATCGGCCATTCCGATCTGGCCCCCACGCGCAAAGCCGATCCTGGCCCGCATTTTGATTGGCGCAGGCTGGCGCTGGGCGGGTTGAGCGTTTGGCCTGAGGCGGCGAAGGTTCAACATGCGGCCGATCTGGCCGATGCTTTCCAAACTTCGGCCCATGCTTTTGGCTATCCCAAGGCTGATCTTGCCACCTTGCTGCACGCCTTTCGCCTGCGCTTCAGGCCGTGGGCCAAGGGGCCGCTGGATGCAACAGATGCCGCCATGGCTGCCGATCTGGCCGCCCGTTTTCCTGCCGCGTGACCCCTAGGCCGTGGGCAAGGCCAAGGCTGACAGGTAAAGCCCAAATCCAAAGACCGCATGGGCCAACAGGCCCAGCCCGCGCGCTTGCCATGGATTGTCGGCCCGTGCGGCGGCAATGCCGCCACCCATGCCCGGGCTCATCAAGAACCATCCCGCGCTGATCGTCACGATCCCAACGATCAAGGCCGGTGTCAGAGTTGGCGTTTCAGCCCAACCCGGCCCCCAGATAATCAGCAAAGCTGCGGCATAGACCACGCCCACCAGATAATGCCCCACCCAGCCAATCGCCGTTTCTCCCGCCACCGCCGCCGATTGGGCGATGTCAGCGTGCCACACCTGCCCCCGCGCCACATGGGCAAACCAGCGCCCGCCCAGTTTCCACGCAGGCGCTGGCAGGCCAAAGGCCAGATGCAGGGCCAGCCCCCACAGGTCAAACAGGGCCGTGGCTCCGATGCCGATCACCAAACTGTGAAAGATAAAATCCAACCCGTTCCCCTTTTCGCCAAAGCCCTGCCATCGTGGCGGGGCTTGGCGCGATTGTCCACCACCGATGCACCCCCATCCCCATTGACCGCGCCGCGCCTTGCGCCTATGCCCCCCTTGCGCGGATGGCTGGATGACCGCGGGGGGCAACCTTCGAGGAAAGTCCGGACTCCATGAAGTAAGGGTGCCGGGTAACGCCCGGCGGGGGCAACCCCAGGGAAAGCGCCACAGAGAAGAGACTGCCTTGGTGCCGGACCTGTTCCGGCGCAAAACCAAGGTGAGGGTGAAACGGTGGGGTAAGAGCCCACCACGGACCGGGCAACCGGGACGGTATGGCAAGCCCCACCCGGAGCAATGCCGAATAGGGGCCTTAAGCGGAAAGGTCCGGATTCCCACCCCGCAACGGGTGCCGGAGACCTCCGCGGGGACGCTTCAGCCCATAAGGCCCGGGTTGGCAGCTTGACCGCTCTGGTAACAGATGCGGCAGAGGAATGGTCATCCAAGGGGGCAACCCCTGGACAGAATCCGGCTTACAGGCCATCCGCGCATTTTTCCTGTTACAATGACCAGATGCCGTTGACTCTGCCGCTTTGATGCGTAAAAGGCAGGCTTCAAGGATTTGCGGGGGGCGTGGCCTTCCGATGCAGGAGAGACGACTATGGCCAAACCGGCGACGATCAAGATCCGTCTGAACTCGACGGCTGGCACCGGGCACTTTTATGTGACCAAGAAGAATGCCCGGACCATGACCGAAAAGATGACGGTCAATAAGTACGATCCCGTCAAGCGGGAACACGTGCAATACAAAGAAGGCAAGATCAAGTAAGATCGCCGCCTTGGTGTGACCCAAAAGCCGTGCGGTTCGCGCGGCTTTTTTCATTTTGGACTGTATTACACCCTGTGCAGGTGTTTTTGTGGTAAATGGGCTTAGGCTTTGGGCCGAAGACCAACCCCGTTTATGGAGTGCTTATGGAACGCAATCACTACGAAGAGCATTATGTGGCCCGAGTCGGCTGGTTGCGGGCGGCGGTTCTGGGGGCCAATGACGGGATTGTGTCGACCGCCGCGCTGATCGTGGGAGTGGCTGCGGCGTCGGATCGCTCTGGCGTGATGCTGGCAGGCATGGCCGGACTTGCGGCGGGGGCCTTGTCGATGGCGGCGGGGGAATATGTTTCGGTGTCATCGCAGGCCGATACCGAAAAAGCCGACACCGAACGCGAACGCGCCGAGATTGCGGCCGACCCGCAGGAAGAGCTGCGCGCCTTGGCGGGGATTTACGAAGACCGCGGCCTGTCGCCGGACTTGGCGTTGCAAGTGGCCACGGCTTTGCACGCCAAAGACCCGCTCGCCGCCCATCTGCGCGACGAGTTGGGCTTTTCGCAACATTCCGAGGCCAAGCCCTTGGTCGCGGCAGGGGCCTCGGCGTTAAGCTTTGCGGTCGGGGCGGCGATGCCGATGCTGGCGGCGGCCTTGGTGCCAGAGGCGTCAATCAGCCTGTGGGTGACGGTGATTTCCTTGGGGTTTTTAGCGCTGCTCGGGGCGGTGGGGGCCAAGGCGGGCGGTGCGCCTGTGCTGCGCGGCGTGGTCAGGGTGACATTCTGGGGGGCTGTGGCGATGGCTGTCACGGCGGTTGTGGGCCACCTGTTCGGCGCGGTGGTGTAAGGGCGCAAAGCAAAAGGGCCAGAGTTTCCTCTGGCCCCCATGTTTGTTTGTCTTCAGCGTAGGGTCAGCGGCGGTCGCCCATGAACTGCAGCAGGAAGGTGAACATGTTGATAAAGTCCAGATACAGCCGCAAAGCGCCCATGATTGCCGACTTGGCCATCCACTCTTCATTGCCAGCGCGGGCGTTGGCGACATATTCGCCCTTGATCGCCTGCGTGTCATAAACCGTCAGACCGGCGAAGATCAGCACGCCGATGACCGAGATCGCAAATTGCAGCGCAGAGGAGGCGAGGAAGATGTTGACGATCATCGCCACAAAAATCCCCACCAAGCCCATCATCAGGAACGACCCCATCCCCGACAGGTTGCGCTTGGTCGTATAGCCATACAGGCTAAGACCCGCGAAAGAGGCGGCCGTGGCCAAGAAGGTCGTGAAAATCGACGCGCCCGTGTAGATCGCGAAGATGAACGACAGCGACAGGCCCATGGCGGCGGCATAGACGTAAAAGAAAAGCTGCGCGGCACCGACCGACAGGCGCGGCAAGGCTGCGCTGAACACCATGACCATGACCAAGGGCAGGAACGTGATGATCCAGCCCAGAATGTTCAGGTGGTGCGTGACCGGATTGATGAACGACATCAGCAGCGCCGGGCTGGTGCCCACGGCCCAGCTGACACCGGCTGTCACCAACATGCCGACTGACATGGTGGTGTAAACGCTGTTCATATGCGCGCGCAGGCCTGCGTCAATGCCAAGGCCAGCGGTTGCGCCATAGGGTCTTGTCTGAAATTGAGCCATCAAAGCCTCCGTTCGTGTGGCGGGTCGGGCGAAGTGCCGACCTCTTGGCATCAATATCAGCATTGTGGGGCGTGAGTTCAAGGTTTTTGAGGAAAATTTGCGCCCACAGGTCACCGTTGCTTGATCGCTTGATCCGGCGCATTCCATCGGGTGGGCGGGGCGCAAAACGGAGCGGCGGATGGCCAAGCTTTGCTAAGGGGGAAGGTGTGCTGGTAGGCGCAAGCAAGGGGCATCAGCTTCGCCAAAAGCGAAAGGGAAAAACGATCTACCATGGCAACCTGTCCAGGGGCGGCCCAAGGTCAAAGCGCGGCTCTTGTCGGTTTAAACCCCGCCGCGCCTTGACCTGTTTGGCTGCGGCGAGGTGGTCTTAGGACCGCATCGCCTATTGCGGTACTTTGCTTGGGCCGACGTTGAAAGAGGATCCCTGCAGCGGCCTATCCATTAGGGTTCACGAAAGAATATATCCTAAAAAATGCCACTTTAAGGATAGGATTATTCTCTGTCGGGTACGTTCCCAGTCCGCATTCCACCGTGACCTAAACTTTTAAGACAAAAAGCAAAATATCTATGCCTAAGCGACACTTGCGCTGCAAATATGTTCGAAAAAAACAAAAATAAGCTTTAATAAAAATTTTCAAGCCAGAATAAGTTCGAAAATGGACTAGTGTGAAAGAATGGGCAGCGGGTGACCATCTTTCGGGCGCGGTCTAAAGAGAAATTTTCGGTCAGGTCTGAGGGCCATGTGCGTCAAACCAAACCTGGTTTTTCGCCAGAAGGATAGCACCCGGTTTTCGCAATTTAAACCTTAAGCTTTTTCGCAGGTCTTGCTATATCAACTGTAGGAACTTTAGTGCGTCAGGAGGAATCAGTGACACATCCGGTTGATGCCCATGTGGGCAAAAGGATCAGGCACCAGCGCTGGATGGTCGGGATGACCCAGCAGCAACTTGCCGAAAAAGTCGGCATCAAGTTCCAGCAGGTGCAAAAATACGAAACGGGGATGAACCGGGTCTCGGCCTCGCGTCTGTGGGATATTGCCGAAGCTTTGGGGGTTGGTATCGGGTTTTTCTTTGACGGGCTTGCGGGTGAAAAGACGCCCGCTGTCGATGTGATGGCCGACAAGGAAGCCGCCGAACTGGTGCGGTCCTACTACGCCATTCCCGAGCCACAGCGGCGGCGTTTGTTCGATCTGGCCAAGGTCTTGTCAGAGGCCGCTTGACCCAAGGCCCGCACGATTGTAGCGCCAAGCCAAAGGGTGGGGGGCCATGGTGCAGATCAGCAAAGACCTAGCGGCAGACTTGATCGAGGTGGCCGATGCGCTGGCCGACGCGGCGCGTGTGGCGACCTTGCAGCATTTTCGCAGCGATGGGCTTTTGGCCCATAACAAGGAAGCTGACAGGTTCGACCCCGTGACGGTCGCCGACCACCTCTCCGAACAAATGATGCGCGAGATTTTGGCTGTGCGCCGCCCGCAGGATGGTATCTTGGGCGAAGAATTCGGCACAACCCTTGGTACCTCTGGCCTGACGTGGGTGTTAGACCCGATCGACGGGACACGCAGCTATCTGTCGGGCACGCCGACTTGGGGGGTGTTGATTGCGGTGTCGGATGCGAACGGCCCGATCTACGGCCTGATCGACCAGCCCTATATCGGCGAGCGGTTCTCTGGCGGTCTTGGCCGCGCTGATCTGCGCGGGCCGATGGGGCTCCGCGCATTGAAAACCCGCCCCCCCCGCCCGCTGTCAGAGGCAATTTTGTTCACCACCTTCCCCGAAGTGGGCACGCTTGAGGATGGCGCGGCCTTTAACCGTGTGAAAGCCCAAGCCCGCCTGACCCGCTATGGCACCGATTGCTACGCCTACGGCCTGATCGCGGCAGGCCAGATTGACCTTGTGATCGAAGCGGGCCTGATGGCCTATGACGTGCAAGGCCCCATCGCCGTGATCGAGGCCGCAGGCGGCCTTGTCACCGATTGGCAGGGCAATCCCTGCCCGATGGGGGGCCGCGTTCTGGCCGCCGCCAACCGCGCCATTCATGCCGAGGCCTTGGCTTTGCTCAACGCCTGATCCCTTCCAAGGCACACGGCGCGAGTCCTTTCCCCTTCTGTCGCGCCGGGACCCAGCACCGAAGGGAGTGAAAGGGTCTTATGTCTGAAATCTTGATCCAGAATGCCGATACCGTCCTGACGATGGATGCAACGCGGCGCGAATTGCACGGCGCGGATGTTTTGCTGCGCGGGGGTGTTGTGGTGGCGGTGGGGCAGGGGCTGTCTACCACAGGCCGTGTGGTGCAGGCCAAGGGCTGTGTGGTGACACCGGGTTTGGTGAACACCCACCATCACCTCTACCAAACCCTCACCCGCGCCGTGCCCGGCGGGCAAGATGCGCTGCTGTTTGGCTGGCTCAAAACGCTCTACCCCATCTGGGCGCGCTTTGGGCCGGAAGAGATGTTCACCTCAACCCAAGTGGGCTTGGCAGAGCTGGCGCTGTCGGGCTGCACGCTGACATCGGATCATCTGTACCTGTTCCCCAACGGGTCGCGGTTGGGTGACACCATCGCCGCCGCCGCCGAAGTGGGCCTGCGCTTTCACCCCACGCGCGGGGCGATGAGCATTGGCGAAAGTGCGGGGGGCTTGCCGCCCGACAGTTTGGTGGAGGATGAGGCCGCCATTCTTAAAGACATGATCCGCGTGGTCGATGCCCACCACAACCCCGCCGCAGGGTCGCTGCTGCGCGTCGGCCTTGCCCCCTGTTCGCCCTTTTCCGTCAGCCGCGATCTGATGCGCAATGCCGCACTTTTGGCACGTGATAAGGGCGTGATGCTGCACACCCATCTGGCCGAAAATGACGAGGATATCGCCTATTCCTTGGCCAAATTCGGCTGTCGTCCGGGGCAATATGCCCAAGATCTGGGCTGGACGGGCGATGACGTCTGGCACGCCCACTGTGTCAAGCTCGACGCGTCAGAAATCGACCTGTTCGCCCGCACCCGCACGGGCGTGGCCCATTGCCCCTGTTCCAATTGCAGGCTTGGCTCGGGCATAGCCCCCGTCAGGGCGATGCGCGATGCGCGGGTGAAGGTGGGCTTGGGCGTTGACGGATCGGCCAGCAATGACGCGGGCAACCTGATGGCCGAGGCGCGCCAGACCCTGCTCTTGCAGCGCGTGGCGCTTGGGGCCGATGCGATGAGTGCCCGCGAGGCGCTGGAAATTGCCACCCTTGGCGGTGCGCAGGTGCTAGGCCGCCCCGACTGCGGCGCGCTAGAGGTCGGCAAACGCGCCGATCTGGCGATTTGGGATGTGTCGGGCGTGGAAAGTGCCGGCTCGTGGGACCCTGCCGCTTTGTTGCTCGCAGGCCCCACCCGTGTGTGCGATCTGTTCGTCGAAGGCCGCCAGATCGTGGGCGATGGCCAGATGCTCACGATCGACTTGCCCCGCGTGGTGGAACGGCAAAACCATCTGGCCCGCCGCTTGATGGCGTGATAGGTCGGCCGCATGAGCCATAATTTCGACGCCCAACGCCGCGAGACCTTTAACACCTTTCGGGATATGCCCAAGGGCATGAAAAAGCTGCCCGAACGCGCCGAGGTGGATTTTCTGTTCTACCCCGAAGAGCATGACGCCAACTACGGCGCTGTGATGAAGGCGCTGACGGCCAAGGGCTACCGCGTCAGCCGCG
>Ga0114958_10000288_pt1 | contig 43534 bp, 36 predicted proteins | sample C_130208_EF_Meta_FD_89577 | JGI IMG/M metagenome (GOLD analysis project Ga0114958, IMG submission 89577) | Freshwater microbial communities from Lake Croche, Canada to study carbon cycling - C_130208_EF_MetaG | ecosystem: Environmental > Aquatic > Freshwater > Lake | place: Lake Croche, Canada... | reverse complement strand
TTACTTTTTTTCATTTTTTAATATTGATGATTTTCCCCTTAATTTAAAACGAGCAGATTTTTCAGATTTTAAATTTCACTTATAAATAGGTGTAATCAATGCTATTAATCCCTAATGCAACGAACCGAGTTTCCAACTCTTTTATTGGTTGAATACTTGGTTAATTTTCCAAAGTCGGTGCCCAGCTCACGCATTAAAGCGTATGTCTTATCGCTCTCTGTAGAACTCCACCAAAAGCCGCTCTCGCCAAAATAGTTGAATCCTCTACTGGTATACTCACCACTCGGAAGACCGGTAAACCCACTTTCATTGGTAGCCCCTGTATTAGGTGTGTTCCATCTAGTGGTACCTGTGGTCTTCATTTTACCGCCTGCTATCACATCTCCACCCAATAAAGTGCCCAAAGTTGTCCATTCAGAATCAGTAGATATATGCCACCCTTGTGGAGCTAATCCCCTAGAGTCATTAACCGCATACCAATTATATAGTTTTCCATAAATAGCCCCATTCGCTGGGTCATTATCATACCAACACCATGCACCAGTTGTTAATCCAGCCCAAGCAGTTAGATCAGTTACATGTGGTATGACATCGCCATTGCGATAAGTTAACACATCCAAATTCTCTCTCATCCACTGCTGAGTTCCTATTACAATGGTGGGTAAAACAACAACTGGTAAAGGAGCTGAAGCCCTCCAAATAGTTCCATTTGAAGTTAAAAAATTACCACTCGCACCAGCACTTGTTAAACCTGTACCACCTTTATCAAATGCTACTGCTGTTCCACTCCATACGCCACTAGTGATTGTTCCAACTGTTTCTAAATTTGATAAGGAGGTTAAGGTTGTGTTTGAAGTTGCTGTTATATTTCCCGCTGTAGTTGCACTAACTGCATTGCCACTTGTATTTAATTTAGTCAACAATGATGAATCGCCATAAGTTTGCTTTGTATATTTACTTGTATCTATTAAATTTGATTTTAAATCAAGTACGATTCGCACTTGTGTACTAATTGGTTTATCAGCATCTGCGGTATTATTTATTTGATCAACCGCCAATGCTGTTTTTAGTCCTGCTAAACTATTCACCCCAGTTCCTCCCTTTTCAACTGCCACCACTGTTCCACTCCATACGCCACTAGTAATTGTTCCAACTACTTCTAAACTTGGCAAAGAGGTTAATGTTGTGTTTGTTCTTGCTGTTATATTTTCCGCAGTAGTCGCTGTTGCTATGTTTTCTGTTCTACTTAATTTAGTCAGTAATGCAGAATCGCTATAAGTTTGTTTCGTGTATTTAGTTGTATCAACTGCATTTAATTTTAAATCCAAAGCAGTTATTACATCAACAGTATTTGCTTTTGTATTTATTCTTTTAGAAAAACGAGTGGTATCTGTTACAGTGATTGATATTAAATCTAAAGCTGTTTGTGTCTTGATACTAATAGGTTTTTCAGCATCTGTCGTATTGTTTATTTGATTGAGCGCCAATGCTGTTTTTAATCCGGCTAAACTATTCACCCCTGTTCCTCCTTTTTCTACACCCACCAGTCCAATAATATTTTCTGCAGCTACACTTTTTGCATATTGTGCATAGGCCACATACTGAAACTGTGTGGTACCCATCGTTGTAAAATTTATTCCGGCAGCCGGATCCATCTCAATTTTTAAAAACTTAGGAGATAGTTTCCAATTAATAGTAGAAAAGTTTCCTAATGTACTTATAGCTCCGGTGTCTCCAATAACTGCTGTAAATAAACCTTGTGCATTGGTAGTCACTGTTCTGGTTTCGGTATATTCTGCTGCACCCGTTGAACTGCCTTGTAGGATACTTAACTTTATGGTAATGGCTTGCGATGCAATTAGAAAATTATTATTGGTTCTAGCTACCCCCTGAAAATTTAATCCTGTTTGCGCATTCGTGTTGATGATTAAAAGGGATAGCAGTATAATAAATAGAACTCTTTGTATTAAATTTATTTTTTTCATTTTTTTTGATAAGTGATTTTTATAATTTTTAATTAGTCGTTTAGTTTGAAACAAAACCATTAAGCAGACAGCTCATTTATTTAAAGTTTTACAATTTTATAAATACCTATTTTTGTAGGCCCATTGTTCGGTTTAAAATATATTTTCAAATAAAACACACCCGATGGATAATTTCCCAATAAAATGTCTCTCTCGAAACTGCTATAAATAGTTCCAGGTGCTTGTGTAAATACAATAGCAGATTTAGCATCAAAGAGTAAGATTGATAAGGTTCCCATTTCATTAAACCTTGCTTTAATATGTAATAAATTAGATGTGGGATTGGGGCCGATGGTAATCTGATTGCCATAAACAACCGGACCATATTCGTTGTTGTCTTTATCAATATTGGTCATGGGTTGTAATACCCCAGTGTTTAAGGAATAACCTGATGCTATAAAATTTGCAATGGAAACAGATTCTCCCATACTCCACTCCATGTTCCTTGTATTCCCTCCACCGTTGTTAAAGGCAAAGGGTGAAATTGTTTGGCTAGAAGCATTATTTATAGTAAATAATATCAACAGAAAAAATAAAGGCAAGGGAAGGTATTTCATAATAGTATCATTATTTATTAATTTATACTATCATATATAATATGTTATATAAGTTAATAATATTAAATATATGATATTTATAATAGAATAAACTCTATTTATTTCTTATTAGAAAAATAAAATGTCATTTTAATTTAAAATATTGGAAATTTTAATGCCCTATTTATAGCATTTTCGTATAGGGTTCCAAATATAACTTGTTGATATTCAATAATATTAATGTACTATCTGATGGATTGGATAATTTTGATTGATTTTTTTTTAATCGAAACCTTAAAGCTAGAACTTTGAAGCGCTATTCCTTTATTTGAATTAGGACCATTTCCCCCCAATTTAAATTGACCAAAGGACGCTTCCACAATCATCACTTTTTTTAGGATCTAATTTTAGTTGGATTGACTCTTGAGCGATAATAAATTAGATTGATAGGCTACTCAAAAGTGAAAGAAGAAGAATTATTTTTTCACTTTTTATCATTTGTGGTGAAATAAAGGCCGCTATAAATAGGTAACTAAAAAACAAATATTATCTTACAATGGTATGCTTCTTTATCAGAAAATACAAAATCGGTCTCCTCATAAATTGTTTACCATGTTCAGAATAGCTCTACTTGCTACTTTTTACTTTTTAGTTTTCTTACCATTCAATAATGGATTAGCACAAAATACCAAAAAAGTAAAACAACCCATTGATTATGCCGATGTTATGATAGGTACTTCTAATTCAAGATGGATGCTAGGGCCTTATGCAAGCATGCCTTTTGGAATGGTACAATTGGGACCAGACAACCAAGGAAGTCTTGAAAAAAATGGATCTGTTTGGATGGGTGGTTATGAATATGCCATTAGCAGTATTTCTGGATTCAGTCATATTCATGCTTGGACCATGGCCGGACTCAGCATGATGCCCGCCACAGCCGACCTAGTAATTGAAAATAAAACAATTGATGCCCCCTATAAAGGAGCAGGAGCTGGCTATCACTCCCGTATCTTAAAGGAACAAGAAAAAGCTTTTCCAGGCTATTATTCGGCCTATTTATACGATCATGATGTCCTAGCCGAAATGACCGTGACTACCCGTTGCGGTTTTCAAAAATATACTTTCCCCGAAAAAAAAGAATCAAGAATTATAATTGATTTACTCATCCCTGCAGAATACAACTATATTGTAAAACAAGCCAACATCACTAAAATAAACAATACCCTTATTGAAGGATACGCAAAATGTCAAGTGGGCAACGATGCATGGAATGAATATACGCTCTACTTTTCATTGCAATTTAACAAGCCTTTCCAAACGATGAATGGTTGGACTGACCAAAAAGAATTTAATAACATTGAAACCATTAATGGGAAAAATAAAATTGGAGTATATGTAACCTATCCTACCCAAAAAGATGAAGTGATTATGATTAAATCGGGTTTGTCGCTGGTAAGTATTGAACAAGCAAAACTTAATCTAAAAACAGAAATGGATGGATTTAAATGGGACTTTAATGCAGCAGTAACAAATGCGCGTACTACTTGGAATAATTTGCTCAGTAAAATAAAAGTGGAAGGAGGTAGCGAAGTAAATAAAACAAAATTTTATACCAATTTATATCGAAGCTATGCCTCCAAACAAACCTGGAGTGATGTAAATGGTAAATACATGGATCCTTGTGAAAAGGAAAGACAATTGCCAAAAGGGCAAGTAATGTATGGTGGGGATTCTTTTTGGAATTCCTTCTGGAATTTGAATAGTGTTTGGTCGCTTATCACACCCGATATTATGAAAAAGTATGTAGAAACGCAGCTTGAATTATATAACAATCATGGTTGGACCAGCGTAGGACCCACCGGTCTTGAATATACAGGAGTTATGGAAGTGTCGCACGAATCCGCACTAATAGTGAGTGCTTATCAAAAAGGAATTCGAAATTTTGATGTAAATAAAGCCTACGAAGCGGTTCGGCATTCTGCCACCGAGCAAGGTCGCAAACTATTGCCCTGTTCTGGGTTAGCAGGTAATGAATTTTTAGATGTGTATACTAAAAAAGGCTATGTGCCGTTTGAATTGAATGCAGTTTGTCGAACGCAAGATTATGCTTATGATGATTATTGCGTAGCACAATTGGCAAAAGCTTTGGGGAAGGAATCAGATTATGATTATTTTATAAAGCGTTCAGAAAGTTGGAAAAATCTATTTCATCCTAGCTTAAAATATATTGTACCAAAAGATTCAAGTGGTCAATGGATGAAAGATTATAGTCCCTTTTCGGGGAAACATTTTATTGAAGGCAATGGCTGGCAATATACTTGGTATGTACCCCATGATGTTCCTGGATTAATTGAGCTAATGGGAAAAGATGTATTTAATGCTCGTTTAGAAGAGGGATTTAAAAAATCAGTTTCTCAGAAATTTGCTGCCCATGCTTTTGATAGACATCAAGACATAGCCTTTGAATATTATATTAATATGGGCAATGAAGAAAATATGCAAGCACCTTACCTTTTTAATTATTCAGGAAAGCCATGGCTTACTCAAAAATATGCTAGAGCAATTTTAGACAGCTATTATGGCCATACCCCTTACCAAGGATGGGAAGGAGATGAAGATGAAGGGCAGATGGGTGCTTGGTTTGTGATGAGTGCCCTAGGCATGTTTGAAATGGAAGGAGGAACCGCTGTAGTTCCAATGGTTACGCTTTCTAGCCCATTGTTTAAAAAAGCAACGATCTATTTGGATAGTAATTATTATTCAGGAAAACAATTTATCATAGAAGCACATAATAATTCTGAAAAAAATATTTATATACAATCTGTAAAACTAAATGGCAAATTACTCACAAGCCCCTACCTCCCATTTAAACAAATTGTAGCTGGAGGAAAATTAGAATTTGAAATGGGGCCTATAGAGAATAGAACATATTTTAAATAAAATGTTAGGGCGCATTTATAATTAAGCAATTTTATCATTAATTTAGATATTTTTGGATTAGAAACTTAATTAAATTATGCAAAATACAAAAGCCACTTGTCTAATTTTGGATCATAATATTCTATACCAGATTTTTCTACAGAAAGTTTATAATCTAATTTTGGATGTCCGATAAATACGAAACCTACATAAAAATAGCTATAATTATTAGCAACTAAATATTCTATTTCAAGAAATATTAAATATTTACCAATTCCATACTTCTTGTAATCATGATCATAAAAAAATAAAATATTTGCTCCAGCTATTTCTCCTATATCAAATATTGCAACACCTATTAATTTATCATCATCATAAAGCTTAATTATTTTACTATTAAAAATACTAGAAGCTGAATCTCCTTGATGCACTGCACTGTGTACGGAAGTATACGCATCAAAGTTAATATTTGCTCTGTATTTAGCATATAGCGGTTCTAATTCATCTTTTTCGTTTTCATAATTAAAATCTAAAAGTATTGGGGTAAATTTTTTAGCCTGATTATAATATCTATAATATCTTTTGTTACTTAATATAGATTTACTTAAGAAAGAAGCATCCAACTTGTATCTTAACCATTTAATTGGGAAATATTTATTATCGAAAGGCGCTTTGGTATGTGTAAACAAGTGGTTACCAGCCCTAAGTCTAAACCAGCCTTTAGAAAGATAATAATCAAGTTCTACTTTTGATAATTTATTAAATAGTTTCATCTGAAAATCGAGTTCATTCAGTAAGCTATCAATGGACTCATCCATTTTTGTTGCTAATTCTTCCACATTTCCCACCTTTAGCATATCATCATGATGACTATTAATAGCTATGATTTCTAATTGTGTAATTTTACTTTTCCAGTCTAGACTTTCCGGATCTATAAATTTAAATTTAAGTCTAGTTGTGAGGTTTATATTTAAACATTTGTATAAGTACACAGGAATATTCATTATTTCTTTTGAATTAATTTCATCATTCTGAGAAAAATATTTTAGTATGCTTTTAAATCTAGTTTTATTTAAATAATAAAGGCTAACAACAAATAAATATAATAATTTTCTGAAATAATCAATTATAGATCTATAATCCCTTAAAGTGGTGTCAACTGTTTTACCAAATTTATAGCTATCAAAGAGATGTATTTGTGCCACTTCAATATTGTGTTTCTTTAATTCAATACTAGTTTCAATTGCTATATTTCCCCCAAGTGAATATCCAGCTAAAATTATTTTTTTTGAACTATTTACATTGATAATTTGATTTGAACATAATTTTGCTATCTTATCAATCAATTTAATATTTATTATAGTAGTATCTCGCTTTTCAAAGTCAAAATCTAATAGCTTATTGAAGCTAAAAACAGATTGTTTGGTTTTCATATTTTTAACCAAGGAGTAATACCTTTCACATCCTGTTCCTAATTCCGGTATTAGAAATATAGGACAGTCTAATTGACCATCTTTAAGTAATACTATTTCATTTTGTGAATGATCTTTTTTATACAAATTGGACTCAAAATATTTAAAAATTGGATTTTCAATTATATAGCTTGTTTTTATATTTAAATGTAGTGCTGTATTTATTTTGAAAACTAATACGAGGGAAGAAAGGGAATCACCTCCAATCTCAAAAAAATTATCTGAAGGCTTGATAGAATCAAGTTGTAAAACTTCTTTCCAAATGGATTCAATTTCATTTGCAGTTGTGTAATCTGTTTCTTTGTTTTTCTTTATGCTATCAATAAGCTTTTTCTGATCAACTTTATTAGATTTATTAAGGGGAAATTCCTCTATAAACTGAATATTTTTGGGGATGGAATACCAAGGTAAATGCTGCTCCAAGTAGGTTTTAAAATCAGCATCTATCGGTTTTTTGTTTTTAGTTGTATAAAATAAAAACAATTCATCTGAATATTTTGAAGGGACAAAAACTGCAATGGAATGTAAAATTTGATCTAATTGATTCACCGTATTTTCTATCAGATCTAATTCTATTCTATATCCATTTAGTTTAACCTGCCGGTCGGATCTACCAATGTATTCAAAGCCATATTCATCAGAATAACGAACTAGGTCATTTGTATTATATAACCTTCTACCCAAACTCGAATGATTGATAAAATGGATACCCGTCAATGTTTGGTCGGTATAAGAATCGGCAACACCGGCCCCAGCAACATATAAGATTCCAGTATCGCCTTCAGCAACCTCATTTAGGTAGTCATCTAATACAAAGCATTGTGTATCATTTACAGGGAAGCCTATAGGAATGAAACCTCTATTTATATCTTTTTTGGAAACCCTATGCAACGTAGTAAAAATGGTATTTTCAGTTGGACCATACCCATTAATGAGTGTGACATCTGGAAGACTTTTAAAGGCATTAATTATATGACTAAATGTACAAGCCTCCCCACCAAAGATTAGGTATTTTATTTTTTCAAAAATTTGACTATTCATCAAAAGCAACGATTCAAATAGCTTGGTTGTAAGCCATAAAACGGTGATTTGATATGCTGATAAATAGGAACCAAGGTTTAGATATTCAAAATCCTCTTTGATCAGTACTAAAGTGGCACCATTAAGTAAGGATGACCAAATTTCAAAAGAAGATGCATCAAATGAAATAGCAGAGGCTTGTAGAATGGAATCACTTGGAACAATTTTGATGATATCATTTTCTAGCATCAGGCGACTGATTCCACAGTGATTTATCAATACCCCTTTTGCTTTACCAGTTGTACTAGAGGTAAACATAATATACAATATAGGATTTGATGGATTGTCGATTGGATTAGAAGGTAACAGGATTTTCTGATTATGAAGATCCTGTCTTTCAATTTTTAAAGGAGAAAAGCTAGAAAATTGTGGATCACTAACCTCAAGATCATGTAAAAAAAAAGAAACATCTGCAATTTGGCATAAATCAGCAATATTTTGGTGTGAATCTTTCTTATGAAAAGGCACATAAATAGCATTTAATTTAACTACTGCTAGCATTGCATTGATAAATAACAATGGGTCTTTGAAAAATAAACCAACACGAGTACCTGATTGGATATGATGTTGTTGTAAAATTGCTACAAGGGAATTACTGGTTAGATTTAATTCACGATAGGTCTGTGTTTCCGTGCCAAATCTGAGTGCTGTATTATCAGGATATAAATTGGTAATTTTATTAAATATATTAATTAAATGCATTAAAAAAATTTTTTAAAATATTTCTAAAATTAAATTGATAAAATATACATTTTCATAAGTAAGGATACATTTAATGAAAAAGACCCCAAAACTGGAGTCTTTTTCATTAAATGAGTTTTAAACTTATTTTTAATCCCCAATTCGTTATTTATTTACAGTATGGTGATAAACTTTTCTAGCACCTATTAGTTGTATTGGTCTTGCATTTTTATGTTCATATATTTCAATGTAATGGTTATAAGACTCCTCAGAAACATTGATAGGGTTTGCTAAAACAAACCATCTTAACCCTTCAAAATAAGGCGCTTTTAAAACATTAACACCACCAAAAGGAGTCGTTAAAGATCCACTATAAGTATAATAATCTTTAGTATTCGTTGGGAATAATGATGATGCATTGAAATTAAATAAAGTATCAGTTGTAGTAGCAGACTCTGTAGCTGGAGCTAAATCAAAGATAGTTTCAAGCGTTGCATTTGCTTGAGCAGATTTATTGATAAATACTCCAACAACTGCAACTTTACCACTCGTAGCCTGATGTACAAAATGTACTTCCATATCGTATCTTTTACCATTCAATTCATGTTCGCTATCATAATGAAAATGATATTGTATTAAATAATACTTTTGATCATTAATGACAATATAATTATCAGAATTGTATTTTCCCAATGCAGCAACAGCAGCATCATTAGAACCATTAACAGCAACTTTTAAATTGTATTCATCAAAAGGAGCAATAGTAACGCCATTATCATCTGCGATATAACTAGTTTTTGCAGATTTAACAACTCCATCAAAATTTGAATAATTGAAACTAATATTTTCTAAATTTAGTGGCAAAGTATTTGCATCGTTGATACCAATAGGAGTTTGACCCAAAGTATTGTCGTAAAAAGCGTCAACATTAGGGGTTTCTACTAAGATTTCAGTACCAGTATCTTTTTGACAAGATGTAAGGAAAAGTGTTAAACCTAAGAAACCTAAAAATATTTTTTTCATTTTTTATAAAATTAAAGTATTATTTTTAAAATATTTTATATTAAATGATTGTGTTAATATAACATCAAATTAAAATATTGGTTCAAATTAAATAATTTAAAACTAATATACTTATTGAAAATAAAAACTACAATAAAGTATATAGAAATTTATTAATATAAAAATGTAATAATTAATATAGTAGCGGTAGGTTTAACAATTGCTATACTCATTTAATATAGTTAATAAAATCGTGAGCCTTTTCTTTTGGTATTGCAACTTTGTTTCCTTCAATTAAACCATTAAAAGCTTTAAGACGAAAACCAGGAATAGCAAAAAAGTAGAAAATATTTTTGTCTCCCAAAAAATCAAAGAAATAAAAATCATTGGGAAAGCAGGATTTAACATTAAAAGATTGCTCAATACTAGTATTACTCCATTCAAAAAAAACAATAGGACGATCTTTTGTAATTATATTAGATAGACCTTTAAACACATTCGATTCGTATCCTTCTACATCGATTTTTATAAAAGAGATATTTTTTATTACATTACTTTTAAAATAGGAATCTCCGTTTATTATAGGTAATAATATTTCGCTGCCATTCTTAATTGGATTTACGAATGAACCAGTACCAGTATTACATCCAATAGGGGGATTATATGGTAATAATTCTTCATTTTCGCCTAAACCGAATTTATGAAGTATTAAATTATCAAGATTATTGACTTCAATTTTATTTAGAATAAATTTTGAAACATCAGGAAAAGGTTCAAATGCATGTACTTGAAAGGCTATGGTTGAAGCAAACAAACTGTGATGCCCAATATTAGCACCTATATCAATAACAATAGATTTTTCAGTGTTTTTTAATGAACGATTCATAAATTCTAATTCCTCTATTGCATATGCACCAAAATAATAAGTTGACCAATCAATATAAACTGAGAAATTACCTATATACTTTTTCCCAAAGAAATTAACAATAAAATTTTCATTATACGCTTTATCTGGATTATGTATAAACCTAGCAATTCGATCTCTTAAACCATGTCTTAGGAATCTAATTCTAGTAAAATATCTGATTAATTTTAAATTCATATTGTGTTTTTTGATTACATTCAAAAGTTTTAATTTTAAATAAGCTATATAAAGTGTAAATATAAGTTCAAGTTTATTTTAATTTAATAATTTATTTTTAAGTGCCGCTATCCTAAGTGTGTTTTTAACACCTATTATTTTAGCTATAAAAATAAATTTACTTCCGCCATATGCACTGGGCCCTCTAAAACCTAAAGATTTTATTTGAGATTCACATTCTAGTAAAAGTTCTGGATAATCAGGAAAAGTACAACAATAATAAACACTCAACGCTTTTCTTCCTAGTTTTCTAGCAGAATCTGATGGTAGTTTTTGTTTAAAATGTTCAACATAAGAAATATATGAATAAAGCCATTTAACGAAAACTTCTTTTGAATTTCTTTTCTTAGTAACAGAATTTGGAATGTCTCTTCTATAGTAGAATTTACTTTCTCTTGAAAACTTTATCCCTTTTGAATTTAAAATAATTCTCATAAAAAATTCTCCATCATCATTTAGTCCTGCATTAGCGTCCCAACCATGTGTAGTCTTTACAAGCTTAAGAGGTACCAACCAAGCTCCTGTAGTAAGATACTTACCAAAATGATTATATATGGTATCGTAATAATTTAAAGGAGTAAAATCTGTTTCATAAAGCTGATATTTTGTCTCCAGAATTTTTCTCTTTTCTGATACAGTTCCCATACTAGAACTATAAATATAATCATCTCCAAACTCTAAATATAAAAGAACCTGGTGAAAAATTTTATATTCATCTATTAAGTCATCCGCATCTAAAAATTGTAAAAGTTGTCCTTTTGACTTAGATATCCCATAATTTCTAGCAATACTAGCTCCCTCATTTTCTTTTTTATAATAGTGAATTCTTGATTCAGTAAAACCTGTAATTACATCATATGAATTGTCTGTACTACCATCATCTACAATAATTATCTCAATATTTTCATAAATTTGTTGAATACAAGAAATGATCGTATCCGAAATATACATTTCAGCGTTATAAACAGGAATAATGATAGAAATTAGTGGTTTCATAATTAAAATTAACAGTTATATATTTCTATTTTATATATTTCTGTTTTCTTTGAAATAGTCTCGTTTAAAATAATTTTCAAATGTTTTTATCAAAATAAAGTAAATTAAATTTATACTTTTCATAAAATTATAACAAACTTTACGAATAAGCTATTAGTTCATAAAATAAATTGATATAAAACAATTTGAAATGACTTATGTTTATAATAAACATTTTAAAAAAGTTTGCGAGTCTATATTTCATTTTTATTTCTTATAGAATTATTAAATCTAGAAACTATCTGGTCCTAAATTAGCTTTACAACAAACTATTCAGCAAAACTGAAAAAATGCCTAAAGGGTCAAGGTTTATCAAAAAATCAGCTAACCATATGAAAGGCGAACCGAGAAATAAAATGATTTATATTTTGAGCTAAATCCAAAATAGGAGTTTTTCAAAACGAACTGCTTGCTTAAAAGTTGGCATTAATAGGTATACCCTCAACCTATTAATATCATTTAAATCTGCAATACGATTTATGCTAGAATAAATCGCATTAATAATAGTAACACCTTCAAGTATTGACAGAATTTGGGGTTTATCTATGTCACTATAAAGTGAGTTAAATTTTGGGAGTCTTAGGTTATTCTAGGAAGAAACATTGAGAGGGTAAGTTTAAGCGTTTTGCACACCAACAGATAAATTACCTTTTTTTCCACGAATTTTAATATTATAAATTTCAACTATATTAGTAAATTTTGGTCCATATATGCAATGCCCATATCTTCTATAATTATTGACAATTGTTTCATAAATTTTATTTACCAAAATAATAAAAAAATAATTATTTATTAAAAAAAATTATTTTGATTATTATTCATATAATTAAAAATAGTCATATATTTTAAAATAAATCTAAACTGTTTAAAAAGTTATCTGTTACAGAAGAAAGTGTATTAATTTTATGCTTTTTAATTTTTATATCAAAGATTTTAGAAATTTCATCTTTATTAAAGTCAAAAACATTTTCAATTTGATTAGTAATATCCACATTAAAACCAGAAACATCCCATTTTCTAGCTACACAAATTACCGGTAAGTTGTGCTCTATATAGGCAGCTACACTGCCACTTTTCTGGATTGTTAAATAAGGAGATGTACTTAAACCAAAATCACACATCAACAATTTTTCACTTATATCATGTTCTGTACAATAACCAAAAATTTCATACTCTATTTTTTTTTCATCTAAAATTAATGTCCACTCTTTCAAGTTTTTTCCACAATTTCCGATAAATACAAATTTCAACATTTGGAAATCCCTTTTTTTTAATTCTAATTTTAATTCGTCAAGAAATTGTTGAATAGGTGAATTATGATGAATTGTGGAAAACATTGCGATTTTAATATCCCTAGTTGGAATTCCTAAATGCTTAACTTCAAGTGATTTGACGTTCACAATATTACTGAACAAGCCAAGAATATTCGAGTCATAACCAAGCTTAGTAATTTCATATTGATATAATTTAGTATTTGTACTTACAACAATAGTGTTGAAATCATTTAAAATTTTTTTTACTAATTGCTTTTGTAAAAAACGAAAACATTTATTTTTAAAAGAAGAACCATCTTCCATTCCCTGCCACAACTCATGAAACATTACATGCAATTTATTATTGACATTTACTTTCCTTAAAAAAGAAGTAAGCCAAAATGGTAGACCTTTGAGATTGAAACTATGGGGAACATATTGCAAGGAAATCCAATCAGGTGTAAATTCTTGAACAATAACTTGGGTGTGAGATAATTTTTTGGAATAAGTAAATTTTATTGGAATACGATTAACCAGAACGTGAGTATTTTCAATTACCTGTATTTGGCTGATAAAAGTATCAGAGTGCTTGTCACATAAGGAAATTATTTGAGCCTGGTGACCTCTTCTGATTAATTCTCCACACAAACGGCGCGTGTAGTCACCTACACCGTCTTTCCCTAGTTCGGCTGAGCCACAAAGAAAAAGTAACTTCATTTTAATAAATTAAATTTAAATATTTTAAACTTTTATTAATATAAAAAACCTTTTATTTTTTTCTTAAATAAATAGGTCAATATTGAACAGCTATATAGAATAACTAGAAAAGATAACAAGGGATTATATATTATTATTCATTCTTTAATAATTTTTGTGAAATGAATATTTTTTTATTAAAAATAGTAGCATAGTATTAATCTCTTTAAAAAAAATAGATTGTATAATAAAATAATTATTGAAAGGCATATTTTATTTGAATAAACGTTTTAAATTTTTAGTTTTAATCAAACTTGTTCAGCCAAATATTTATTCTTTTAACTAGTAAACCTGCTAAAAAATTTAAATATTAAAGATTTAGACTTACAATAGCACCGGATAAAACAACAGCACTTTTATCCAACTTGACACCAAGTAAAATTATGGATCTTGTACGAATCTAAGCAAAATCATTAATTAAGATTCTTTTTATGTAATTATATTTGCCAGTAAATTTCTCATTATGAACTGATGTCAAGTAAAATACACCTACTAATAAAAATCCATTATTTCTAATAATAATTTTATCTCTAAAATATAATCTACAATTGGCACTGATCACTGAAACCTGCAAATACTTAATCCTTAGTCACAATCAAATCTATAATTCATTTGTATTGTACTTCCATTTCCAATTTTAATCTTATACATTTTTTATAGTACCATTTGTAGATATTGTGACTAGTTATATTAACTATAAAATTAATACAGATGTATAATCAAAACGCTGAAAAATATGTTTTCACTTAATACTATTTAAATATCATCAAAAAATTAAACATAATTACCTCTAAATAATAACTTTTTCCTTTTAGATTATATTTCATTAACTTTTTAGTTTCTAAAAATAAAGAACCAATAAATAGATTTATCCTTCTACTTCTGTAATGAATGTTTTTATTAGTATTATTTTTTTTTAATGAATATTGACCTGAGACAATCCATTTCTTATAATTTGTAAATTTTTTCATTCTTCTCCAAGGGTGAATTACCATAGCATTTTCAAGGAAATTAATTTTGGTGACTAATTTAAGTCTATTATACAAATCAGTGTCTTCTAAGCATGGGAATTGAAAACATTCATCGAACCCACCGATACTAAAGTAAATTTCTTTATTAATGCAAATATTACATGACCAAAATTTACCCCCTTTTAAATTTAATGGAGAATTCTCGTCATAACGTAATTGAGCTCTATCCGCATTTATACATCCTTCAAAAGCACCGTATTCACCTTTAATTATTTCATTGTGGTAGGCATTCAAAATATTATAATCAGGAAGACAATCATCGTCTATAAAAATTAACCAATCTCCTAGAGCAAATTTAGCCCCATTATTTCTATTAGTTGCTGGACCATTTTGTGGTCCTTTAATGAATTTAACAAAAGGAAATTCTCGTTTTAAAATTTCAAATTCAATATTTGACTTGCTATCATCGGTTACAATAATTTCATACCTAGTTGAATCAATAGTTTGGAATTCAGGCATAAGATTATTTAAACACTTTCTTAATAAATTATTACGATTAGCTGTGGGTATAATTACTGAAAAAAACATTTTTATATAAAATTTGATTTAATAGAATAAATTTATTCTCTATTTTTAATAAATCGAGCAGGAACTCCTGCCCATACTTCATATGATGGAATATTTTTATTAACTACAGAGCCCGCTCCTATAATAGCGCCTTTACCTATAGTGACCCCTTGTAAAATAACGCATGAAGTTCCTATCCAAACATCTTCTTCTAAAATAATAGATTTAGTAGTTATTTCTTGATTTTTTATTAAACTATTTTTTGAATATAAATGACCTGTATCATTAAAAGTTGTTTTACTTGCAATTAAACAATTAGATCCAATAGTAATATTAGAATTACATACAAATTCACATGCATGACCTAAAAATACATTATCACCAATTTTGATGAAACATTCAGGATTGAAAGGGTGCCAAATTCTAAAATCAACAGAATCTTGTATATTGCAAAAATTTCCAATTATAATTTTATTTGGCCAATCGCATGTTATCATTCCAATAGTGCAGCCTTTCCCAATTCTCATACCTTTCCATAGAAAAAATAAAGAAGATATTCTACATTTGAAACTAATATATTTATTAAAAAAAATAGCTATTTTATTCGGATTCAATATATTTATATTTTAAATATTTTATATAAAGGGAATAGAAATGTTTGTATTAATGTAATTGATCCTATTGCAATATTTAAAAATAAAACTCCATTTAAACTGCTTAGATCCAAAATATTTATAAATATTATTAATGTTATAATATTAATAGAAATAGATATAATTGGAGACAAAAACCAACCTCTTGCAGAATACAAAGAATATGCAGTTCCTGATAATAAGGCAATACAAGTTCCAATAACAGTTAAAAGCAACTCAAAAGTTAATCCTTTATAGCTTTCTCCAAGAAGGTAAAGAATAGGATTAGGGAAAACATAAACTCCAAAAGTGATAAGACACATTATTAGTAAAAGTAATCCCATTATTTGCAAAAATCGTGGTAATAGAATATCTCTTTTAGTTATTAATTTAGCGAAGCGTGGAATTACAAGATTGCTTAGTATAAAACTAAATAATGAAAGAATAGTACTAATTCTTCCTAAAGCTCCTAATTGTGAAATGGAATTAGTATTTCCAAATATTGAAATTAAAAAAATTGTAATTTGACCTGATAAACAATAATAAATATTCAAAGGCATTACCCTTTTAACTAATATTAAAATTTCTTTTTGAATAATTTGATTTGATTGTTGATTTTTTTCAGCAAGTTTATATACTGTTTTCTTTAATTGATGATTTCCCCAGATACGTGTAACTCCTCCTGCTAAAATTGCTATGTATGAAAAAGGAAATAAAACTATACTTAATGTAATTAATATTATTCGACCTATGCTAACTGAAAATTGATTTTTCTGTAAAGGTATTATGGTTTGATGTAGTTTCGCAATAATTTCAAATAGAGTATCTGACAAAGATGCATAAAATGCAGGTATCAAAGCAAAAGAAATAATTGCGGCAGTAATTAAGCTTGCTCCATTATGTAGCAATAAATAAAATAAAAAGGGAATTGATACGATAAAACTTATGAATGAAAATTTTAATCTTAAATTCAAAGCGGAAGCTAAAACAACTCCTAATTTTTTTTTTTCCAACCACACTTTACTACCTTGTACCATAAGTCCATTAGATACCCCCCCATCCGTAATTATTGTCATTGTACCTAGCATCGTATTAGCAATTGTATAATAAGCGTATTCTTGAACTGGTAATAATCGTATTATTAATATTCCGGAAATAAAACCTATGATTTGAATAAAAATCTGAGTAGCTCCTGTAATTGATATTAATTTACTCCAATATAAAATTTTTTTATATTTAGGATGTTTTTTAAATTGAAAGAATGAAATAGACATTAAACTGTAATATTTAGACAATTATTTTGTCTTTTAATAAAAAAACACAAAGAAAGAATATAATTTGATTGGTCATAAATTAAACATAAAATTAATTTAAAGAAAATAAATTATTTAATAATAAAAAATTAATTATTATTATTATTATTATTTTGTAACTTCTCTAAACGCTTAATTCTTTGTTCTAAAGTTATTCTGTTTTTAAAAGATATATAAATTCTTGGTATTAATAATAAAAAAATAAAGAATGCACCAGATACATTTCCAATTATAAAATATTTTAACATAAGTATTAAATTAAAATTTAAAAAGCATTCTTGTCCCCCTTAAATGTGAGAAAAATTGTCAAAATAATAATTTTAATATCAAAAGCAAAAGACCAGTTTTCAATGTATTCAATATCCTTTTCAACTCTAGCTTCCATTAATTTAATGTCCTTAGTCTCACCTCTAAAGCCACTTATTTGAGCCAGACCAGTAATTCCAGGTTTTATAAAATTTCTTACCATATAATTATCAATTATTTTTTTAAACTCAATGTTGTGATTAAGCATGTGAGGTCTAGGACCTACAACACTCATATCACCTAAAAAAATATTAAAAAATTGAGGTAATTCATCTATGTTAGTTCGTCTCATAAAAGATCCAAATGGGAAAATTCTATTATCATTTCTTGTTGCTTGCATTATATCACTCAAAGCATTTATATGCATACTTCTGAACTTATAACAATAAAATTCAGAATTATATCGACCATTTCTCTTTTGTTTAAATAATAGAGGACCAGAACTTTGGGATTTAATTATAATAGCTAAAATAGGATATACCCAACTTAAAATAAAAATAATTACTAAACTACTAAAAATAATATCAAATAATCTTTTGTAAATTCTTGATTGTATTTCTTCTAATTTCTCATTTCTAAAACTTAGGAATTGAAAACCATCTTTATAAGTTGAATGATAGGTGGATAAGGAATTACTAAAATCATTTACAAGTTTTAATTTAATTCCTAGTTTTTCAGATTCGTAAAATATTGTTTTTGTATTTATTTTTTTAAAATCGTTCAAAGCAATATAAACTTTACTAATTTTTTTATTACTTGCAAAATTTATAAATTTAATTATATGATTCTGTAATTCAATATTATTGAAATTTATACTTTGAATATTTTCATCAAGAATGCCTATAAAATTATACTCATAAGGATGAGATTCAAAATATTGTGAAAGTTTTATTCCTAAAATATTAAAACCTATAATCCCAACTGATTTAATATGAGAATATTTTTTTTTATACTTATAGTATATTACTGTTAAAAGAAATCTAGAAATTGATAAAAATGAAAATAAAATAAAAGATAATATAATATGTAAAATTACAAAACTAGTATTATGAATATCAATATAAAAAACTAAAAAAAGTAAAAAGTTGAAAAAAATAAATGTCCTAAAAGTACACCTATATATAGTTTCAACAGAAAAAGAATTTATAGAGTAATAAAGCCTAAATAATCCAGCACTAGCAATCCAACATGAAATTAAAATATAATAAGATTGATGTAATATTAAATTAAATTCAAGTAATTGATGGGTTGTAAGTAGTTTAAAAGATAAATTTGCACTTAAAATAAGTGAAATTATATCAAAAATAAAAAGTATTAATATAAAATAATACTTATACTTTAGTTTCATAAAATGTGATGTATATCAATATTCTATACACTATATAAATTAATAAAATGCTAGTAAATGATTTTATTAATTTATATAGTGTATAGAATATCTAAAAAAATTATATTTTGCTTATATCAATTACTAATTCTATACACAACACCAATTATATTTTGTTTATAATTGGTTTGTTCTTTAGTGGTTGACCATTTACCTGAAGCCTGTAAATTAACTCCCCAATGTTCACCTAACCATATAAAAGTTCCAATACCTAGATTTTTTGTGTAATTGTGTGAATTATTACTTTGTATATTATCTATTTCTCTATTTGTATAACCATAACCAATATAAGCATATGGTTCTAACCAGTAATTTTTAGGTAAATAACTTTCAAAAGTATACTTAATGTTTAAATCAAAGGAAGTAAAATGTGTCGGCGATGTGGTTATCATCATATCTTTTCTCATTCCAACTTTATATAAATTCTTAGAAAACATTGCATTTAAATAAAAATCTTTAAACAATTTACGATCAATATTAATGGTTTGAAAATTTGCACTCCAACTGTTCTTTAGATCAAAGTAATTTTTGTCTAAATAACCATCGTCATTAACTCCATTTAATCCAGTACCAATAATCCATTTTGATTGTTGATATGAATTGTTATTATTCTCTTTTTGTATCTGAGAAAAAGATTTTGTAGTAATTATAAATGTTTGAATTACTAAAATAAATCGAAATAGAAATTTGTTCATAATTTATGTGTTTAAAAGATTAAAAAAATATATTATTGTATTGATTGTAGAAAACGATCAATTATAAATTTTTTATTCAAGTTTTCCTTTGCATAATTTAAAGCTGAAATTTTAATTTTTTCAATTTTATTTCTTGTTTTTATATTAAGAGTGCTATCATAGACATATAAAATAGCTTTATACAAAGCGTTTTCATCATTTGGTGGTATTACCAAAGCCATTTTATTTTTTACTAAAATATTATATAATGATGATTCTTCACTTGCAGTTATTATAGCTGTACCTCCAATTGCTAATATATTTGTTAATTTTGAAGGTAATAATAAATCAGCTGTTTCATCTTTTTGAATTATTAGATGACAAAATGAAAAATTTAATAGATGATTAAATATTTCAATGGGTTGTAAATCAATAAACTTTATATTTAAAATTGATTTTGATTGGGCAATTAGTTTAAGTTTCTCTTTATATGGTCCTGCACCAGATATTAAAAATAGAATGTCTTGATTTAAAAGATAAATTTTAGGCGCTATAGTTAAAATTACATCTAATCCTTGCTTTTCACCAATTGAGCCTGAGTAAAAAAATATTTTTTTAGTTATTGGAATATTAAGTGAAGAAATTAAATCTAAATTTGGATCAATTTTAAATATATTAGAATTATCTACCCAATTTGGGAAAAATATTAAATTTTTTTGCTTATTCATACTTTGTACTCAGTTTTCTCACCATTCCTTCGGAAATGGTTGAAACAAAATTTGCCTTATTCAAAATACATTTTTCTAAATAAAGGAGCGCTTTTTTAAATAAATTATTTTTTAAAAAACCAAGTTCAATAGCAGCATCAATTTGTAAGTCTTGCACATGATAAATAAACTTACTTTTCTTATTAAATAATTTTAATAAAATTCCATGTAATCCATTTAAAAAGCTTGGTGAAATAGCAATTATAATATCATATTTTTTAAATGAAATAATTTTAATTATAATCACAAAAAAAGAAGTAAGATAGAAATTTAAATCTTGTAAAATTCGTTTTGCGCCAGTTGGATTAGTGGGAATATAAAATGGGCATCTTATTACATTTACATTATTGATAATTTCTTTTTTATACCATTTATTATTATATCCTTTAAATATTTTCCAATTAGGATAATAAGGATATGCAGTAATAACATCCACTTTATAATTTTGATAAATTAAATATTCACACAATTCAGTATTATATTTACCTATGCCTGTTAATTCAGGATAATAATTATAAGAAATCAATAAAATAGTTTTAGACATACATCATTATAAATATTAATTATATATAATTAGTAAGATTAATAACTTAGTCAGTTAAAATTCTTTCCTTTATATCAATACATGGATTTCCTGAATAAACTCGCCATTTATTTAATGACTTAGTTACTACTGATCTTGCTCCAACAACAACCCCTTCATGTATAATAATACCAGGGTGAATAAATACTTCTGTTGCAATCCAAACAAAATTATGTATATGAACATACTTTAAAATAAGAGGAAATGATTTTTTAGTATAATCATGAGTACTTGCACAAATATGTGACCCTTGTGAGATTACAACACGATTACCAATTATGATCTTGCCTTGGGAGTATAAAATAACATTATTCGCTATTATACTTTCGAAACCAATTTCTATATTCCAAGGAGCCCATATTGAAACTTTAGGATAAATTCTGCTATTGTGACCAATTTTAGCTCCAAATAATTTTAAAATTTGTCTTCGCCAAGAATGAAAAGGCCGAGGACTATAATAAAATAATAAAATATATACTAGATTCCAAATTATACGAAAAATTTTATTTTTTAACGAAAAAGATGGTTTTAAAAAATCATCCATATTTAAGAAATGTTAAATTTTATAAATAATTATTTTGTTAAACCCTATTGTTTTAAAATTTCAATAAAATTATTAGCGGCTTTACTTATTTCAAATTTATTTTTAAAAAGATTAACTGCTTCAATTCCCATATTTATTCTATCTTGATCACATAAATTTATAAAATTGTATAAGTTCTTATATGTTCCATCTATAGAGTCATTTTCAATTAACCCTGCTTTACTATTATAGATGTCTATGTAAATATTAATTTTATTAGAAATTAATACTGGTTTACCGCATGCTAATGCTTCCACAACAGCTATCCCAAAATTTTCTTGATGACTAGGTAATATAAAAGCTTCACATCCATAAAAAGCGGCCCATTTTTCAGCACCATAAAGTGGCCCAATAAATTTTATTTTATTAGATAAAATATTATCATTTTCTACAAATTTTTTATTGTTTAAAGCATAACTATTATTAATATAATTACCTGCTATAAGAAGAATTGGTAAATTATCAGTTTTTTCAGTAGATAGTTTCTGATATGCCTGAATTAATAAATCTAATCCTTTTTTATAATCAATGCGACTTAAAAAAAGTAAATATTTAGTGGCCTCATTTAAACCGAATTTTATAAAAAATTTATTTAATTCAATTGTTGAAATAATAGGGGGAGTTTCAATACCGTAACCTATAAAGAATTCATTTTTTGGTCGATATCCAGAAAAGGTACTTTTGGCTAATTTCATCTCTATTTCACTTGTGAACAATAAACCATTTGAATTATTAATAATTTTTTTTTCAAATAAATGCCAATAAATAATATTTCTAATTGACTTTAATCTTCTGGTTTTATCTTTTTGAAACCAGGGATCTAACATACCATGTGGCATTACATAATATTTTGGATATGGTTTATTATTTTTTTTTAAATAATTAATTGCTCTATAAATGGCAAATGAATGATAGGTCCAAATACCATTAACTATTACTCTATCATATAAATGTAAATTATGTATTAAAAAAGGGTATAAATATTTATTATATCTCCATTTACTTTTTGATTCTCCTAAAGGAATATGTATGATTGAATTAGGAAGAGTAAAATTTTTAGCAATATCAACATTATCAAAACTAATTAATGTTCTAAAAATATTAAATTTCTTTAAAATTGACTCATAATTAATTATACCTTGTATAGGACCACCAGAAAGTGGACTAGCTGAATTTATAATATGTAATATTCTTAAATTAATTAGTATAAATTTTTATATAAAATTGAAATATTTTATCAAAGCAATTATCTGAATCAAATCTTTTAATATTTTCAAACCCTTGATTTAAATAATAATTTCTACTTTGTTCATCTAAATTGATTATTTCAGAAATTTTTAATGATGCTTCTTTAGCCCAATGATCATGTTGATTTATATTAAAAGGCATTCTTTTAATTGAAAACTTATTTGCATTTCCAGTTACTTCATTCATGGGTGGTAAATCAGTGGAAATTACTAAACAACCAGAGGCCATAGCTTCAGCAATTGGCCATCCAAAGCCCTCATCTAATGAAGGAAATAGTAAACAAAGTGCTCCAGAATATGCAAGATTTATAAGGTCATCTTCAAGTCCAACAATAAAGTGTATGTCATTTATATATGGTGATAAATTATATGAATTTAATAAATCATTTGATGGCTTTTCACCAATTAACAACATTTTTAAGCACTCATCTGTATTGCTTCTCCATGAATTATAAATTTTTATACAACCTTTACGATTTTTATAAAACTGATTCCCACCAATGTGAAGAATGTATCCATTTTCAAGATTGATATTTAGTTTTTTTGAAAGTATATTTCTTGAAAATCTTGAATTTAATGGTTGAAATTTTCTATTTAATCCATTATAACAAACTGAAGAAAATAGAATCTTACCATTATGTAATTGAATTAAATCATAGTTGGTTTTATTAGAAATTGAAATGAAATTAAGGCCTTTAGAAAAACCATTTTGGATATATTTTTGATATAATTTGCCAGACCAACTTAATTTATTTTCAGGTATTTTACCTAAAGCAGAATTTAATGCAATAAAATCATGACAATGAATTACATGTTTTCTCTTTTTAATCAATGATACCCATGGAGCTAATGCTTGATCTGCTAATACAAATAATGTTGTTTTAGATGAAAAAAATAATCTAAACTTGACTTCTAAAGGAAAAATTAGAAATTGATCAACATAACCTAAATATTTTCTATAATTGTTGTTAAAATTAAAGATTTTATAGAATCTTGCTTTTGGAGACCATATTTGAACATTTATACCTTTTTTTAATAAATTATTTGCTAAATAATTAGTGTATCTAGGCATGCTTTGAGATTCTAAAAAATCAGGGTGTGAAAAAATTATAGCTTTAAACATTAAATTAAAATTTTCACTGAATTTTTATTTTAAACTTGCAATCCATAATGAAACTATTACTACATAAAATCCCAAAGCACTTGGTTGAGCCCAACCACCCATAAAAGTGTAAATAAACCCAATACTTAAAAGCATCAAAGGTAGATTATCCCCTAAACGAAATAAATGGATAGAATACAATGAATAATTATATGTCATAATAATCCTAACTAATACAATTATCAAACCTAGAATTAGTCCACATTCACCCATTATACGAGCAATTTCACCTTCAGCAACAACAAAAGAAATTTTTCCAGTTAATAATTTTGAACCTACGTTAGTACCTGCTCCAATTCCATATCCAAATATTATTTTACTTTCATCAATATCGTTTACTGTAGAATATAAAAATCTACCAATAATTGCTTCTTGAATAGCTATTATCCCAACTTTTCCATTTGATTCTGTTTCATTTGCCGAATTAAAGCGTTTGGAAAATGCATCTATTTGTGTGTCTAGAGAATTGGTTTTTGTACTAACTAAAAATAAAATAATACAAAAAAAGGTAAACTGTATTAAATTTCTTAGAAAGTTTTTTTGTACAGATTTAGCTATTATAAAAAAAATAAAAGAAATAAGAATACTAAAAAAAAGTGATCTACTAATTGATGTTGGTATAGAAACTATTAATGCAATTGATGAAGCAATTAATAATATAAAATTAATTTTTTTTGTTTCTAACCAAAAATAGAGTACAAAACATCCCACTATAGTAAAAAATGAAGATACGCCTGTGATAAATGAAAATGTTCCTGGTGGTCTAAAATATTCACCAGTTCCTTGAAAACCACCACCTTCAGTACTAAACCCTAGACCTTTATTGACGAAAGCAGATTGTGGACTATAAAATTGTACTGTTATTAAGATTACCATTGGAATTGATATTATTAAAATAACTTTCCCAAAATAAATTATGTCTTCTCGATCTAATACCCCACCAAAAATAAAAATAAGCGGAAAATGTAGTATAAGGATTCTCAAACCAAAAAGAGCAACAATTAAATTACCATGACCAAAAAATAATGCAGAAAAAAAACATAAAATTGAAATAACAATAACAATACCTAAAAAACTATTTTTGGGAATTAAATTATTCTTAAAAGCAATTATTAAGATTATTATTGCAATTGGATCACGAATTATCAACAAATTGGTGGCAAATTCAGGAAAAATCCATCTTCTTAACCCCCCTTCAATTATTAATATTATAAAATATAACCAAAATAGTCTTTTAATCCGATTTTTAGAATTAAACATTATCAATTAAATATTTTGATAATTCTTCAGAATATTTTGACCAAGGTCTATTTGCAGCTGTATTCATAGCACTTTGACCAATGATTCGAATTATATCAGGTTGTAATAATATTTTTTGAATACAAGTAATAAGTGATTCAGTAGACCCTGGAGTAACTAACCAACCATTTTCACCGTGTTTAATTAAATCTGCCCCCGCGGTTCTATTTGTTGTAATAACAGGTGTACCTTGACTCATAGCCTCTGTTATAACTAATCCAAACCCTTCAAATAGTGAAGGGAAAACTAAAATATCATTTTTAGACATTATGTCTAAAATTTTATTGTTCGGTAAACTTGGTATCCAATTATGTTTTAGTAAGGCATTATTTAGTGGGATACAATTATCAACTGTTTTAGTACCAACTATTGTTAACTTAACTTTGTCTTTAAAAAATTCAACTGCTTCTAAAACATTTGCAATTCCTTTACGCTGAGACAAACCACCAACAAATAATAAATTAATGGGTCGATTATTTGTTGAAGTATATTTACGATCAGTATTTATAGAAGGAAAACCATATGGAATTACAATTATTTTATTTAATTTTATTGGATAATCATCTAAAGTACTTGCCGTAAAAGAACTAGCAACTATTATATAATCAGCTAAAGCTAATTCTTGATTTTTTCTAGTAATTTTTTCATTTGAATCTGAAAAACCAGTTAGTGTATTACTCCATTCAGGCCTTTTTATAGTTTCATCAATAAGTAACTTTCTAGCAGATTTCCAATAACCAATAGGTAAATCATAAATACATTTTATTCCAAAATTTTTAGCAATTTGAAACGATTTAAATGCCCCATCTTCATATGCATATATTGCTTTTATAGAATTATTTTTTTTTAGGAATTTTGAAACTTTAACATCTAAATAATAATAAACTTGCTCAATTGAAAAATAACCGGTTTCGTGACGTATTAAATTATTAAGTTTTAATTTACTAGAAAATAGTCTCCCGATTTCTTTAAAGGGATATTGATATGTGTATTTATACAATGCATCATCAAATTCTCTTCGTTTAAAATCTTTAAAAATTTTAAACTTAGTTGCAAATTTTGTAAAAAATGTTTTTTGAATTGAAATTGATGTATGAAATGAATGAAGAATTTTATATTTATTTAAACCCAATAAAACATTACGAACATTTGCATTACCAGTTGGATGCGATAAAAGTATTTTAATAAAATATTAATTTAAATTTATAAATAAAATTATTTCGTACTACTTATTTTCTCAAAATAATTGTAAGAATTTTTCTAATAACTAAAATAATATCATAATTTTTTTAAGTCCTATGATTTATTATTTTCCCCATAGCCATAACCATAACCATAACCATAACCATAACCATAACCACCTCCATAACCATAACCAGAAGTAATACCCCTCGTTTTTATACCATTAAAAATATATGCACAATTTTTAAATACTTTTTGGTTTTCTAATTTAGATAAATATTCCAAATAGTTTTTGGGGGTAACTCCATGTCTTATAACATATAATACAAGACCAGCGTATTCAGATAAAACTTGTGCATCCGAAACTAATGAAAATGGAGGAGTATCAAAAATTATATAATCATAATTATTTTTAATTTCTGAAATAAAATTTTTAAATGATTCACTTAATAATAATTCTGTGGGATTGGGAGGAAGAATTCCTGTAGTTATTATAGAAAAATTATCATAATTTTCTACAGGTTTTATAATTTCTTCTAGTGTAGTTTCACCTATTAAATATTCAGTTAATCCTTTCCCTTTTGGAATTGATAGATATTTTGCAACTCTAGGCTTTCTTAAATCTAATTCTATTATTAAAACTTTCTTTTTTAATAAAGTTAAAGCAATAGCTAAATTAATGGCTACAAAGGTTTTACCCTCACCTGGTATACTTGATGTTAGCATTATAATATTGTTGTTACTTTGATTTTTATAAAAAGACAAATTAGTTCTCAATAATCTAAATTGTTCAGCACTAGCACTTCTATTATTTTCACCGACTACAACATATTCTTTACTATTTACATAACTGATTTCCCCAATCACTGGGAATTTTAATCGATTTAAAACTTCTGACAAGAATAATATTTTCCCATTTAAATCTTCTTTTATAAATACAAAAAATATTCCTAAACTCAATCCTACAATAATACCAATTTGATATAACAGTAATTTCCTAGGTTTAATAGGCGTTGGATATACGTATGCTTCATCTATGATACGACTATCTGAAACAGTAGAAGAATTAGAAATAGATGTTTCTTCCTTTTTTTGTAATAAAAAAGAATAAATTGAATTTTGTATAGTTTCTTCTCTACTAATATTAATAAGTCTTTGTTCATCTGTTGGTAAACCTATTAATTGTGCTTTTATTAGTGATTGTTTCGATGTTATGGTATTTTTTGTGAGACTTAGATTTCCTCTTATATTAGTAATAACTTCTAATATTCCTGATTTTAATTTATTAACTTGATCTTTTACTAAATTAAATTGATCATTTTTTTCATTAGTGGATAATTCTAGTCTATGGTATTCTGCCTCAATCTCATATAATTTTGAAAGTAATTGGCCTAATAATGGATCATTTATTCCAATTAAAGAAGGTAAGGTACCAGGATTGCTACCCTTGCCTTTTATATATAATTCAACGTCATTTAATATGGATAATTGAAGATTTAATTGTGCAATTTCTTTATCGCTTTCGATTATTTGATTTAAAAATATATTTCCTTGCTCACTAATACTTGCAACACCAGTTTTTATTTTAAAATCTTTAACATTATTTTCAGTAATGCTTATATCATCAAGTAGAACTTTTAGCCTTTTATCAATAAATTTGAGTGTATTTTGTGCGGTTAAATTTTTATAATTAATATTTGCATCTTGATAGTTATTTAGCAATGTATTAATTATTAAATTCCCTTTATTAGGTGTTTCTGTTTCAAATTGAAGGTTTAATACTGTTGATTGTTTAGAACTTGGTTCAATATTTAAATTATTTGTAAATACTGTAACTAAATCTGATTGATTGAAAATAGTAAGTAAAATTGGACCTTTGAATTTTTTAAAGTTTTTATTGTTAGTGGTAAAAGTTGGATTAGAATTAATAATAAGAGGTGCATTACCAACAAAAATAGTATCTCCAAAATGGTGTGGGATTTTCTGTAAATAGAACAAAGAAGAATCCCAATCAAAAGTAACCTCTAATGGTTTTGTATTATTAAGATTCAAAGTTGGATCTAAGGCAGTAACTACCAACGGAGCCCTATCTCCAAAAAGTTCTAAATCTTTAAATGTAGTAATTTGAAATTGTGAAGAATACAACTTTAAAAAATTTACAACAGAAAGCATTAATTTCCTAGATTTTAAAATCTGTATCTCATTGTCTACAATTTTACTTTCACCAAATACATCCAAAGCATCTAAAACGGAATTTTGAGCTGACTTTTGATCCTTCAATTCTACGGATGCATTTACAAGAAATATTGGTAAAGTAGTCTTTAAATAGAAGTAAATTGAAAGAAATCCAAGAATTGTAGTAAATAATAAAATTGGCCAGTACGGCAAATAACGTTGTAGAATTGTACTAAAAATACTCTTTTGTTCCTTTTCCTTTTCCTTTTCCCATTTTTGAGAAACTAAATTTTCCATAATTAAATGTTATTTACGTAATTGAGCAACAACTAATAAAAAGAATGAAAATGCACTTACTACAGTTGGTAATAACAGAACAGCATCGCTACTAGCAATTGCTTTAGACTTAATTGGTTCGACATATAAAACATCATTACTTTGCAAGTAAAAATAAGGCGATTCAAATATGCTATTATTAGTTAAATCTAATCTATGAAACTGTTTAATTCCACTCGAATCTCTTATTAACAATACATTCTTTTTATTGCCATAGATAGTTATATCACCTGAAATTGAAATGGCTTCTAAAATTGAAATTTGTTCGTTGTTTACGGGTATAATTCCAGCCCTGCCAACCTCACCTAATACACTAATTCTAAAATTTTGAAAACGAATGTTAACAATAGGATCTTTTAAGTATGGTAACAAGTTTGTTTGAATTTCATCACTTAACTCTTTTTTAGTTTTACCTAGCGCATAAATCTTGCCTAATCTTGGAAAACTGATATTCCCATCAACTCCTACTAAAATTCCATTTGAAGCACTAATTGGAACAGAAGCTCCTTGTATACCATAAGACGCTGTGTTAAATATACCAGAACTAGCAGGATCAAGGCTATTTACTAAAATTGTGAGTATGTCTCCAGACTGTATAAGAGGTTCTAATTTTTTATTAAATAAAATTGAATTAGAATCTGTTGGGTTTGAAAAATAAATTAATCTTTTAGGTCCATTACAAGATGTAAGTAAAATAATAAATACACAACTTGTAATTAAGGCAAGCTTAAATTGAAGTTTCATAAAATTTAAAAATAAGTTAGTAAATAATTACAATAAACCAAATAGCTTGATTTTTATGGCTAAAATGAAATTTTGCAACTTAAAACATATAAAATATAATATAGGAATTAAAGAAAATGTGATAAAATAGACAATAACTAGATTAAACCCTTCGCTTTGAATTCTAAATGCTAGTGGTAAATCTTTATACATTGGGAACTTTATATATCCTCCTCTCAAAAAAAATAACAAAGCACAAATTAAATGAGTAATAAATAATTGTAAAAATGTGAATAATGCAGCATTTTTCCCAATAAATTTAATAGCATTTAAAAATTTATTTTCTTTATTTTCTAAAATAGGTAATAACATAAATACAAATCCAAATACCAAGCACATATATAGTAGTGAAGGAGGAGTACTAGTCACTTTTAAAAAAGAAGCAACTGTTTCATCAATACTTTTTTGATTGGACCAATGATAGAATTCGCCATAGGAATTAACAATTTTTAGAACTACAAAAATTAAGAAGAGACAAATGCTAATATAATTGAAAACTTTTTTTCTTTTATTTTCGGAGAAACTGGGGCTGTAGAAACTTCCTAAATAAAATCCCAGAAACATAACACCAAGTATTTGTAAAAAAGGATAAAATATAAAAGAAATGTTGCCATCCACAAAATTTCCTCCGGTGATTATTGATATCCAAGCAAGATTTAAATTATCAGGTAAAAAGTAGAAAAGAATATTATTACCAAAGAATATAATTAAACCTATGATTAATGCAAGTTGTTTATTTAAAAATAGAAATATGGAAAGTGCTATTAAACCTACACCAATAGTAGAAAGTATTTGAATTGAAAAATGATTAAAATCAGTATTGAAGGTATAACCAAAAGATACTATTATTATATCCATTAAAATATATAACGGACCTAGAATTAAGCAATACCATAAAACTTTCCTTTTGGGTTTGTTAAATTGTCTATAATACAGTCCAACTCCAACAAGAAATGCAAAAATTGGAAAGCAAAAACTTGTAAACCAAAAACTAAAAAATCCTATAAAATTTAAGGACTCTGGAATTTTATATAAAAATACTAATGTAGTATTTAATGTCAATAATATCAATGATATACCCCTCATCAAGTCCAATGAAGGAATTCTGTTAAGTTTTGGTTGTGTATTGTCTACATTTTGAAAAGGATATTCAAGAATGTTTTGATTATTTATTGGCAATTTAATAAATTAATTAAGTTAACAATTAGTAGTTTAATTTGAATATATCTTTTTATCTAAAGACTTTAAATATCTCCAAATCAGCAAAAAAATTACTAAATAAGATATAACGTTATAGGTGGTGTGATGATTAAATGGAAGTAATGAGGGGTAATTCCAATAATTACAAATTAATATTAAAGATAATCTAAGAATATTTAGTATTGTAAGGGCTGTAATTCCGCCAATTAGCCAAAGAGTTTTGAACAAAAAACCACCTAAATTGGAAAGAATGAATGAAACCCAAAATGATATAATATCAAAACCTAAGCAACTATATACTAATTGAACTTGACTCTTCTTGTTAATTTGAATAAAATATTGATCATGCACATTTGCTGTATAGGAAAGAGATTCAATGAAATATTTAGAACCCTGTAATAAAATATTTCTATAGCCTTTTACAAAATTTAGATTATTATAAACAAAAGGTATAAAATTTTGGGATGATTTCTCGGTGATACTAATGTATCCAGCGAAGAAAAAATGAAAGAACAAGAAGCTAATAAAAAATATTATTAGCTTCTTGTTAAGAAAAGTTAATTTATGCATTTTTAGCTTTTGCTAAAACTTTTTTTCTTCTAATGTGTGCTAACGCACCACCAGCTAATAAAATAGAAACACCACCATCAATTGGTGTAGCAGTTGGTAAAGTAGAACCTAAACCATTAGTAGCATCATTGAAAGTGGCAACATCAGTATCAGAGCTCTGAAAAGTGTTAGCATTAATTAAGTTGTTTTTTAAAGACACAGCAAAGTAATTAATAACACCAGCATTGGAGATAAAAGCAAAGAAATAAACAGAGCGACTACCATCTATAACTGTATATGCACTACCACCATCCACAGCCTGAAAAATATGACTGTAATTTGCATCTGCAAGAACTGATGAATTTAATGCTCTCAATTTTGCTATGATACTTGTACCAGTTGGTCCACTTGAAAATGTCGAAGTAAGTGAGGATGACCAAGTTTGAGCTTTGGATTGAATGCTAACTAAAGTAAGCACTGTGATAAAAATCGAAAAAAATAACTTTTTCATTGTTTGTTGTTGTTTTTGTAATTTAATATTTTTTTAAAGACGAATTATTATTGTAAAATTAGTTGGATATTTTTAAATTTGCTTTTAACATATCGTCATATAGTTTAGAAAATTCATCAAAAAAAGCCTTATTCTTCATTTTCATTACTGTGTTTGTAACTCTTTATCCGTTTTAAAACAGCTTGGACTCTTGCCAAATTTTTTCTTAAAACAGCTACTAAAATAGGATATAGAACTAAAACCTAGTAAATGAACGACTTCTTTAACTTTATAGGTATTGTGTTCTAATAAGTTCATTGCCCTATCCAACTTATAATTTACCATGTATTTCATTGGAGACACTCCATATACTTTCTTTGTCCACCTTTCTAAAGTTGAAACACTAGTCAACATTTTTTTTGCTATTAAATTTGTGCTCACATCGCATTCAAATGTTAACTCATCGATTGTAGCATCAAATTTATTTTTAAAATCCAATTGAAGTGTAATCTTATCCATTTTTTCATGATACTTTATTAAATTATCAGAAAAATGAGGAATTCTATTTAGTTGATTCGTAAAATAAATATTTACTTTAATTGCTAAATGGAATAAATCAGAATCTTTTATATAATAATCAGTAGCACCTAGCGCTAATGCTTGAGATATAATGCCTTCATCATTTATATCAGATAAAACAATAATTGGTATGGAGGATACTTTTATGTCTCTTTTAAGCTTTATGAGTGTACTAAACCTATTGGAATTTGCCGAATATCTTAAATCCAATAAAATTAATTCAGGTTTATAGTAACCTAATAATATTACTGCATCTGTATAATTAGTCGTGCTCTTTATTACAAAATCTTTAGAAAGTAATTCAAATATAGAATTTGAATATTCTTTATCCGGATGTATTAATAAAATTTTTTTGATAAACATTTCAAATGAAAATTATGCTTATAAAAGGTTAAGATTTCTAAAGGGATATTTACCCCACTTCTTCCAGGTATTGGAATACAATAACTTATCTAAATCAAATATTTGGTAGGGATGATGGATATCTGTGGAAGCGTAATCATATAAATTATCTTTTAATAATTTAATAGCAAAATGGTTGACATGCTTACCATAATTACCATTCAACGCTAATAGGTTTAATTGAAATTCACAGCCCATATCTTTCAATAAAATGCATTTCTCATTGTTAACATTTCCCGATAAATACAAATACCGCTCGGGATGAGCAATAATTGGTGTGTACCCTGCAACTCTTAACTTAAAAATTATTTCTTCATAGTTAATTGGCATCATAATTGTTGAAAACTCAATGAGTACTTTTTTATCTTTTATGCATAATAAAGGTGCACCAGTTTCCAAAAGTTCATAAAAAGTATGATCTACCATATATTCTGCTGCATATCTATCGTTAGAATAATGATCATCAAAATTTATATTATTTTTATATAAGTTATATTTTTGACAAATTGTATCCTCGTTATTTGGATAAAGCTCCTTAAATATATGTGGAGTAAAAACACAAGTATCTATTCCCCTATCTTTTAAAGCAGACCTCATTTTTTCTGATTCATCTACATCAACTGCGCCATCATCAATACCTGGAAGAATATGATTGTGCATATCCAAACCTAAATTTTGTAAATGAGGAGATTTTTTGGTGAAAAAATGAATCATAAATACATCATAATTAAATCAATGTTGTTGTTAACAATTATCTTGTTTTATATGAGACAATAGATTTTAATGAGCAATTTTTTAAATATTTGGATATAGCTCCGCTTTTCTCAGTCCCAAATAGCCTGAGTTACAAAAATTTTAAGTTAGTAATTACTTAAGTAGTAAATAACTTAATTCGCTGCGTGATTTCACCCCACATTTCCTGTACACTTGCTTTGTGCGTTGATTCACTGCAAACGTACTTATGTTTAATATTGATGAAATAGTTTTATAAGTATAACCTTTAATGATAAAATCCACTACTTCTTTGTCTTTTTTAGTTAGTGATAAAGAAGTAGCTTTTTTATCAACAACAGAAAATATATTATTTGTTTCGTTAGATTCTTGAGCTATACTTTGAATTATTTCTTCCATTTTAGCTTCTGGTAAATAATATTTTTTGATGCTAGCTTTTTCAACAGCTTTAATAAGATCTATTTCGTTGTTTGTGATATCAAGATAGGCATTGAACCCATTTTTAAACAAATGTTTTATCAAACTAATTTCTTTTGGGATACCTATAGCTATTAAGCTAGTTTTATTTGATAATATTTTTATCCTATTTGTAAAATCAAGGTATAATTCATCTTCAATATCAAGTAAGACAGACTGATTTTCTAGTTCTTTCACATCAAGTGAACTCAAATAAGAAAAAAGTGATTTAAAATTTGTAAAATATTTAATCCCAATGTATTTACTTGCATTAAATACATTATTTTCCATCCAATACTTGATGGTTTTATTTGTAATTAATACGCTTAAGTTTATTGATTTATGCAATTTTATTGGGAATTATTTATTAAACATTTTAACTTCTAGTGGCTTATTATATTTAATCATAAAATTATAAGAATTAATTCTAATTTAAGATGTACAAATACAGTAATTAGTATATTATATAATACTACATTTAGTATTTATTATTTAATATTTTAATATTGTTTGAATTTATTATTGTATATTATATTTTTTGATAAACAAAATAATAAAATCGGATTCCAATTTTATTATTTAAGTGGTGGCTAGCTGTAAGAACCTACATTTTTGTATGTACTTAACTATATATTAATATAAATAATTATTTAATAATTACTTTAAAAAGTAATTATTATACTATTTATAATATATGTTTTATTGAATTAAAATAAAAAACCCCCATTGAAAACAATGGGGGTTTAAAAAATTAGATTTTGTATTAAAAGTCTTATAAAAATTAGCTTGTCTAAAAACTACCTAATTTTTGTACATTATCATTTTTAAAAGCTGATAAGTCATTGTAAGCATTACTAATATAATTCTTTGCTTCTTTTCTTTTATCAAATGTACATTTGCGATGGAGGTAAAAAAGAAAGTCTTGTATCGTATTGAGATTATAAAGAATATAACTAAAACCTGCTATAAGTTCAATATGGATATACCATTTTTCAAAAAAGAACTTGATACATATTTTATTTTGCCTGGCAAAAAATATAGATATTCTCTTTTAGATTAAAGTACTCCCACCCTACTAGCAAATCAAAAATTTTTAGTTGAGATCATTAATTAACTTATACAATGCGATAGGAGAATTAACTTTTAATTTAGTATAAATATTTTTTTTGAACGTAGATACCGTATTCACTTTTAGTTTTAAGTTGTCAGCAATGGTTTTACTTCTTTCCCCATTAATTAATAGATAGGTAATTTCTTTTTCTCTTGTAGTTAAAACTGACAAAATATCCTCTTTATAAAATTTTTTCATGGGGGTATGAATAGTTAAAAAAATATTTTGAAATTAAACTTAATGGTTGAAATTTAAAATTTATTACTAAAAATATATATAAATATTAAAAAATATTACTAAAACAAGTACAATAATTATTATTTAAAGACATTTAATGTACCTAGATATTATTCTAATATTACAACATGATAGTAACGGCGCTAATAACATTTGTCTTCTCTTTCTGTTTGTGCTTTTTTAGTATTCCATATTTAGTCTTGATTGCAAAAAAATTTTCTATTTATGACAAGCCTAATGAAATTAAAAAACATAATGATAAAATTACCTATTTAGGTGGAATTTCAATTGTATTCTCTTTTATTATATCATTCGGACTAACCATGCCTGAATCAGTAAGAAAACCTATTTTTTCATCCCCCTATTTTATTGTATCAATTTGTTTGTTTTTCTATGGGCTTCTCGATGATATATTTGATATCAAGCCAATTAGAAAGTTATTAATTCAAAGTATTTTATGTACTTTGTTAATTTATAAAATTAACTTATACATCCCATTTGAGTACTTATACCAGGAGTTAAATTCTACACTTTCCTTAGCTTTAACCATTGTTATTTTATTATCTATAATAAATGCATTTAATTTAATAGATGGGGCAGATGGTGTTGCCGTATCATTAGCAATAATTACTACCACATTATTTACCATTATTTTTATAATTAATAAAGATTATTATTTCAGTATTGTAACTATGGCTTTATTAGGTAGCTTAATTGGATACTTCTTTAATAATAAGCCACCTGCTAAAATATTTATGGGCGATTCAGGATCCTTATTTTTAGGAATGATGATAGGCACCTTAATCATAGTAATCATTGCAGGAAGCGAGAATACTAAATCTATCCCATTGAAAGAAAGAATACTTTTAAGTACTTCAACCATTTCAGTGGCGGTTTTTGATATGATTAGATTATTTATAATTAGAATAATCAAAGGTAAAAATCCAATGAAAGGTGATAACCACCATATTCATCATAAATTACAAAAAATTGGATTTTCAAAATTAAAAGTATTGACCTATATTATTTTAATACAGCTATTTTTCACTACAATAACATTACTTTTAAAAAATAATGATATTTTGCTAGTTTATATATTTTTATTACTATTATATATAGGTTTTATAGAAACTTTAAATATTGCAAAGATTTACATGGATAAATTTTTAAACTACAAAACTCATAAGATTTACAGAAGTGTTAATGATAAAATAAATGTTTACTATAAAAAATTAGAGAATCAGAATTAATGTAATCTAATATAATTTTAAAATAAATAAAAAATATATTATTTATTCAGCAGTAACTTCAAGTTTAATTTCTAATATTCTACTATTTATATTTTAATAAACAAAATATATTTTATTTATTAAAATAATTTATCTGAAATTATTTTAATGTTTCTTTAGACATTAATTTTTTATTTTATTTAGTACGTTACAAAAATTTTCTCTAAATAAAATTATAAAAACTGAAGTAAAAAAACCTAAAAAGCCCAAAATAAGTGTTATCAGAAATCTTCTAGGGGAGGTTTTTATAAAGGGTACTTCAACAGTATTTAATACTGAGAAAATTGGTGTGCTTTTAGTAATTTCTAATTTTGCAGATTCTACTTGAGCTGCAACTTGTTGATATACCGCCCTTGAATTATCATTTTCAGTTTGTAACCTTATTAATTGATTCTGAAAAGCCGAAGTATTTATAAAGTTATTTTTATCTTTGAACGATGCTAAATTATTTTGAGCATTATATAATAATTGTTCTTTTTCTTTTAAAACTGATTTAGTCCTATTTAAGGTATATTGAGCTTGTTTTAATTTCAAATCTATTACTTCTTTTTGAAGTAATAGGAAAACCTTTTGAGTCAATTGTGCACTGCCTACTGGGTCAATAAAATTGCAAATAATAGAAATAGAACCATCTTTCTGATCTAAATCAATTGAAATTACATTTTCTAATCCATCTATTAATAGTTTATCCTCAAAATTGAGATTTAATATTAAACTATCTTGAAAAAAATTGGTATTTATTTTTTTATTTGTAAACTGTTTAATAAGTAGACTTGGCAGACCAATAGTATACTTTTTTATAAATGGTAATATTTCATTTGACCTACTAAGCATTATATTTTTATAAGTCATCATTTTTCCTTGGTAGGAAATGGTTGTATTTATTATTTCATTCCTGAATTTCGAACTATTAATAATTTCGGGGTATTGTACTGGAGATAAATCTGAGGATGAAAGTAAATCCCCACCAAGGGAAATACCAGCTAAAGAAGCTAAGCCACCTATTGAACTATTAGAGGAATTGTTCCCAGAAATGGAAATGAATGCAATAGATGAAGTATAGGTTTTTTCCATTAAAAAACTGCATAAAAAACCACTTAATGAAAATATTATACTAATTTTTAAAATTTTATACCTACTTGAAAATAATTTTTTTGCTATTGCTAATAAATCAATTTCATTTTGTGGAATACTGTTTTCTGTCATAGGTATATAATTTATAATTTAGAAGCTAATACAGCAGCCGTAAGGGAACTTGTAACTATTGTAATTATTTTTAAAAAATTATCCATAGAATTTGTAAAATTATCATTAGATTTAAAAACTTTTCTTGTGACAATAATTTTTGAATCAGGTAATACTAATGGATTATGAAAAAAATTAATTTTCTTTATTTTTCCATTAGGTAAAACTAAATAAGAATAATCCGCTTCTTTTGAAACTTTACCTCCAGAGTTTCTTATATAATATTTTACCCTATACCCTTTTTCCCAAACAAACAAGTTCTCATTATTTAAGGCTCCAATTGTTTGAACAGTACCAATATTTGATGAAATGTGAATTATATCGGCATCTTGTAGTATATTGTTATTATTATTATAGATGTCCATAAAATTCAAACTTAACACTTTACCATTTCTAATTATATAAGATGCATTCAAATTTGCATTCTTTTTTACCCCCCCCACATAATTTAATATACTAATTAAAGAATTAGATTCATTTTCTAAAATTACTGATGAAGGATATGCTACCTCCCCTTCTATTTTAATTATTCTTTTGGACTCAACACCTATTTTTTTTCTAACGGTTATTATGTCATTATTTTCTAATTGAAAATTATTATTATTAGCTTTTTTTAACCCTTTTAAAAAATCAAGATCTAATAAAACAACATAATTTCTTGAAAATTTTCCGTTTGCATAATCGAAATCTTCTCTATTTATAAATACAGAATCTTGATTTGCATATTCTTTAAATCCACCAGTTGCTAAAATAGCATCTTCAACAGTCATATGGTTTGTTAGATTTATTTTTCCTGGAATGTTGATGTAACCATAAACAGTAACATTTTTATTTAAATTTTCAGTAATCGACCTGCTATATAAAATTATTTCATCTTTAGGTAAGAGTTTCACTTGTTTTATACTAATTAAATCATCTAAATTGTATTTATTAATATCAAAATTTCCAGTTTTAGTGTCAAATCTTTTTAAATCAACTCTAGAACTTAATAACTTAGCCTGAAATTCTAATTCCTCAAAGGAAGTGCTTTGGAATATTAAATCAAACAAGTTTAGATTTTCTCTCCAAAAAATTGTTTTGGTTGAATCGTTGCCAAATCCACTAATTTTAATCAGTTTTTCTCCTAAAACATCTTTATAACTATAAATTCGTATTTGGTCGTCATTTTCTAATTTTACTTTTAAACTACCATCCATAATTGAAGATAAGTTGTAAGTTAAAAACTTTCGATTACCATCAAAGTCTTCTTTAAAAATATCCACTTTACCAAAATAAGTATTTGGTTTTAAATTTTCTGCAGCTTTTACTATTAAATCTTTTAGATCGTTAAATTTATCTAAAGGAAAATATCCTTCCTTATTAATATTACCAATTATTTGTACTTGATTTAAAGACTTTTCCAATATAGAAGAAAATGTAACTTTATCCCCATTTTCCAAATTAAAATTAATTTTTTGTTTTAAAATTTTAGAATAATCTATTGATGTTAAGAATCTGTCATAGAGTCTTTTTTGTTCTCTATTTTCAAAAGGTGTGATTCTGTTAATAACCACATTATTAATGGAGGCATTAGGAGGTAATCCGGATGAATATTTTATTAATTCATTTATTCCCTCCCCATTTTTTAGTTCATAAATTCCTGCATTTTTTACAGTTCCTGAAAGTGTTATATTAGATATTCTAGGAGAAATGAAAATGATGTCATTATTAGTAAGCCTAATATCAGTATCTAATTTACCACTAGTAATATAGTCATACAAATCAAATTCTTTTAATAATTGGTTATTTCTATACAATTTAATAGAACGGAGAGATCCACTCGTTTTTACTCCTCCAGAAGCATATAAAGCGTTTAAAACGCTAGCTAAACCACTTACCAAGTGTGGTCCAGGCGTGGCAGCCTCCCCTAAAACAGTGATATTTACAGGTCGTATTTGAGTTAAGGAAACATCTAAAAATGTTCTTTGGGGAGACGCTAATAGACCAGAGAAATATTTACCTAAATAGGTTTTTAATCTAGTTTTTAAATTGGCAAAAGAACTGCCTGAAATCATAATCATACCAAAATTGGGTATATTGATATTACCATTTAAATCTACTTTTACTTCTAATTGTAAAGTATTATCCCCAAAAACAACTAAGCGCAATACATCACCTGGGGCAATAATATAACCTTCATCAATATTTCCAACTAAATATTCTTTTTGAGCAAAAGGATTATTTAAAAAAATTTCGTAACCAAAATACTTCCCAGCGTCTTCTTTGGTAATTTTGCTTGTAATATTATCTTGAATATTTCCAACAATTATGGGTGAAGGAACTATTGAACCTGTATCATTAATTATGGAAGGTGTAGAACTAAATATTGCAGGTGCAGCAGTGCTACTAAAAGAAGAGGAAGTAAAATTACTTTTTAGAAAACTATCAAAATCAATACCTCTAAGTCTTGCCATTTGACGTGCTTGATTTTCGTCAATACCTTTTTGCCTTAATGCATCTAATGCTTGTTGTTGAGTAGTAATGTTAAGTGCTTTAGCATCAGATAAAACTTGATTTTGAACTGCAACATTACCGTTTTGTGCAAATAATGATATTGGTAATAATAGGAAAAGTAAATAGAATTTTTTAAAATTCATAGTTAGGAAGTTAATATAAGTAAATAAAAAATTTATATAATTAAAATGTAAATATTAGATATAGAATAAAAATAAAAGCGTAAAAAATAAAATATAAGAAACTTTAAAAATGGATAATAATGATATTTAAAATTCGATTATAAATTTTTTCCTATGGGCTTAATGGTATGAATGTAAAATCCTCTAAATGTATAAATAATAAAATTGTAAATAATTAAAAGTAGGTTTAAATCACTAAATTTTAATAATACATAGAAATGATAAAAAGCAGATTTAAATTTATTAGATGATAATGAATTGTATCTAATATTATAATCAACTAAATTTTCGCTTGTACTTAAAGATTTTTTTATACTTTGAAAGATAATTAACCATAAAGCATAATCTTGTCTTCTTTTAATAATTGGAAAATCTAATTTTGGTATAAATTCTGTATCATAAATAACAGTTGAAGTTCCTATTGTACAATATTGAAGTAATTTTGAATAGGTTAATATTTTAGGTGGATTAATAGTACCTATAATTTTATGGTTGTATACATGATTATAAGAACAACAAGTGAAAGCTATATTGTTCTTAATTAAGAAATCAATTTGCAATTGTAATTTATTAGGTTTCCAAACATCATCACTATCACAAAAAGCAATATATCTTCCTCTAGCGTGTTTTAATGAATTATTTCTAGTAATTGCTGCTCCAAAATTATTCTTAAGCAAATACAATTTAATTCTGTTATCCTTATGTACATATTCATTAACAATATCAAAAGTATTATCAATTGAACCATCATCAGTTATTAATAACTCCCAATTGTGATAAGTTTGAGCTAAAATTGAATCTATACTTTTTGATATAAATAAACTACTATTATATGAAGGCATGATAATGCTTACCTTATCATTATGATGATAAATATTATTAAACTTTTTCACAACCATTAATTAAAAATATTATTCTGTAGTAATTTCTTAAACCAACAATTTTTCTAAAAATATATTTTATGATTTCTAAATAGAACATATTAGTTTTATATTTTAATTTAATTGTTTTGATAGTAGGGAAGTTAGAAATTCCACCTAGATAAAAAATTGAAATAATATTATCAAATGTGATAGAATCGTATAATAATAAAAGTTTTTTCATCCATTCTGAATCAGCTGATATATAATTATTTTCATTGAATAAATAGAATGAAATATTATGTGAATTAAATGGAACTATAAAACCTTGATGAGAAGGGTACATTTTTAACTTATATAAATAATTTAATGGATAACGTAAAAATGACAAGTCGTTATAAACTTGTAATGTTTGAAATAAAAATATTGTATTAGGATATTGTAAAAATTTATTTTTAATTAACTTAATACAATCATTATTATAAAAAATATCTCCTGAATTTAAAAAATATAAATAATTACCATAAGTAATATTGAAAGCTAAATTCATCCCATTATATATTGAGCTATCTTTATTATAGATAAAATATCTATATGAAATAGAATGATTAGTAGATAAATAAATAATATTATCATCTGATATTCCAGATACCACAACTATATGTTGAAATGGTTCTATACTTTGATTATTAACAGATTTTAAAGTTTTAATTAAATCAAAAGAAAAATTTTTACTTATTGTTATAATCGTCAATTTCACTGATGTAAATTTTGTTATTAAAAACAAATAGAGGTAATGTTATGCATAAATAATTATCAAACATAGATCCAGAGAATAAAGAACCAATGAAAAAAGAAATAAAAATTAAAAAAATTAAATTATAACGTTTTATAAAAAAGAATGAAAAAAATAAAAGAAAAGAAAATAATGAAATTATGAATGCTAAAATTCCATTATAAATAATGTTTTCAATAAATATATTGTGGGGATAAAAATGTAAAAATATGTTATTACTAGATACTCCAAGAAGATAAGAAAATTTATAATTTTTTATGAAATTATAAAATATTGTATAGTAATTATATCGTTCGTTTATGCTATTATTGGTATTTGAAAAATATAATAATCTCCAAAAATATTTATTAATTAAAATAAATAGTAAATTTATAGAAAATGTTATTAGAAGTAAATATTTAAATTTAAATAAAGAAAAAAGGGATTTTTTATTAAGAAATAAAAAAAGGTAAAATACAATTATAAAAATGACAGTTCGTGAACCAGTAAAAAAAAGATTAAGTAAAAATATTAATGATAAAATTATTATATTATATATTTTGAATTTTTTTAATTTTAAAAAATAAGGGAAAATTGTAAGCGAAAAAAAATAAGACAATACTCTATAAAATATATTTGGACCAAATACATAAGAATTTCTAGTTAAAATTGAATTATGTATATAAATCGAAAAAAGATTTAGTAAAAATATTATTATTAAAAAAATAAAGGAAATTTTTGAATTAAATGAATACTGTTTAAAAATAAAATTAAAAAATAATGGTAAGTAATTTACACTTAAAATTAAAATAAATAAAGAATTGAAATAGTTATTATTTTCAAAAACTTCAAAAAGAATATTGATATAAAAAATAATAAATATTATAAACTGTAAATATAATTCTCTTAATTGAAAATTAATTTTTAATAAAATTCTATAGCAAATATTTATAAAATAGAAAAAGAAAAATAAAGGGAAACCAAAAATTTTGAAATCACCCACAAATAATAAACAAAATATTAAAATATATAAAAATAACTTATTTAACATTAAAAATTATATTAGTC
>Ga0114958_10000286_pt1 | contig 43716 bp, 24 predicted proteins | sample C_130208_EF_Meta_FD_89577 | JGI IMG/M metagenome (GOLD analysis project Ga0114958, IMG submission 89577) | Freshwater microbial communities from Lake Croche, Canada to study carbon cycling - C_130208_EF_MetaG | ecosystem: Environmental > Aquatic > Freshwater > Lake | place: Lake Croche, Canada... | reverse complement strand
AGCGTGTCTAAATGATACCCTATTGTTTAGAAACAGCGTGTCTAAATGATACCCTATTGTTTAGAAACAGTGTGTCTAAATGATATCCTATTGTTTAGAAACAAAGTGTCTAAATGATATACTATTAGCTAGTTGTGCAAAGCATGACTGTAATACCCTATTGTTTAGAAACAAAGTGTCTAAATGATACCCTATTAGCTTATAGACTTAAAACAACAGGTAATCAAACATGTGTAGTTAGTGGTTTATCTTGACGTGTTGAATCTACTCTACTTGCAAATAATAATTTATATTCAAATGGTGTTTTGTCAATTGATTCAACAAAATAATTTGCTTCATTTTCATAACCAAAATCTATATATGCACATGAACTTTCATTATAAATTAATAATTTAATTTTTACAATATGCCCCCAATCTGTTGTTAATCTATATAGTTCATTTTCTGTCATATCTGTAGGTAATTCAGATAATTTAACACGATATGTTACTTTAAAAAATCTTTTTTCACCATAATCTTTTTTTTTAACATAATCTTTTTTTTCACGTATTACTTGTAAACTATCTTTTTTTTCCGGCATTTCCGGTATTTCTTGTAAACTATCTTTTTTTTCAGGCATTTCTTGTAAACTATCTTTTTTTTCACGCCCGCATTTAATTGTTAAATGTGGTCCATTGCATTTTCTGCATTTTATTATATGTTCGTGGGTTATTTCATTTTCCATTATTATATTATTATTATAATAAGGTTTTAAATAGATTTTATAGTGTAATATAATTGAACTAGTGTAATATAATTGAACTAGTGTAATATAATTGAACTAGTGTAATATAATTGAACCAATCTAATATAATTGATGATATAAATTAATATTATTATCTACTTTATAATAATATGAAAAAATATATTTATATGATATTAATTATTATATTATTATATGTATTTTTTGAAAATGATAATAATGAAAAATTTACACCATTCAATGTTTTAACTGATTTTAAAGATATTAAAGAGTTAAATGAATTAACAAAAAAAGTAATATCAATTTTTCATAAAAATAAATTTATTTATTGGGCGTGTGGTGGAACATTGTTAGGTATAATAAGAGATAAAGGAATTATTCCATGGGATGATGATGTTGATTTATGTATAATGGATACAGATATTGATAATTTATTTAAAATGGAAGATGAATTAAAAAGTCTAAATTTAGGAATTGTAAAATGGTTTGGTGGATATAAGATATATGAATTAAATGGTAAAGATATACCTGATAATAATTTTAAATATCCATTTATTGATTTATTTGTTTATACTATTGAAAATGATGATAAAATAATTTTAAAAGATTTATGTTCAAGAGAATTGTGGCCAAATGAATATTATTATAAAAATGAAGTATACCCGTTAAAATTATATGATTTTGAAGATTACCAATTATATTGCCCAAATAATCCGATAATGTATTTAGATAGATCTTATTCTGGCTGGCGAACAAAAGCATTAAAAACATACGATCATGTTAAACATGTTACATTTGAAAAAACAGAATTTCCAATTGAATATAATAAAAATAATAAACCATATTTATGGCAATATTGGGATGGTCCTAAATCATCATTCATTACTTTATCAATGAAAACAGTTGATAATAATTGTTCAAAATCATTCAATATAGTTAGACTAAATAAAGATAATATTTATGATTATCTTCCAGAAATGAAACAATATGAAGATAAAATTAAAGATATATTAATTGCACAAAAAGTTGATATATATAGAATTATGCTTTTATATAAATATGGGGGGATTTATTTAGATGCTGATACTATTGTATTAAGAGATCCAATTGAAATAATGGATAAATTAAAAAAACATGATTTTGTAGGTTTTGGTTGTACAGGTACAAAATGCAAGAATGGTTATGGTGAACCATCAAATTGGATTTTAGCATCCAGACCACATAGTATATTAATTGCAAAAGTACTAGAAAATCAATTAAATCAAATAAATAATAAAAATAAATTTGATTATCATGATTTAGGAAAATTAGTTATATGGAAAGAATTAAAAGATTTAATTAATAATCAAAATTATGAATATTATCATTATGATAATAAAATAGATGGATCAAGAGATAAGTATGGTAATTGGATAAATTCAGATATAGTATTTTCAAATCAAAAAATTGAATATGATGATGAAAATAATATGATATTTTTTGTTTATTATAATTCAAATATAAGTAATGATATTAAACAAATATCTGAAAATAATTTAATGAATAAAGATTGGAATATAACTAAATTTTTAAAAAATGGCATAAAAAAAATTTAATAAAAAATGTATTATATATTATAGAATGAATAATATAATAATTAAATTTGTTAATGTTCAAAATTTAAATAATAAAATATCAATAATTACGTCAAGTGGTAATGTTACAATTACAATTACAATTACTATTATATTAAATGTATTAAAAATATCAAATTATGATTTAAATAAGGAATTAACAAACATTAATAATATTATAAAAATATACTGTGATATTAATCAAATTGATATTTATTTTGATAAATATGATTATATATATAATACTAATCAAATTATAACAAAAGTTAATGATATTTTATATACATACACTAATAAAAAAAATATAAAAAATATAAAAAATATAAATCTATATAATGTATCAGATGAATCTAAAGCACTAATGAATGAATTAAATACATATAAAAATATTGTTATGGATCCAAATAAAAATCCAGATACTTATTTAAATTATATTAAATCACGTATACCAAATAATTATAATATAGAAATTTTTGATGTTAAAAAATCAAATGATTTTCCATTAACACAAGCAGTTGGTTTAGGATCAAAATATACAGGATATTTTGTACATATTTCACCAAAAGTAGAAAATAATAATAATAAAAATATATACTTAGTTGGCAAGGCAATAACATATGACTCTGGAGGAATGAATATTAAAAATGCACATATGAAAGATATGAAAGTTGATATGACAGGATCAGCTATTATAATTAGTGTTCTTAACTTATTAAATAAAAATAAATATGATTCAAAATATAATTTACATTTAATATTACCAATAGTAGAAAATATGATTAGTAACAAGGCAGTTAGACCCGGTTATGTTATTACTACAATGAATAAGGTAACAGTTGAAATTGATAATACTGATGCTGAAGGTAGATTATGTTTAGCTGATGGTTTAGAATATATTCAAACAAAATTATTATTAAATAAAGATCCATCTAAATGTTTAATAATTGATATTGCTACTTTAACAGGTAACACAGAAGCTATTACAAATGGAATATCTAGTATTGTTATGTTTAATAAAAAAGGTTCTGATTATATTAAAAAATTATCAAAAATTGGAGAATATATTGGTGAATATATAGATATTCTTAAAATTCGTAAAGAATATATTGATTATCTTGATAGTAAAGTAGCCGACCTTAAAAATTGTTCTGATAAATGTAAATCAGGTTGTATATTAGCAGGAGTTTTTTTAAATTATTTTGTTAATAAAAATATACCTTGGATTCATATTGATTTATCTAAATCAGCCTTTCTAGATCAAATAGCTCAATCACACGGTGTTAATCTATTATTTGAATTTTTGAAAAATATTGAATAATATTAAAATTATTAAATTTATATATATAGATTAAAATAATGGTTTTATTTGATGTTGTATTAAGATTAGATGATACTGAATATCCACAATTAAATAATTTAAAAAAAAATAAACTTGATAATATTTTAATGAAAATTTTTAAATCAGGTTATCAAATACATTTTCCGTCACAAGATAAAATTGAACAACATGTTGAATATAATGAAATAATTGAAAGAATAGAAAATATAAAGAATGAAATTAAAGATGAAATTAATAATTCAGAAATTGGAGATAAAATTAATTCTCTTGAATCTAGTTTAACTAAATTAATTGGTTTGTCATCAAATTCATGTAAAAAAGGTTCATTTGGTGAAAATGTATTAGAAGAAATTTTTAATCAACGTTATGGTGACATACAATTTGAAAAAAAAAATAATGTTGCTCATTCAGGTGATGCATGGTTATATTTACCAAATAATAAAATTATTATGTTAGAAAGTAAAAATTATACAACAACAGTTAATAAAGATGAAATTATTAAACTACAATCCGATATGATAAATCATCATATTAAATGGAGTATATTAACAAGTTTTAATTCTGGTATTCAAGGTATGAAAGAATTAGATTTTCATACATTTTCTCATAACAATGAAACATACTTTGTATTGATTATTTCTAATTTATCAAGTGATATACATAAATTAGATTTAGGATTACAAATTATTAGAAAATTAATAGTTAGTATTGATAATTTGCCTGAATTCCCATGGATTGTAAATGATATCACATCTAGTTTAAATGAATTAACACAAATTATACAAAAAAATTATTTCTTAAGAGATTCATATTATAATATGGAAAGAGACATACAAAAATCATTATCTGGATTTCATATTAATTTGAGAAACTTTCAATATGAAATTGAACTTAAAATTAATGAAATTATAAATAAAATTAAATTAAATATGACGACATCTATTGATATAAATAATAATAATATTTATCAAGAAATTTTAGATAAATATAAAGATAAAAAAATATTACCTATTATTGTACGACTTATTGATATTGCACAAAATAAAAAATGGTGTATTAATTATGATAATACTTTGGGTGAATGGAAAATATCTAATGAATTTGTTGAAATTTGTAATGTTAAAATTCAACAAAAAAAAGCTATAATTAATATATTATCTAATAAAGTATCAATAACATTAAATATTGGTAAAGATAAAGAAAATAATAAAAATTTGGAAATAATGAATTCACTCTAAAAATGTTTTTATGATTCTACAATTATTAGGTAATTCACTCTAAAAATGTTTTTATGATTCTACAATTATTAGGTAATTTCATCAAATCATTAAAAACATTTGATTTAAAATATTCGTTTGGTTTTTTTATTGTATTCATTAATAATTTTGATTCTGATATATTCCATAAATTATCTATAGAACCAGGATTATTTTTATGTATTTTATCTATTAGTTTATAATTAAAAAACAATCCTATTTGTTTTCTTAAATTTTTCATTAAAAGTTCATGATGTTTTTTATTTTTTATATGTATATCTATTAAATATTTAGCAGATAGACCACCTAATAATGGTCCATCATATAAATCAAATAAAAATGTATAAACATCTCTGTATTTATTTTTGATTTCAAAAATATTATTTGGATTTAATTTAATTACATCTTCTAATGTTGAATTATTTTTTAGTATATTTAATGAAAATCCAAAATCATTTATTTTAATATAGATTCCATTTGCTGGTAAATAATATTTTTTACCTAAATGATTATATTCAACATAATCTAATGATTCAAAATCATTTTCTACAACAGCTAATATATTTCGTAAAAATAAATCATTATGAATAAAATCTGGATAATCTTGATGAATTTTATCTAATGTTAATAATAATTGGAATATAATACGTTTCATATAAATATTAAAATTAATAATTTTATCATTAATTTTTTGTTTATTTTTTAATAATATTTCTAATTGTTCCGATATTGTTGTTGGACAATTTTCTAATACTAAAATAGTTGCTTTTTTTTCTAATATTTTATTTGTGTAATCACTTTTCATATTACATAACATTTCAATAGTATTATCTCTTTTATTTTTAGGCATTATTATTTTTTGATCTAATGTTAAACATTTAGTAGGAAATATTATTTTTATATCTTCTAATATATATTTATTATATATACCAACAATATGTGGGGTTTTATTATTTATAATATATGTATTTGTTAATGTTTTATAAATATTACCTTCTAATGTATCATTATTATGTTTAATTTTATGTAATTTATTATTGTAACTTGGTATTAATTTAACAACATAATCATCATTAACTATTATTATATTAGAACTACCACCAGAACCAATTAATATATTTAATTTATTTTTAATAACTATTTTTTTAATCATATTTTTAATTTCTAAATAATCTTTATTAAAAATAGTTAGTTTATGATTAAAATCCATGATATTATATTATAGAATTTTATAAAAAAATTGATAATAATTAAAGTTATATTATTATTATCAATAATTTTAATGTATAAAATTGATGATAATCTATATGATAGACAAATTCGCACATATGGTGAAGAAGCTGTTAATAAAATTTCATCTAGTTCTGTTCTTATTATGGGACTTGATGGAGGTCTTGGAACAGAAATCTCAAAGAATCTTACACTTTGTGGAATTAAAAATATTTATCTGTTTGATAATAATATTATTAATCTTGATGATACACTTACTGGATATTATTATTCTGTAGATTCAATAGGAAGCTCTAGATCAACTACACTTTTATCAAAGCTTCAAGAATTGAATCCATATGTTACAATTCATACTACAGATACAATTGATAAAAAACAAAATGTTACTATTTTAGTAAATCAACCAACTAATATTGTTAAAATAATAAGTGAACATTGTAGAAAAGATAATTCTAAACTAATTGTTCTATATTCTAAAGGTATTAGTGGTGTTATTTTTGTTGATGCTGGTATTAAGCATATAATTACTGATACAACTGGTGAAAATCTGGAACCTGTTCAAATAGGTGAAATTATGCAAACAGGAATAATTAAATGTGCACAACATTCATCACATGATTTTCAATCTGGAGACTATATTACGTTATCTAATCTTCAAGGTGATAACATTGATCAACTTAAAAAAGAATGGCAAATTAAAGTTATCAATAAAACAACATTTGAACTTTTAAATTTTATTGATATTAAACCGTTTGTTTTTATTAATGGTACAGCTAATCATGTTAAAAAAACTATTGAAATAAATCATCAATCTTGGAATGATCAATTATTAAATCCAACAATTGGTTTTTCATTTGATATGGATACATCAGCTAAACTTGTTGAAACATATATTAAAATGTATGACACTAATCATGATGATAATAATATTAAAATGTATGACACTAATCATGATGATAATAATATTAAAATGTATGACACTAATCATGATGAAAATAATATTAAAATGTATGATAGTAACTTTGAACAAATGCCGTATATTTGGTCATCCAAAAATAAAGAATTTCTAGATAAAAAATTAATACCATTACAAAATCATGCTAGAACTTTTCATTATGAAATTATGCCTGTTGTATCACTGATGGGGTCAATTACTGCATCAGAAGCTATTAAATTAGTAAGTAACAAATATACACCAGTTAATCAGTGGTTTACATGGTATGATGATTCGCTTTTGCCAAAAGATATGCCAAAAGATTTATCAAATGTTAAAACAGTTTATGGTGTATTTTATGGTATTGAATTTGAAAATAAGTTAATTAATTCAAAATGGTTTATGGTTGGTTCTGGTGCTATTGGTTGTGAACATCTTAAAAATTTAGCTTTAATGAATGTAGCAAATAGTAGTTTAGGTGATAAAGGTGAAATCATTTTGACTGATCCTGATACAATTGAAAAATCAAATCTAAACAGACAATTTCTATTTAGGTCGCATCATATTGGTAAACCAAAAAGCCAAACAGCAACAGATGTTTTAAAAGTAATGTTTCCTAACATACAAATTACAGCACATGTACATAAAGTTGGGTCTGATAATATTGATTTTTCTGATTCAATAATGAATAATGTTACAGGTGTACTTAATGCACTTGATAATATTAGTGCTCGTAAATTTATGGATGATCAGTGTTTTAAATACGGTATTCCATTATTTGAATCAGGAACAACTGCAACTAAAGGTAATACACAACCAGTAATACCATTTATAACTGAAACTTATTCTGCATCATCTGATCCGGAACAAGAAAAATCATTTCCAATGTGTACAATTAAATCATTTCCGAACGAAATAAGTCATACGATTCATTGGGCTATGGATCAATTTGAATTTTTTAATAGAGGTCCTTCAACGATGAATAAATGGATTAAAAACCCAACATTTTTAAATGAACTAAGTCAAGTTGAAAAAACTATTGCAGAAGAAGATATTATTCTATTTACTTGTAAATATCCAACACAGTTAAAAAAAATAAAGGAATGTGCACAATGGGCTGTTGATATGTTTGTTGAAAATTATAATAATTCAATTGTTCAACTATTACATACATTTAGTCCAACACATCAAGTTACACCAGGTATTTTATTTTGGTCAGGTGGAAAACGATGTCCGCAACCTATTAATTTTGATATTAATAATACCCTACATGTTGACTATATTGAAGCTACAACACATATATTAGCAAGGTGTTCTGGTTTAATTGATAATTTTACACGTAATGAACTATGTGAAATGATATCAGAATATACACCTAAAAAATTTGTTCCAACTGATAAACAAATAGCAACAAATAATTCTGAATTAGAAAATAAAACAAATATATTAGGAACACCTAACGGCTTCAGTATCGATGATACACGTGCACCTAACGGCTTCAGTATCGATGATACACATGCACCTAACGGCTTCAGTATCGATGATACACGTGCACCTAACGGCTTTATTGCAAATTTTAAACCACAAGAGTTTGAAAAAGATGACGATACAAATTGGCATATTGATTGGATAACTGCTGCATCAAATTTACGTGCAAATAATTATAATATCCCATGTGCTACAAAACAGCAAACAAAAGGAATTGCAGGTCGTATTATTCCTGCTATTGCCACAACAACTGCAGCAGTTTCTGGGTTAATATTACTTGAAATGCTTAAATACTTGAATGGATTTAAGCAAGTCGATTTATATAGATCATCATTTATTAATCTTGCAGAACCGGTTGTTGTATATTCTGAACCAATTAAAGCATCAATGATTGATGTTGCTGGAAGTAAAATAAACTCATGGACTAAATTTGAATATATACATAATTCAACACTCGATGAATTTAAAAAATATTATGAAGAATTATTTAAAATTAATATTTCTATGATTGTTGTTGGTAATGCAATGGTATATGCTGATTTTCTTGGTGACGAATCTTTAAATAAAACATTATATGATATTATATTATCATTAGATAATACTTTAATACAATCCAATGTAGTATTTAATATTATGTCAGATATGGAAAATATAGATATTCCAGCTATTATAGTTAATCTTAAAAAATAAATTTATTTTATATAATATTAGTTACCTTTACCATCACCATCACCATCATCGTCACCATCACCATCACCATCACCATCACCGTCATCGTCACCGCCTTCATCACCGCCTCTATCATCATCATCGCTATCGTCACCACCTTGTGTACGACTCCATAAAAAATAACCACCTAATAATACACAACCAATAATTAATGGCAAACCCATACCACCCATAACTGATCCGATAGCAGTGCCTGTACTATCAATCAACTTTGAACCAGCAGTACCTGTACTATCAATCAACTTTGAACCAGCAGTACCTGTACTATCAATCACTTTTGAACCAGCAGTACCTGTACTATCAATCACTTTTGAACCAGCAGTACCTACAGATTCAATAATAGCAGCACCAGCAACACCTGCAGCTAAAATATCACCTTGTACTTTTGTTGTTTGTGTTGAATCTAATTTTTCATCTATATTTTCCAACATTAATATAATATTATTCTCATAATCATTAATTATTTTATTTGCAATTTCAGTTTTAATAGTTTGAGAAAATGCACAGTTCATTATATCATTTACAATATTAGTTTGTGTTATATCAGATATGTTAATTAGTCCTGTTACATTAATATTTTTTAAATCAATTGAATTTGTTGATTCGGTATTAGCAGCACAATCTGATAAATTTTTTGAACTTAATATATTATTTAATTGTGTATTAACATCCTTATTTTGATCTAAATTAAAAGTGTCTTTAAGTTTATATGTATCAATAAGTTTTTTTGTATTATCTTCTGTTGTTGTTTGTCTCACAGAATTACCAGCACTAACTTTCAATATATCAGTATAACTATCAACTATACCAGATAATGATGAACCTGTATTTTCATTAGCCAATACTTTTTTAGTATCATTTGATAATTGTTTAGATGCAGAATCAATTTGTTCATTAATTATATTACTAATATCATTTATTACATTATTGGTTATTTCTTGTACAAATTTTGCATCTATTTCTTGTGAAATATCAGTTGTCTGATTAACATTCGTATAATTAAAACCCGACCCTGTTACACCATTCACACTCATTTTATTCGATACAGCAATAGTTCTCAATAAATTAGCTGAGTTTTTATTAACAGCATTAGTTATAGCTGATGATAATAAGTTAACAGTGCCAGTAATAAGTTTACTTTGATCTATATCTTTACTTATTTCTGTAATATCAGTGGTTCTTTTGTCATTTTTTATTCTTGTTTTATTTCCAAAACTTTGACCAAAATGTTCAATATTTTTATTTTTATTTTCATTTTGTATTTTAGATTGTAAATATAATGCATCTGCAAAATCAATACTAAATGCATAAATATTTATAATTTTATTATATGTTGATAATGTTATTATATTTTCTAAAATTGATTCCCAAATACTGAGTATAATTTCAGATAATTTACTAATATATAATTCATTAAATAAACAATCATAAGATAAATTATTACTACACTCTTTTGATCTTATTATTTCAGGTGTTAATATATTAGATAATATGGATACTAAATCAAGTACTGTATTTATTTTTAAAGATGTTGATAATTCTAATTCTAAACCTAAATTAGTTGCTATATTATTAATTTCTTTACTTGATAAATTTGTTAATCCGGCTAAATGAACTAATTTAACATGTAAACCTGATAAATTATTATTAATTTTTAATTCTTTAATTAATAATAAAAATTGTTCACCAAATGTTTCTGCTACTAATTTAATAATTATTTTAATTTTATCACTATTAGATAATATACCAATTTTTAATATTTCATTTTTATTTTTTCCAATTGCAATTTTTAATGATTTTGATAATATATTGGTTATACCTGCTAATATTTTATCACGATTTAATGTTACACTTTTATTAACAAATGGCGCCCATTTTAATTTCATAATATTATTAATATCTAAATCAATTGATTGTGAAACATTTGAGATATTTTTTTTAATTTGATAATACGAATATTGATCTTTTAATTGATCTTTAAATTGATAATTATTTTGATTTTTTATTAATTCCATTATACCTAATGGAATATTTCCATCTAGTACTTTATTATAATAATTCATATATAATAATATATAGAAATTATTCAATAAAAAACTAAAGAATTTTTTATATTATAAATAAAATTGAAAAACATATATAAAAAATATCTAATCTTTAGTATTAAAATGAAACTTATAAGTCCATATCGAAATATTAAACAATATACTCGTATTTCTGTCGAACCATATCACATGAATTCAGATATTAGAAATAATATGAAAATAATATTGAAAAAAAAAGTAGAAAAAAAATGTAATAAAAATGGTTTTGTTGATGAAGTATTCCGTATTATTGATTATTCAGACGGAATGATGCCACCAGAAAATCTTGGTGGAAGTGCTATTTATAATATTACATATCATTGTAAATTATGTATTCCTGTTGAAAATACTTTTATTGTTGGATTAGTTAAAGTTATTAACCAAGAATTAGTTGTTGCTATTAATGGACCAATTATGATTTTTATTCCAAAAGAAAATGTTGATAATAATACTTGGGATATTCCTGATGGTTATATGAATAAAATATCATCTAAAAAATTATTGGTTGGTGATTATATTCAAATTCAAATTGTTGATAAACGAATTAATCAAAATGATAATCAAATTAAAGCAATTGGTCGTTTAGTTGATTTTGCATCGTCTGAAGATGTTGAAATATATTTTGGTCCAAAAGTTGTTTCTGAAAAAAGTATAGATAATACCCTATTAGCTAGTTATGCAAACCATGACTCTAATACCCTATCAGCTAGTTATACAAACCATGACTCTAATACACTATCAGCTAGTTATACAAACCATGACTCTAATACATCATCTACTATTGAATCTGTAAATACTGAAGAACCAGATACAGAATCTAATTATATAATATAATTTTATTTTAGTTTTTTATGTTTGATATTATAATAAATAATTACAATAATTATTCCATAAAATAATATTTTTTTTAATATATTATATTTATTTGGATCATAATAATATATAATGTTATGTGTATTTTTATGATATATTAAATATTTATGATACATATTATATATATCATGTAAACCATCATAAACTAAAGATTCATAACATTTATCTACTACACTTATACGATTAAATAATGAATAATTTATAGCAAGTAAATTAATATATAATGTAGGAAATGTTAAATCATCTATTATTGGAAATATTCCATCAAATGCATATTTTTTAGTTTCTGTAAAATAGTTATTATATTTTGATATATTGTTAGTAGTTAAATATGGTATAGATGTACTACATTTAATAGTATTCAAAAGATGTTTATTATTTTTATATTTAGAAATAACTTTTCTACGAATAATAAAACCATCAAATATATTTATTGTAATAAATAACTTATTACAACATATAATATACAAATCAGGAGGAATAATTTCTTCTAAAAATTCTATCCAAATATCGGTTATATATTGATTATTTATATATTTTTGACGTAATCTATTATTTACCAAATAAATAAATTTACTACAATTCATTTCATATTTAGTATTATGATATTTTTCATTTGTAATACTATGTAAGCATAAAATTAATAATAAACCAGCTATTGATCCTGCTGATGTTCCATATATTTTATGGATTTTTAAATTTTTATTTACAGTCATATATGTTAAAAAGGATGCACAACCAGCAAAATATATACCTGCCATACCGCCACTAGAAATACAGACATTTATATTTTTTGTAGATTCTGGAACATGTATATTTTCATCTTTTGTTAATAAATTAATATAATGTTCAGTACATATTTTTGATTTTTGAATTACAGTTTCTTTTGGAAACATATACTATACTATAATAATATATATATATTATTTAGTCTATCAATTAGTCTTATTATATTAATTTTAAATTTTTAAAAATATCTTTTTCTAAATTATTTAATATTTCATCAGAATAATTGCTAACAATCCAATCATTAATATCAATCTTGTATTTTTTCAAATATATATCTCTTAAAGTTGTTATTTTTTTACTAAAATTTCTAATTATACTTTTAAAACTTTGGTTATCAAACTTTATAAATTTTATAATTTCATTAGCAATATTAACAATATCAATTTTTATATTGTCAATATTTAACATTCGTTGATATACCCACCAAATACACCACACACCGCAAAAACCATTTGGATCGCCTATTTTTTTACATTTTGTATTTTCTAAATTTTCTAATATTTGAAAACTGATTGTTGGTAAAAATTTAAAAGGAGAAAAATATTTGATATCCGGAACAAATTGTCTAAATTTATTTTTTAATAAATCATCAAGTAATTCTGGATTATAGTTTAATCCAATAGGATAGTTTGATCCATTCGGTTCAAATCTTTCAATAGTTTTATTTTTAACATCCCAAAATAAAATATTAGCATGTGAACCATTAGACATTTCAATACCTATAGGAATAACAATATAATTAGCATCTTTAATAATATTTGAAAGTTCATCATCAAAGTAAGATGGAAAAAACATTTTTTGATAAGACCAATTTATTTCTATATTAGAAAAGTCTAATTTATATTGATAATTAATACCAATTTTTTTATAATAATTTTCAAGAGGTTTATTAACTGTTAATGGATAATCTAAAACTACTTTTAATCCCTTTGATTTGAAATCTTGATTAAGTAATAATAACCCAAATAAAATATCTATAGGTGATCCAGTATAGTGACAGTAATTTGTAAAAATTCCATTATCAAAATTTAATTCAATATTAGATAATTTTGGAATTGTTCTTTTTTCTTTTTTAATAATATTTTTTATTTTATTTTTACAAATTTCTTCTGAATTCTTTCCAATAATACCATTTTTTGGTTCAATTATAGTTTTTAATTTATCATAAAAATCAACACTACACTATTTTTCCCAATCTAGTAATAATTCATTTTTATTATTTTTAATTTGATTATAAAATGATTCAGTTAAAATATCCATTAACTCATCAGTTAAAATAATAGATTCTGTATTATTATCTTCTATGAATAAATTTAATGGTTTAGTTACCAATAAATCTCTAAATTTATTTTGTAAATTATTTTTAATAATTTTCATTAAACATGTAACACCTTGATTATTTTGAATATTTAAATCAGATTCTAAAATTATTTTAGTAATAATTGTATTGATATTATCGTTTATATCATTGTCTATATCTTTATACATATCTAATAAAATATGTAAAGGAATTTCACCGTTAATATTTGAAGTATTAAATTTGATATTTGGTTTAGAAAAAAACAATGACAAAAAATGCAAACGTTTATCAATTAAAATATAATGCAATGGTGAATTACCATAAAAATCTGGTAAATTTATATCAACATCTTTATTTAATAACTTTTTAAATAAATCAAAATTATCTAATATAATTGATTGATGTAATATATTTAATCCATAATCTGAATTTATATTATTAATATTAATATTAGTATCTAATAATTTATTTACAACTTCATTATTTTGATAATTAACAGCCATTTGCAAAAGTGTTTCACCAGAATGTGATATAAAATTAAGATTAAATTTATTTTTAATTAAATAATCTATCATATTATTACGTTTATATGTTAAACATGTTACAAAAATATTTGAACCATCATTTGATAATAAATAAGGATCAGCATTATTTTCAATAAGTATTTTTAATGTTTCAAAATTATTAAAAATTACAGAATAATGTAATGCAGTTAATCCTAAACGATCTTTAATATCAACAATTGAAATACCAATAGACAATTTATTAAAATTAATTAATTCATTCAACATTTCAATGTAATTATATTTAATACAATTATATAATATTGATCTACCATCAGAATCTAAAATATCTAATCTAATATTAATATCTTCTACATTATCTGGTTTTAATATTAATTTTAATATTTTATATTGATTATAATTAACAATATATTGAATAAAATAATTATAATTACTATCTCTGAAATCAAAATTTTTTATTTTTTTTGTTTCAATTAAATTATATATTTTATCAAAATTATTATTTTTAAGTAAAATAATAATATCCTCGTTACTAATATTATTACTCGTATTATTACTCATATTATTACTCATATTATTATTAAATATATTAAAATAAATATTGAAAAAATATTGAAATAAATATATAAAGATTATTATATTTATCAATATAATGTCAATTAATGTAGAATATAATACAAAGGAAATTAACCAATTTGTTATGACAAATCTTCTTAAAATGTTAGAGCGTAGAAAATTAATTTCATATTGGTCTGATGAATTTACTAAATTAGGTAATGATATATCTAATAAAACTATATTTGAAATAGTATTATCTGATAAAACTAAATATAGTATTTATTTAGTTAATGCTAAATTAACTTCTATTGTTCAAGGTACACCACTGGATGAATATTTATCTAATAATATTGATGTACATAAAATAATTATTGCAAAAGATGTTGCTAAAAAAGTTGTTAAACAAATTGTATCTGATTATAAACATGCCGAATTCTTTTTTGAAAGCGATATGTTAGAAGATATTCCATCAAAAATATTTATACCAGAACATCAATTGATGACTGAAGAAGAAAAACAAGAGTTGCTTAATAATTTTTCCGAACATGATCTTGGACGTATTTATTTGACAGATATGATGTCACGATATTATGGAGCTAAAATTGGTGATATATTTAGAATCATTCGACCAAGTTTTACAGCAGGAAAAAATGTTTATTATCGTAAAGTAGTTAATAGCTCGTGGGATATTATTTTTTAGAAAATTATTTTTTATCCATTTAATATTATATATGTCTAATATAAGTTATTTAAATAATAATAAACCTTTAATTTATTATTTTTTAAGCGGATTTTTAGGAAAAAATAGCGAAGGTTGTGACACAAAAACAGTACAAAAATTTTTAAAAAATAAAGATATTTATGAATTTAATTCTATAGGCAAAACTTTAAAAATAATTAACTTTGAGTATGATGATGATAATTCAATATTTACATTTAGTAATCTTATCAATAATAAATATTCTAATGATTCATTAGAATATAATTTTATAAATAAAACTGTTAGTGTTAATAATAAAACTGTTAGTGTTAATGATACAATTGTTAATGATAACATAATAAAACATTTTAATAATTTAATATTTATTTTAGGCGAAGATAATCATTCTACAAATTTAGTATTTTTTATTAATGATAAATATTTATATATATTATCAATAAATACTGGTTTAGGAATTGATAATCATGACCAGTTTGATGGGTATTATAGTCCATATTATTGTTTTAAAATCGATATAACAGAATTACAGCCAAAAACACAACAATCATCATCACAAAAACAACAATCATCATCACAAAAACAACAACAACCAAACCAAAATTTAAATATGAAAACGAGCCAGTCTATATTCACATCACAAAAACAACCAAACCGAAATTTAAATAAGAAAATGAACCAGCCTATATTCGCATCACCAAAACCATCAATCAACCCACATCTAAATGATTTTATAAATAAAATAAGTTGTATGCTAATGTTTTCTAAATTATACAATAAACTTGACAATTTTAATAAATCTTTTGTTAAATATAATACAGAGTATCATGATAAAAACATTAATATAATTAAAAATATGGCAAAACAAATAGGAATAGGACCTGCTATTAATAATATATTTAATAACAAATCGCAAATAAAAAATAAAATTAATGATTATATAAATCACGGGTTTTATACTTTATTTATTAATTATATAAAAAATACATTAAATTTTCGTGATGAAACTCGTGATTTTAATAAAATATTAATTGCTAAACTAAACCTAACAGTAGGTAATCAAGATGAATTAAATGATAAAAATAAATTTGAAATAAATAATTTTCACATAAATAAAAGATTATATTTAAAACATCGTTTGTATTTATTTAATGAACAATTTTATATTCATAAACAAGAAAGTGGTTCATGTTCATTTTATTCATTATATTGGGCTATATTAATAGATACTTTATTTAATCATTCATACAACAATTATATACTTATGCTAAAAAAATTTGAAGAAAAAATGTTTAATGAAATACAAACATTTATAACTTTTTTTTATTCAAATAATTATGATTATAATTATCCATTTGTTAGTACTATTTTACATAAATTATCAAATTTACAAATTTTAAATAAGAATAATACTTTAACTGTTGGTAATGTTTTTAATACTGTAACTATTAATGCATCTAGTGAAATAACAGCTAATAATGTCAATTCTACTAGTATCAATCTATCAGGACAAATAACAGCTAATATAGATATTCATGATAATTATTTATATAATAAAAAATTTAAATATGAAAAATCTAAAAAAAAAATATTATCCAACAATTTTATTAAATCATACGATTATTTAAATAGTTTGAATTTGTTGTTAATTCCACCAAATCTTAATACACGACATATGTTTAAAAATGATGATAATACTGATTTTTATAATACAAAAATATTTTTAAGCTTATATAATTGCTTTATAGTATCACCAGAAATATTTAATTTTGATATAAAATCCTTAGAATCTCAACCAATAATACCCTTAAAAAATGCATCACCAAAAAATAAACAGTTTGTAGAAATAATAAATTCTAAATTAGAATCAGCCAAAAAAGAATTTGAAGATTTCAAAAACTATACACAACCTTTACCAAATTATTTAAACATTTATAGTGTGCAATATTATTATATTGCAAAAAGTATTGTAGATTTTTGTTTTAAAAATGTTATATCTGAAAATAATAATATTATTAATTTTTGTAATTTTATTCATAAATTTTTTTTATTTAATAAATTATTTAATTGTCTATTAAAACAAACATTATATAATTATAAACAGAATGATTTTAATAGACAATTAAATATATATAATAATTATGATACAATTTTTGATGAATTTATTATGGATGAACCTAAATTTGCAAAACTATATATTACATCAACATTACAAAAATTAATAAATCATGAAACATTAAGATTATTATTTGACCAATCTAAATTTATAAATAATGATGATGAGTTTAATTTTAATGATATTAATTTTTTTAATCATTTTTGTGATAATTTATTTAAAAATAAATCAACAACCTACTTGGATGGTTTTACGATTAATTTTAATTTTTCTCCACCATCAATTGATAATACTAATAAATTAAAAATAATGCGATATCCAGAAAAACAATTAACATCAATTACACATTTTTTATATGAATATCCTAAATATTTATACCATGATTTTAATAACAATTATATTTTTAATATAAATTATTTTGTTGAAACAAATATAATTGAAATATTAAAAAATGAAAATCATAAAAATAAATTAGATAAATATTATCGTCATTTATTTTTTGATGCTGTCAAAAAAAATAAACTAGAAATTGAAATATATTATTTTGGAAAAAAAATACTTTTACTAAATAATTATAGATTTGAATCTAATACATATGAATTTAGAAGAAATAGTAACTCACCAGAAAAAGAAAAAGAATTAATTGATGAATTATTAATTAAAGAAATTAAAGACATTTCAAAGACATATTCAATTTTTGAAAAAATAATATTAGAAACTGATGATATTGAAACTAAATTAACAAAATATAATTTTGATATTACAGAATTAGAAATGATAGATTGTTTGGAAGAATTTAAATTATTATTTAACACAGATAATGCTAATGTATTTTTAAATAAAATTACTAAAATAATATATATATTTTATGAAAATTATTATTTAGTCATTAATAATGATATTCTTAGATATAATGAAATAAAAATAAGTAGTATAATTATTAATAATAAATATGAAGTTATTAAAAGAGAAAGTATTACTGATTCACTATTTATATATTTTATACCAAGTGCTTGTTTAAGTTTAATTTATAAAATTGGTGATCAGTATAATGTATTATGTATTGCTTCTGAATTTAATAATGATGAATGTGGAGTATTATTTAAAAAAAAGGAAATATCAAATAAATACAAAATATTTAATTATTCTATAGATTCATCTAATTTATTAAATTTATCATTTGATAAAGATCCGGAACAAATAGATAAATTAAATTATTTTATTCAAAATTATGGAGTAAATAATTTAAATTATATTTATTTAAAAGATTGGGATAATAAAGGAGTACAAGAAATAACCAATAATGATTTTAATTTACTATCTTCATTTAATAGTGATTATATAATTACTGATTATGACACATTCTATAAAAAAACAGATACAACAATAAAAGAGACGTTATCAAAAATTGTAACTACAGATGAACAAAAATATATTAATTATTCATTAATAAAAGTAATTGAGGATCTTAATGAAATGAGTTTTTATATTGCACCATCAATAGATGAATATTCAAAATTACTACATTTATCAAACTTATTTACTATTAAAGATACATATACAGATACAGATATAACAAATTCATTAGATAAACTTAATTTTAAAATATCAGAATGTATTATAGATGATAAACCAAAAATTTGTAAAATATTAACTACATTTATAATTGAAATTGATAGTAAGATTATCGAACAATATAATATAATTAAAAATCATATAATTAATAATAAACCAATTTTAGATTTGATGTATAATCCAATAAATATCAGCAATTATACATATTTATTAAAATTACGCATTTTGTGCAATAACCTTTTAAAAGATTTAAATACTGATATAATATTGGATGAAGCAATATGTAGTAAAATAAAAACTATTGAGAATTCATTAAAAGTAATGAAAACTAAATTTAAATATGTTTTTGAATATTTATTTGAATTTATTTTAGGTATAAATGTTCTAGATGAACAATTTAATAAATATGTTGAAATAATTAATAATTATTCCAGTGAAATACAATATGATAAAAAAGATAAAGAATACAATATAGATAAAAATATATTTAATGTATCTAAGGGTGTGATGTTTGGAGGAACTTATACAAATTATCCATTACACCATATAATGATGGGTAAGGGTAAATCATCAGTATTAACGCCATTATTAAGTTTATACTTTTGTTTAATAAAAAATAAAAAAGTATTTATAATAGTACCACCGCATTTAGTAAATCAAACAAAAAAAACATTTATTAATATAATTAAGATTTTTGAATTAGAAAATGATATTTTTATAAAATCTGATAAAGATATAAAGTTAGATTATTTAAAAGGTACAACATATGATAATTCTATATTTTTAATTGATGAATTTGATACTATATTGGATCCATTAAAAAGTAATTTTAATTTAACTGATAAAGAATGTGTAATAGATATAAATATAGAATTCACATCTATTTTTGACAATACAATTAATAATATTATTTCTATTAATAAAGAATATATAAATGATATGGATGAAAAAAATATTAAGACAAAAATAAATGAAATATTAACTAAAATAAACGAAACAAAAGAAATAAAAAATATTAAACTAATAGAAACAGAAATTATTAATGTACTATTAAATATTAAAAATAATATATTAAAATATAATATTAATTGGGGAATTCATCCAGAAAAAGGATATGCAATTCCTTATATGAATAAAGATACACCTTTACTTGAAAGTAATTTTAATTCGATAATTTTAACATTAGTTTTAACATATTATTATTATTATAAAAATTTTTATTTTAATGATGATTTAATATTTGACGATAACTTAGTTAGTACATTTATTTATCATAATTTACAAAATAATGTAGCAGATAAAAAAAGATTTGAGTTACCTGATATTCCTCAAGAAATACAATTATATTTAAATGATTTAAATTTACAAGATAAGAAAAATATATTAAAGATAATAATTGTACCAACAATCATAGAATCTATTAAATTATGCGGACATCAATATAATTTATCTTTTGTTGATATAATTAATATACCTGGTGTTTATAAGATTGGATATTCTGGAACTGTAAATATTGATCTACCTGAAGATTTGGATGCTCATCATAAATTTACAAAAGATAAAATTACTGGAGATTTAGATGAAAAATATAATGTATATTATTCATTATTAGTTAATGATATTATTATGCCACAATCACATATGTTAGAGAAAAATTTAAATAAGGATAGTTTATTGTTTTTACTAACAGATGATTATATAAATATTAATAATTACGATGCTATAATTGATACAGCAGGATTATTTAGATATGAATCAAACGAAAATATTGCTAAAATATTACATGATAAATTAAATAAAAGATCTATAATATATTTAAATAATCAGGATGATGTTTTAATTTTGGAAAATGATATTAATCAAAAATATGATTCAAATAATTTATATACAACCCCATTTTTCTATTATAGTCAAAAACATACTGTCGGTATTGATATTAAACAAGATAATTATCCTATTCTTAATGGGTTGTGCTTAATTGATAAATTAAATACATATACTGAAGTAGCACAATCTGTTTTTAGATTAAGAAAATTAAACCAAGGACATACTATTCAATTATTTTGTATAAATAAAGTTGATATATCTAAAGGCGAAACAATAGTAGATATATCTACAGGCAAAAGAATAATAGATATAGACAAAACAATAGTAGATATATCTACAGGCAAAAGAATAATAGATATAGACAAAACAATAATAGATATCTTAACTAATAATGAAAATAATAATAATAAATTAAAAAAAGAAAATTTACAATATCAAATTATTAAAGCTAATATTAGAGCTAAAGGTGCTAAACATAATATTAATAAATTAGATAAAAGATTCAAAGAAAAAGTAAAATATTTCTTTATCGATGATGATTATAATAAAAATGATAATAACACATATATTCTTAAAGACATTTTATCCGTTAGTAGTATTGATAATATTGAAGCAATAATTGATAAGAATAAAGAATTAATTGATGATATTGGTGTTAAAAATTTAGTATATAATCTTAAATCATTATCATCTTCAACAATGGAAAAAGAAACATTACAAACTGCTACAAATACATCATCAAGTGTATTAAGTAAACCAATTCCAAATAAAAAATATAATTTGATAGATTCGGATTTTAGCTATTTTAGTCATAATTATATTAGTAATGATACAGAAATTTATGAAAAAAATGTTATACTTTATACTGATTATGATTTGAATTACAGAATATTATTTAATCCATCGCTATTAACAAGTTTAACACAAATTGATGATGAAATATTGTATATAGATAAATCAGCATATTTTAGTCCATTATTAATAGTATGTAAACTCATAGATAATATATATCTTAAAATAATATTATGTGAATCGACTGATATTTTTTTATATAATGATTATTTAATTATAAATCATTTTGGAAATATAATTAATAAAACTGAAAATACTGAAAATAATGAAAAATTAATAACATTACTAAAACAGAATAATTTTATTGATTTATTACACCCAAATAATAGTATTTTTGATTATTATTTTGTTAATAAAAATATTATTTTCTTTCATATATTTTTTAAAATTTTTAATTCTAATCATTATCATTATCATTATCATTATCGTTTTATAAATAAAATATATGATTATAGTAATAAATTTAATAATACTAATTTAATTAATGAAATTAACAAATTATAAAATTAATGATTTATAAAATAGTTAATTTTAATTTATATATATATATATAAATTAAAAATGGAAAAATATTTAGAAATAAATAAACCTTTATTTCATTATTTTTTAAGTGGATTTTTAGGAAAATATGATTCTGGATCTTATACATACATCGTTACAGAATTTTTAGAATTAAATGAACTTTATAATTTTAATAATAATGAATTAAGATTAAATACAGATGTAAATAAACATAAAATTACATCAAAAAAAATAACAAAAAATAAAACATCAATAATACTACAATTAGATAAAGATTATACTATTATTAAAGATTTAAAAATTAATAAAACAGATTTTGAGACATTTATTGATAAATCAATATTTGTAATTAATCAAGATACACATGCAACAAATTTATTATTTTTTATTAATGATGGTAAATTATATATATTATCAATAAATAGTGGTTTAGGAATTGATAACCATATATCACGCGATGGATACTATAGCCCATATTATTGTTTAAAAATAGATTATTCTGATAAAAATATTAATGAGATTGTCTATAATATAATTTCTATAATTGAATTTTCTAATTTATATTATACACTTAGGAATTATATAATCAATAATGATTATGATAAAATTATTGAGTTAGCTAAATTTTTAAAGATTTATGATGAAATTAACGATCTTTTTTATAAAGGTGGAGTAAAAATAGAAGACGACGAAATATTGACAAATATTAAAGATTATATAAGTAAAAATTTTTATTATTTATTTATTAACTATTTAAATAAAACATTAAATTTACACGATGAATCATCAGAGTTTAATCAGATATTAATAGAAAAAAATAAAACAAAGGTTGATAAACTATCTGATCAAAATTTATTTATTAAAAATGATGATATTAATACTAATAAAAGATTATATTTAAAACATCGTTTATATTTAATTCATAATAATATTTATATTCATGAACAAGAAAATGGGTCATGTACATTTTATTCATTATATTGGGCTAGTTTAATAAATAGTTTATTTAATGACGGCTATGATAGCTATGTTAAAATGATAAAAAAATTTGAAAAAGTAATGTTTGACAATATTACACTTTTTTTAAAAAATATTAAAATTGATTTTAAGTATACGTATAATTATTCATTATGTAGTACTATTTTAAATAAATTATCAAATTTAAATATTTTAAATAAAAAAGATACAGATATACATGATTTATATTTATATAATAAACAGTTTAGTTATAAAAAATTAAAATTAAAAACATTACATACAGGGTTATCTTTTCAATATTCAGATAGTTTAAAATTTATTCTAATACCACCAACTGATAAAATAATTAAAATATTTAAAGAAAAAGTCGAACCACTAACATATATTTTTTTAAGATTATATAATTGTTTTAAAGATACACCTGATATTTTTGATATATCTCATAAAAAGTTCACTAACTATTATATTAAATTAAAAAAAGAAACAAAATCAAACACTAAAATTTCAGAAAATGAAAAAGTAATAAATAATAACATATTATCAGCTTATACTAATATGATTGATTATTTAAAATATCCATCAAATCACTTAAATATTTACAGCATACAATATTATTATATTGCAAAAAGTATTTGTGAAAATGATTATAAAATTATTGATTTTTGTAGTTTTATTTATAAATTTTATTTATTTAATAAATTATTTAGAACCCAAATATTTAAAACTTTATATTCTTATCCTAAAATTAAACAACAAATAACAGATTCTGTTAATGATTATAAATTAAAAATCGTGTTTATATTTTTAAATAAGAATATGAGAACAGACATAATTAAAAATACATTACTTAGAATGAAATTTAAGTTAGATTTTGAATTAAATGAAGATGATTTTGATAGTAATGATATAAATTTTTTTTTAGATGATTTTTTTGATAAATTATCTAAGAATAGTGAATTTGGTTATTTAGATGGATTTACAATTAATTTTAATTTTCCCAACCAAATAAAAAAAATAGATAAAAAATTTAAAGATATGATATATCCTAAAGAACAATTAGACGCAATGACGGAATTTTTATATAATTATCCTGAATATTTATACTATGATTTTAATGCTAGATATTTTTTTAATATAAATTATTTTGTTGAAACAAATATAAATGAAATATTAGGAAATGATATTTATAAAAATAAATTAGATAAATGTTATCGTTGGTTATTTTATAATGCAGTAAAAAATAATATTGCATCAGAAATAAATTATTTTGGTAAAAAAATATATTTACTAAATAATTATAGTTTTCAATCTAATGATTATGATTTTAGAAAAAATCGTAAATCTATAGATAAAGAAAATGAATTAATTAATAAATTAAAAGATGATTCTTCCAAAGGTTATACGCATTTTTCAACTTTAGAGATAAAAAATTATGATATTATATTAAGATTACAAGAGAATAGTGCGCTTAATGAATATATAAATGTAATTTGGTCTAAAGAATTTAAATTATTATTTAACACAGATGATAAACATATTTTTATAAATGAAAAAAAAAAGAGTTTATATATATTTTATGAAAATTATTATTTATTTATTTATTATAAAAGCTCATATTCAAAAATGAACATACAAATACTTAACATTGCTATTTATGAATTTAGTGATTATAACGATATTGTTATAAAGTACGATGTTATAAAAAGAGAAAATATTGATAAACCATTTAAATATTTTATACCTAGCGCTTGTTTGAGTTTAATTTATAAAAAAAATGACAAGTATAATGTATTATGTGTTGCTTCTAATTTTAATAAAAATGAGTATAAACAATTATTTGGAAAAATAATAATATTAACACCACCAACTATTCTATTTAATTATTCTTTTGAATCATCTAATTTGTTAACTTTATCTTTTGATAAAAATGTTGATCAAATAAAAAATTTAAATTATTTTATTAATAATTATGGAATAAATAATTTAAATTATATTTATTTTAAAAAATGGAATACTTATGGATATCAACAAATAACTAAAAATGATTTTAATTTATTATGTTTATTTAATAGTAATAATAACATAATTGATTATTATTTAATGTATTTAAATAAAGATACATCATTAATATCATATTTATCGGATGGTGGAGATAAATATAAATATAAATATAAATATATTAATTATTCATTATTTAATGATACCATTTTTTCTGATAATATTGAATTAGATGATTATATTAAATTAGAAGATATTGATATTAAATTAGAAGATGATTATATTAAATTAGAAGATATTGATATTAAATTAGAAGATATTGATATTAAATTAGAAGATGATTATATTAAATTAGAAGATATTGATATTAAATTAGAAGATGATGATATAAAATTAGAATTAGAAGATAAAGATATTAAAATAAAAAATTTAATAAAATTATATAAGAATGATTCAACAAATAATGATTCAATAAAAAAACTTTTATTTAAATTATCAAAATGTATAATAAATATAAATGAAATTAAATCTAAATTAGTTAATTTTAAAGAAAATATTAATAACCAAATAAATGATTTAGATAGTAAAATTAAAATAGATATATTAAATAATAAACCACTAATAGACTTAAATGTTGATTCAAATAATATCATTAAATATACATATTTAAATAAATTAGATAATATATGTAATGAATTATTACATGAAGATAATTTAGATGCATTTTGTAGTAAATTTAAAACAATACATAATTTATTAAAAATACGAAAATATAATTTCCGTTATGCTTTTGAATTTTTATTTGAATTTATTTTAGGTATAAATGTTCTTGATGAACAATTTAATAGTTATATTAATATAATTAACCATTATAATAATTATAAAAATAAAGATCAATATATAAAAACTGATAAAGAATACGAAATTAATGAAGATATATTTAATGTTAGAAGTAGTATATCATTTAAAAAGATTTTGCAAATAGGTGGAAATTATCCATTACATCATATAATGATGGGTAAAGGTAAATCCGCAGTATTAACACCATTATTAAGTTTATATTTTTGTTTAATAGAAAAACAAAAAGTATTTATAATAGTACCCGAACATTTAAAAATTCAAACAAATGCAACATTTAATAATATCATTAAAATATTTGAATTAGATGATAAAATTATTATAAAATCTGATAGAGATATAAAGTTTGATTATCTAAATGGCGAAACATATGATGATTCTATATTTTTAATTGACGAATTTGATACTATATTGGATCCATTAAAAAGTAATTTTAATTTAACTAATATAAAATCTAAAAAAAATCTAAGTAAAATGAAAGAAGATTATAAATTATTAACTGTAATTATTGAATTAATTGATAATATATTTAAAAATATTAAAAATATTAATGATGATATTAAAAATAATATAGATAAAATAGTAACTGATAAACAATTTACAATTTCTAAACAAATAGTAAATGAAATTGTTTATGTATTATTAAATATTAAAAATAACATATTAAAATATAATATTAAATGGGGTATTCATCCAGAAAAAGGATATGCGATACCTTATATGGGTAAAGATACGCCTTTAATTGATAGTAATTTTAATTCACAAATTTTAATACTAGTTTTAACGTATTATTATTATTATATTGAATTATATAATTCAAATAAATCAATAGAAATTATATTTAATGATAACTTAGTTAGTACTGTTGTTTATCATAAATTACAAGATAATATAATAAATTATAAAAAAATAGAATTACTAAGTAGACCAGATATAATAAAACATGAATTTAATAATTTATTGAATGAAATAAAGGAAAAAACATTATATGATATAATATTACCAAAGATTATAAATTCAATTGAAATATCTACTGAACAATATAATTTATCTTTTGTTGATATAATTAATATACCTAATGTTTATAAAATTGGGTATTCCGGAACTTTAAATATTAATCTACCTGATGAATTAGAATCTGATAGTAAATTTACAAAAAAAAACATAACCGAAGATTTAGATGAAAAATATAATGTATATTATTCATTGTTGCTTAATCCTATTATTATGCCAACTACTGAAGAATTAGAAAAAAAATTAATTACTGATAGTTTATTGTTTATTAATACAACTGATTATATAACTGATTTAAATAATTACGATGCCATAATTGATACAGCTGGTTTATTTAGATATGAACAAAATAATAATGTTGCAACAGAATTAAATAAAAAATTAAATAATAGACCAATAATATTTTTAAATAATGATAATGATATTTTGGTTTATCATAATGAAAAATATAACAAGTATGATCCAAATACAGAATATAAAAATGCATTTTTCTATTATAGTCAAAAACATACTATAGGTATTGATATTAACCAAAATAAATATCCTATTCTTAGAGGCCTATGTTTAATAGATAATTTTAATACATATACTGAAGTAGCTCAATCTGTTTTTAGGTTAAGAAAATTAAATCAAGGTCATACTATTCAATTATATAGCATAAATATAAATGATGATTATAATATAGATGATGTTACAGATATATTAGTTTATAGAGATAATGAAAATAAAAAATTAAAATTTAAAAATTTAACATATCAAATTATTAAAGCGAATGTTAGAGCAAATAGAAAATTACATAAATTACAGAAAACAAAAGAAATATTTAATGAAAAAATAAAACATATATTTATGGAAGATAACTATGATAATATTGAAGATAATCAAGTAATTTTTAAAGGAATTTTAACTGAAACTGAAATTAAAAGTCAGCAAAAATTAATTGATATTATACTTTTAAATGAAACATCTAAACTCAAAGAATTAGTATATAATATTAACTCATCATCATTTGCGATAAATGAAGAAATATCAACCCAAATTAATATGAATATTGATCAATCACGAATAAAACAAATAGATTATAAAATGAGTAATTTAGATAAAATAAATTATAGTGAATATAGTCATAACTATAAGTATAATCGTTGTAAAAAAGTAATAAATTATAAAATACCTGGTTTAGATAATGTATTGTTTAATCCATCAATTTTAACAACATTAGATGGTTATTTTAATCCATTATTATTAGTAATAAAAAAAGATAATCTGAATATAATTATAATTCCATCAACAGATATTTATTTATATAAAAATGATTTAATTTTAAATATTTTGGGGAATAGTATTAATTATGATTTATTTAATGAAGAACCAAATATAGAGAAAATAATTGAATTACAAAAAAATAGTTATTTTATTAAATTTTTATCAAATGATATTGATATATCTGATTATACATATCAGATTTTATATTATATATTTTTAATAATTAATGGTGTTAAAAAAAATATTAATTACAATGATGTTAAAAATATAGAAAGTATATTTAGAAAATTACAATCTAGTAAATTAAAAACAGAAATAAACAATATCATAAAAACAGAACCGATCAGTTCATAATATAGATTCTTTAAGGCAACAAAATAAACATCCTAATGATTTTATTTAACTTGTTCTTATTATATTTTTTAACTAATTATATAACATAATTAGTTAAAAAAATTGATAGAAAAATATATATAGATATATTATATTATAGTTATTAATAATGTACCAACCATATATATTTGAATTAGAATCTGGAAACTCTGATAATTTAAAAACATCATCGTCAAATGATATATTATTAAGTTCAACAATAAATATACCGCTAATAAGTTTAGGTTTTCATAATTTTTTACATCGTACAAAAAGTGCAATGTCTATTACAAATAAGTTACAAACTAAAAATGAATTTTATTATATAATTAATCCATTTGAACATATAATTCCTAATTACGAGGATTCATTAAAAAATTTAACTGAACATTATTTAGGGATTAAAGATGCTAACCCTGCTATTTTATCTAGCTCGTTTTATAAAATGTGGGAAATATTATATTTGTTTGGCATTGCAGATAAAAAAGAATTATCTTATGCATCTTTAGTAAATAGTGATGGCGGTGAATCTTTTATTCAAGCTGTAATTAATTATAGAGAAAAATTTGGTTCTGGCGTATCAAATGATAAACTTTTTAATGTATCTATACAAACAGAAAAAGAAAAATATACAGATAATCAATTTTTAGGTAATAAAACTAATACAACTAAAACAACTAAAAAAGCTAAATCTTATACTGCTAAAGATAATATTTCTAAAATAAATACACTTAAATTATTTAAGAAAGATATTGAACAATCAAAAAAATATTTAGATCTAGTAACAGCTGATGCTGAACTTGAATGGGAAAATATTAATTATCAAGAACAAGAAGGATATCAATTAATATTAGGTGAAATAGTTGCAGCACTTAGGGTTCAAGCAAAGGATGGTGCATTTATTTTGAAAATTTTTGAAACTTTTACAATTCCTTCAATTAAGATGATATATTTATTAAGTAGTTTTTATGAAAAAACTTATATTTATAAACCATATTATTCAAGAGCATCTGAATCTGAAAAATATGTTATTTGCAAGGGTTTTAAATATGATCAAAAAAAAGATGCCAGTGAATTAAATGTTAAATTAAAATCATTAGAAAAAGTATTAGAAGGTATGAATTCAAATAATTTTTTATATGATATATATTATGATATGTCATTACCAAATGGATATTTAGATAAATTCAAGTTTATGAATATTAAAATTGCAAATCCTCAACAAATTATGATTAATGAAATTGTTATATATATAAAAGAAAATAATTATTTTGGTGAAAAATATCATAAACATAGAGACCAACAAATACAAGCAACAAAGTGGTGGGTATCAAATTTTTATCCACCATCAAATAATCTTCATGAAAAAAATAAAGAAGAATTACAAAAATTATTAACATTAGCAATTGAAAAAAATAATATTGAACAAACACAATTTATTTCAACATTGGTTAAATAATAAATAAATTTTTTTACACCTTTGCACATTTAAAACGCCGATTTTTAAATAATTAGTTAAAGAAATATCAATATATAATATTAGCAATGAATAGTAAGAGGTCTAACGATTTGTTCATTAAAGGTTTGAATTATTACGATGACAATCGGTTAAGCTATATGCAAAATAATTCTTTTTTACCTTATAAAACTTCATATCCGTTTCAAGACGGATACTAACCAAATTTTTACACCGTCGGTATTATTGAAAAAGCGTTGCGTTTTCAATAACATTTTTGTTTATTTTTATCGTTGTTAAGTCGGCGTTTTAAATGTGCAAAGGTCTAAAAAAATAGATTTGCAAAATTCTCAAATATTTGCTCTTTTGTTTTATCACGGTAATGATAGATGCCATATTTGGTGTTCCGTACAGGTTCATCTTCCGGATAATCAACAATCTCACCATCAACATGGTGAAAACGACGAACATAACCATAAAATCGTTTATCCATGCCGAATCTAAATTGACGCTTAAGCATTTTAAGTTCATTACATAATTTAAAATGCAATTCATCATTAATCATCGTTTGTCGTTCATATTTTTGTTCAAATTCATTCTCAATTCTTATAATCAGACGTTTTCTTTCCAACTTCCACATGCTGAATATTTTGATGATGATTGTAGCCAACGCAAATACAAAAGATACAAAAAATATAAAGATATATAATGTATCAAATGAATCTGAATGTGTTGGTAACAAACCATCAAGATTGGTATTAGTATTATTTGTCATGATTTCCTCGAAACTCATGTACAAGTATAATTTTTAATGGACTGATAAATATTTAAATTTTCAATTTTTTTATGTTATAAATAAATCAATGGCAATGTTTATAAACTATTTTTATAACATTTGCACACAATTTTTTTATGTTATAAATAAATCAATGGCAATGTTTATAAACTATTTTTATAACATTTGCACACAATTTTTTTATGTTATAAATAAATCAATGGCAATGTTTATAAAAAAGTCTAAATATATAAAATGATTCAAAAAGTATCATATCAAGTATGATTTTATTAATATTTGTTTTTTATTAAACAATGTAAATTTCCACCTGAATGAAATGTATTATCTGGATCTGGAAATTTAGGTAAACCATCATCATTATAAGATTGAGTATTAATTAGATAGTATTCTATTTGAATACCTGGATTTAGGTAACTTTTAATATATTTTTTTTCTTTATTATATGTTTTAATTATATCATTGTCTTTTTCATTTCCTATTGGGATTAATGCAATGCATTGTTTATCAGTTTCATACCATATTCGATTAAATATTGGTATAGTTTTTGTAATACATTGAAAATTAGATGTAATCAGTAAATCAATAGGAAACATAACAAAATTATTAAAATTATCATTTTCATAATACTTAGAATTAAACAGTTTTTGCGATATTATATCTAAATTTAATTGTTGTTCATTATATAATATATTTTTTATTTCATTTACATTTTTAAATGCTAGTTTACTATTAATATTTTTATTAAGAATATATTTTTTTAAATATGTCAGGTCATCTAATGTAAAAATAAAACGATTAAATACACGTTGACTAATACATATATTGTTAACAAGCCTGTTTAATAAATAATTTATTAAAGTTATATAATTGTTATCATTTTCGTTGACTAATCTTTCTTCTAATATATTTATTAATTTTGTTTTTGTTTTTGCATTTTTATAATTGCCATTATTATTACAAAAATAATTTTTAAGTAACATCATATGATCAAAATCAAATATATTTATTTTTATAATATCTGTATTATCAATTATAGTCATATCATATGATGATTTATTTAGTTCATTTATATCATTCCGTATTTTTATAACAAGATTTTTTATATTTATATCGTTTATAAGACTAATTTTTGAATTTAAATTTAATATAAAATCTTCATTTATTTTTTTTTTAGCATCATCTAATTTATACATATTTATATATTTGTCTGTAAACTTAATATTTCTTATATAATATATCCATACTTTAAATTTATTTTGATTATGATTTTCATCATATGGCATAAAAGTCATTACCTCATCTATATGTCTTATTCCACCCATTGTAAAACTACAATTTAACTCTACTAATTCTTGATCTAAATATTTGTTAAATGCATTTTTGATAGGATCACCTATATTATAATTACCATTTAAATAAAATACTACACTTTTATTTTTACCTATTTTAGGTGATGCTATAAAATTACCTCCTTTATCAATATGGGATTTCATATCTATATTAATACGATTAATGTTATCATCTAATTTAAGATTGATTTTATTTTCATTGTCTATAAATACCATGTCATTACCTTGTTCATCATTGTTTTTTAAAAATATTAATGGATCTTGATAAAAAGTAATATTACTATTCATGGTAATAATATTTTTGAATATATCGTTGTCACTATATATTTTTTCTTTAATTAAGTTAACTATATTATTATTCATAAATAAATTTTTTGTTATTTTTGTTATTTCGCAAGGTAAATAGTATTTTTTATGTGAATAGTAATCTTTAGGTAAATTGTATTTAGGTAAAAAGTATTTTATATCATTGCTATACCAATGATTTCTAACATTAAATTGATTCAAATTTGTACTAACACAACTAGACTGATTCATATCTTCTTGCTCATTATATTCTTGTTCATAATCTTCTTGCTCATAATCTTCTTGCTCATTATCTTCTAGCACATAATCTTCTAGTTTATGCCTATTCATTCTGTCAGGATTATTAAAAATATCACTTGACTCACCAGGCTTATCCATACCACCTTTTAATTTTAAATATTTAGTTTTGTATTTTAAATATTTTTGTCTATAATTCATATATATATATTAGATATATTATTATATTTTAGATGTTTAATTTTGTACAGCTAATAACAAAAAAATTGAATATCATTCATCATTATTTAAACAATAGAAGTATATAAATATATAATGGACATAAACTATGAAATTATTATAAAATATTTATCAAAAAAAGTAATTGACTTAAATGATAAACAAAAGTATAATCAACAAACTTCATTTATTACACAAAAAAATATTTATACATATTCACATACTTTTCCAGCTAAATTTAAAGAATTATTAACAGATAAATTTTATAAATATGGTATAACTGTTTATGATAATGAAAATAATAATATTAGTTTTTGGTCTTCTATTATTACATTATTAGATAAAAATTTTATAATTCCATATATAAATGATGAATGTGAATTAATTAATCAATTTAAACTTCAATTAATTGAATTATATAATAAAAAATTGTTATCTGATTTTATTAAAAAATATGATAAAAATGATTTGAGAGAAAGATTCAAATTAAATCCTGATTTAATAGTATTACAATATATTGTTGATATATTAGATATCAATATTATTATTTTTAATTTTAAAACAGAAACTATTAATGTTTTATATTCAAAAGATATTATGAATCCTTGGAAACAATCAATATTATTAGCTAATGATGATATGTTTTGGGAACCAATTATGTGTATAAAATCTAAAAACACAATAATAAGATTATTTGATTATAATAGTCAAACATTTAAAAAAATAATTAATAATAATTTAATAACATATTTAAATGGATCTATCATTGGTAAAAAATTTGTTTGTATTAATAATTTATCTGACATTATTGAATTAGAAAAGAAAAAACTAAATATAATAAGCAAAAAAAGTAATTTACTATTAGATAATAATTCTGATTCATCAGTTCATACAGATGAAGATATAGATAACAATAAAATAGTTAATATATTTATCAAAGAAGATGAATTTTATGGATTAAATAAAACAACTATGACAAAAATGAAAATTTCAGAATTAATTGGTTTGACTAATAAACTTAATATTGTAATTACTAAAAAAAATCCAACAAAAGCAATTTTGATGGAATCTATTCTAAATAAAATAAATGTTAATTAGGTTCAAAATAAAAATATTATTCTAAAAAATATATACTCATAATTTTTAAAATATATACTATAATAATGACTGATTTTGATGATCAATTAATTATACCAACAGTTTGGGGACCACATGGATGGAAATTTATTCATTATGTAACATTGGGATATCCAGAAAATCCTACACCTTATCAAAAAGAAAGATATAAAACTTTTTTACTATTATTACAAGATGTATTACCTTGTTCATTATGTGCTAATCATTATAAAGAAAATTTAGAAAAACGCCCATTAACAAACGATATATTAAATTCACGTCATAAACTTATTAAATGGGGTATTGATATACATAATGATGTAAATGAAATGAATAATAAACCAATAATTAATTATGTTGATGCTATTAAATTAATTGATACAGATGCACAATGTAAACCAAATATAATTGAAATTATTAAAGATAATAAACCTCTTAATTTAGAATGTTTAAATTCTACTAGAATAGAAACGTTTAATGATTACGCAGTATTAAACAACAATAATAATGAATCATATTTATTAATTAATCAACCAACACCAGAAAAAATAACACCAGAAAAAATAACACCAAAAAAAACAAAACAAATGATAAGATGCAATAATAATAATAATAATAATAATAATATAGTTTATGGATTATTTTGTATATTTATTGGACTTATATTTATTGCAATTGTTTATAAAAAATAAATGATTTAAAAATAAATTAATTATTATATTATAATGTCTAAACAACCAATACCATTTAACACTCCACCACCACAAGTTAAAACAGTTTTTGATATTTCAATGATTAAACAAAAAATAACTGAAATTGATAATGAAATTAAAAAATTAATTGCCGAAGGTTCAGTAAATGATTTTAATTTAGAATTAAAAATAATAGATAAATTTCAAGATTTTTATGCAACACATCCTTTTTTAGTTAAAAAAATATGTAAACAAGATGATCTTTCAACATTATATGTTATGTTTGATAATTTAGAAAAGGTAGAAAAAGGTGAAAAAACATTAGCAGGTGTTGAATTAAATTTAGGTACTCAACTTGCAAATCAGTATTTATATCCAAATATTAAAAAGTAAATAAAATTTAGTATTTGAATAATAAAAATAAAATTTAGTATTTGAATAATAATGTTAAAACTTATAAAATAATATTTTATAAGTTTTAATAATGGAAATAGAATCATTAAATGAATTTATTAAAAAATCATTAATACATTATGACAATCAAAATATGAATTATTTATCAATACTTAATTTAGATCATCAAAATGTAAAATATAATTTAGAAAATACAGAAATTACTTTTATATATGATGACGATAAACAAGATACATTTGATTTTGATGTATTAGGATATTTTGATAATCAAAATCATATTTGGATTTGGGGTTGGTTATTAACTGAATTAAATGCTAATCAAACATTATTATCAAGAGAATTACTTAATTATGGTTTAAAATTAGAACCATCATCAAATTCATTAGAACATTTTTATATTAAAGCTTTATTAGTAAATTCACGTGTTAAAATTGATGAAGATATACAATTAGAAACTAATTTAGCAATTTGTTCATATTTAACTAAAAATAAAATTTTATTTATTTATCCAAGAAGACGATATTTAAATAATGAAAAAACAAAATATGTTACTTTTTATTATTTTATTAAATAAAAAATCTATTTAATAATAATGTCTGACAATATTTGTCTACCACAAACACATTTAATTATTATTATTTGTGTTTTTATGGGTTTATGTTTATGGTATATACATAATGAAAAAAAAAATCATATAAAATATCATATGCTGATAAAAGAAAAAGTAAATCCGGTTAATAATTCTGTTAATAATCCTGTTAATAATCCTGTTAATAATACAAATCTTGTTAATAATACAAATCTTGTTAATAATACAAATCTTGTTAATAATCCAGTTAATAATATGATTAATAATCCAAATCCGGTTAATAATCCAGTTAATAATATGATTAATAATCCAGTTAATAATATGATTAATAATCCAGTTAATAATATGATTAATAATCCAGTTAATAATCCAGTTAATAATCCAGTTAATAATATGATTAATAATCCGGTTAATAATCCAGTTAATAATATGATTAATAATCCGATTAATAATCCAGTTAATATTCCTGTTAATAATCCGGATAATAACTCAGTTAATATTCCTGTTAATGCATATGAAATCCAAAATCATCGAATGATTGATTCTGAATTACAAAAACGATTATTATTATCAAATAGAGATCGTGATATTTTATTAAATGATTTTGCACCACCAGAAAGAAGAGTTCCAAGCTATGCTTATCCAGATAGATATATGAAATCTCTATTAAATATTCCAACACGAGGTGATCCGGATAATTATCAACTATTAGGAATAGTATTAAGAAATAATACAGAAACAGCTTATAATTTATTTGGTAGACAAACATATCCAGGATCAAACCAATATGAATATTATGTACAAGCTAGTATGAATGATAATCTTGTTAAAATTCCTATATCAATAAAAGGCGACAAAGAAATCGAAGATGATCAAATAATAGATATACCAGGAACAAATCAAACAATGGGATCATTTAGAGTTAAATTATATAAATTAAATGTTCCAAGATATAATCCACTATTTTTTAATTTCTAAAATATTTAATTAAAAATTGAATATTGATTCAATTATATTATATAATTACATATACTTAATGTCACTATATGATAAATTTAAAATTATTGAAAACCATATCAAAAATGAAGACAAAACAAAGACTATTTCCAAAATAGACAACTATTTTGAAAATATTCTTATTTCAGATACTCATGTATTAGTGTCTGATTATATAAATCAAGTAGTTTGGTTTGATAATATTAATTCAGACGATTTTAGCTCTATAAATATACATGTCAAAAATTATTTAATAGAACGTAGAAATAATATGAGAATATTTATTAAAAAAGAATCATTTGAATTTAGTAATTTGAATAAATTTCTTAAAAAATTTATAATAAAAATAGAATATTTAAATAATATAATGAAATCACCAGATAACAAAATTATTAAAGAAGGTATAAAACAATTATCAAATTTTATAATTTCTGATAGTTTAATTATGATATTTATTGAAGAACAAGTCATATTATTAGATAAAAATTTAAAATCAGATATTGAAATATTATTTAACTTGACTAAAACTCTTGGTAAATATGATAATTACGAAATATTTAATAAAATACTTAAAACGATTGGAAATGTTTATAAAAAATATTTAGTTAATATTCAAGACTATCCACTACCGGAAAATATTAAAAAAATACAAAAAATGAATGATAATATAAAATATTGTAATCTTGTAAAAACATATTATAAATTTATCAACAATGATTTAAATATATTTATTTCACCTATAATACAACTAATTATTGAAAATCTTATAGATATTATACAGTCAAATACACTTGATGAAATTATTTTTACATTTGATAATATTTGGAATGATTTATCAAAGTTAATACTCTATAGTAAATATAATGATAAACAAATTATTTTCAACATATTATTTGATAAAATTATAATTTTAATAAAAAAATCATTAAAAATGCCTAATTTTAATATTTTTAAATTAATAAATTTTATTAGATATGTTAATCAACTAGTTGATAGTAAACCTATTAAAGATATTATAAATCAACAAATTTCTACCGCACTATCTTCGGATGATTTAATGGATCAAATACATATAACAATTAATGAATTAATTTGTAATGATAAACCAACTGAAACAACACAATTATTAAAATTTGTTTTGAATATTAAAAATAAAGATATATTTATTGCAAAATATTATCAAACACTAACAAAACGTATTATGACTAAATTTAGTGAATTTAATTCTGAAATTGCACTTGGAAAAGAACATTGTATAAAAAAATTTACAAAATATATTAATATTGAAAAAATTGTATTACATTTTTTAAAAAATACATTTGGTACTAAATTATGTTATAAAATTAATAAAGTAATTAATGATGCTGATATATCATTTTATGAGAATATAGCATTTAATAAATTAACTTATAATATATTTAATAAAATATCGGTAATTACAACTAGTTTTAATAACTGGGATGTTAATCAAACAGAAGGAATTGTTACTAGTAAAATGGTTGATTACATTCGAGAAACACAATTAGGAAATTATTTACATAATTTTAAATATTATTATAATATAAAACATAACGGTAAAAAAATTTTAAATTGGTTTCCTCATTTTGGTGAAGTATCAATTACATATTTAAATCAAGAATTAATAATGTTACCAATTCAATTTATGGTTGTAGAAATGTTTAATAATGTAAATAGCGTAGATTTAGATAATGTCCAAAATGCTATTTTTTTCTCAAATTATTCACATAAATTTAGAAATGATATAATTGGTTCATTAATATCATCTGGTATGTTTAGATTAGAATCTATATATGGATTAAATTCTGGTAAAAATGATAGAACTATAATGGTATTACAGTCATGCTTTGCACAACTAGATAATAGGGTATTACAGTCATGCTTTGCACAACTAGATAATAGGGTATTATTAAATTCAAATACTATTAATAATAACTTTATTGAAATATTTTTAAATACATCAGATTATAAAAATATATGGGAAAATAATAGACGTGAAGAAATAGTACATACACGTGAAGAAATTACATCAACAGTAATAAATCATTTATTAAAAATTAACTCGAAACCACTATTTTACGATGAATTATTTACTTTTGTTAAAAAATCGATTATATTATTTGAACTAGATGATTTGATATTTACAAAAACAATTGACAATATGATTAAACAAGATTATATTAGAAAATTAGATAATGAGTATTATGAAAAAATAATATATTAATTTATATACATTAGACATGTTTGTAATAATTATTTATAAAACATTAATAAATTTTATAAATAATTATTGTCTTAATACAAATTATTTATATATATATATATATACATGGAACCGTCAAAAAATATTACAAATTATAAACAAAAATATTTAAAATATAAAATAAAATATTTAGAATTAAAAGGTGGTATGCCATCTAAAGCATATATACCACCTCATAAAAGACCTCAGAACAGAGTTATTTGTCCTGTTCCTGCCCCTGTTCATGCTCCTGCCCCTGTTCATGCTCCTGCTCCTGCTCCTGTTCCTGTTCCTGATCATAAAACAACTGATAATTCTTCTTCTTCTTGCGAACTACCTAAAACAACCGATAATTTTAATTCTTCTTCTTCTTCTTGTGAACTACCTAAAACACCACCTACACTACCTAAAACACCAACTACACCACCTAAAACAACCGATAATTTAAATTCTTCTTCTTCTTGTGAACCATCTAAATCATATATACCACTTCATTTAAGACATAACCATCCTAAAACACCACCTACACCACCTAAAACAACCGATAATTTAAATTCTTCTTCTTCTTGTGAACCATCTAAATCATATATACCACTTCATTTAAGACATAACCATCCTAAAACACCACCTAAAACAACCGATAAATTTAATTCTTCTTCTTGTGAACTACCTATAAATGAAAAAATTACAAAAATACCTTCCAAGGAAGAAATGAAGTATGATTATCAAAAAAATATGTCGTGGTATACTCCTAAAAATTGTAGTGAGACTGATTATAATAAAAATGATATTATAATAAATTATAACTATAATGATACAAATATTGATATTACTAAGCATGCACTGAAACATATTGGTTTATTTTATAAGAAATGTATAGATGATCTATATGATGAAGATAAAGAAGATTTAATAAAATTTGTTCAAGATTTAGTTAATAATGCAATAAAGGATGGTGAAGTAAAAGATAAGTATAATAAACAATCAGAACATATAACAGAAATAAAAAAGAATGATTACTGTATAGTAGGTAAATGGATTCGTAAAAGGAATAGTAAAATATATACATATTCTGTATTTTCGATATATAAATGTCACACAAATTATAGTGGTAATTTTATGCCTGATTACAAGATACCCCATTATAAATAGTTATTAACCTATATTAAAAATTGATAATTATATAAATTATATTAATTAACAATGTATAATTAATGTCTAAAATGATAGAAAATCCATTTTTAAATAATAAAAACCCTATTAATTATCACGATGATAATACTGATACAATTATAGATCTCGATCAATCTAATATAGCTAAATATTTTAATTGTGTCTATATTTTAGTTAAAAGAAATAATGAACCAATACCAGTTGAATTCTATGATAGACAAATTACACAAGATGTCATAACAAAAGTAAATTCAAATCTTTTAATTCATAAAACAACATTAAATATCCTTAAAAATATTAATCATTTTAATAAAATTATAATTTTATCAGATGAACAATTAAAACCATATAATATATTTAACTATACACTTGGTATTAAAAATATTATCATACCTATTTTTAATATTGCTTATCAAAATTTATTAAAATATCTTGAACAATATGATTCAATGAATACACTTGAAGATATATATAAACTTAAAGTACTTAATCAATATTTTGGTGTTAAAGAAAATAATCATAAAGCAAATGAATATTTATGTATGTTAATGACAAATATGGAAGACTCAAAATATTGGTCTCGACATTATAATTGTTCTATAAATTTTACATCTATATTTAATGCAAGATATTTTAAATTTCAATCTAATAGGCTAGAAAATAAAACTATTAGTCATATAATAAAAGAGTTATTTGAAAATAAAGTAAAAATATCTAATATTGATGATAATTATATTAGAGATATGTATCAAAAAAATAATTATAGTGATATATCATCAATTATTTCAAAAAACGGTTTTAAACCTTATAGAATAAGTGCTAAATCGCAATTTAGTAATGAAGATATTAATCAATTATTTAGTACATTAAATGAAAAACAAAATTTTATTCTATTTTCTAACTTAATTGTAAGCAAAAAACATGCTCACTTAGTTGTAAATAATTCTAATATTTTATCAATTATGTCAGAACCATTAAAAATTCATGTACAATTATTTAGATATCTATTTTCATATGCATGGATTAAATTTTATTATGAAGAATGTATTAAAAAATCATATGTAAATATTAAAGATAATTTTATTTTTGATATTGATACAGCTTCAAAATTACCTGTATTTCCATTTGATCATAATAATCCAAAATCAAATCCATATATGCCAATTTTAGTATCTGATAATGATTTAAAACCAAGTGAAAATATTTGTGGTATTCAAGATTATCATACTAATGATAAAACATTTATTAATGGTGGTATTTGTAATTTATCTGAATTTTTAATTAGAATGAATATTTTTTGTACATGCAATCCTAATAATAATTTGTTTGATGGTTTTGATTTTGAAAAACATAAAGTTGCTATCACAGGTAGTATTATTACTGCATGTGTTCAAAAATCACATCCATTAATGTCATTATTTAATATTGCACAAACAGAACAATATAATATGCAAAGTGACAAATATAGTATGCAAATTGACCAACTTAACATGTATTTCAATGAATATTATGCAAAGTCTGATATTGATGTCATGCTTTTAGCTAAAGATAATTTTACATTTATTGATAATTCACGAGAGTTTTATAATTGTATCGTAAAAAATATATGTAAATTTAATTATTATGCCGAAATAACACATATTAAACTAGTTTTAATTAAAATAGGATATTTATTTGTTTCTGATGAATTTATTATTAATAATATTAATTTTGATGAAAGTATGCAAATTGTAGACAAAGTTAAATATGTATTTGATAATATTAATGATGAAAATATTCGTAGTAAATTTAAACCTTATTACGAACAACTTAAAATAAATTATATGAATGATCTTATTAAAGATTATACACCAAATGAACTTATAAATATGAAATTAAAATATCCAGAAATTTTTGAAAATAATGATGTTGATTTTAAAATTTATGTTAATCATAAAAAAAATGCTCAAGATCATATATCTACAGATGATATGTTTTATGTAAATAATATTAAAGATATCGATTTGGTATATACATATAAATTTAAGATTGAATCACCATATATAAATCATAGTTTTGAATTATTTCCTGTTCAATATGATGATTTCTTTTCTATTGTTGCACGATTTCATTTGCCATGTGTTCGGGGGTTATATAATGGTAATAATGTTTACTTAACTCCTTCGTGTATTAGTGCACACATGACATATATGAATATTGATTATAAATATGTTTGTGGAACAAAAGATCCAATTGAAATAATTAATAAAAATCGTATGAGAGGATTTGGTACATGGTTAAATGCATCTGAAAAAAAACTATTTATTAAATATTCAAAAGAAATACCATTTTGGAATAATTTATATAAATTTGATAATAAAATAACAGGTTTGACCGGTCCAAATGATAATTCTGGTTCGACCGGTCCTAATAATAATTCTGGTTCGACTGGCCCTTTTAATGATAATTTTGGTTTGACTGGTCCTTTTAATGATAATCTTAATTTTGGTTCGACTGGTCCTTTTAATGATAATCTTAATTTTGGTTCGACTGGTCCTTTTAATGATAATCTTAATTTT
>Ga0114958_10000285_pt1 | contig 43747 bp, 36 predicted proteins | sample C_130208_EF_Meta_FD_89577 | JGI IMG/M metagenome (GOLD analysis project Ga0114958, IMG submission 89577) | Freshwater microbial communities from Lake Croche, Canada to study carbon cycling - C_130208_EF_MetaG | ecosystem: Environmental > Aquatic > Freshwater > Lake | place: Lake Croche, Canada... | reverse complement strand
TTCTCGATCACCCAGGACACCGAGTTGAACCTCGTTCTCCCCGCCTACGAGCGCCGCCTCAACGCCTCGGTGGTGGACACAAGCGGCCAGCCCATCCCCAACGCTGGGCTCTTCTTCTATAACCTTCCAACGATTCCCGTCGCCAGCTTCGACATCGGCAACGGACTGACGGCATCCGGCACCCAATCGTCGAACTGGAGCCCCTTGGCGACCGGAGCTAATGGCAGGGGCGTATTCCATTTGTTCGGGCCCGGACCACTTCCGTCGAGCGGCTCTGTGTCGGCCAGCCCCCCAGCGGGTTCGAGCTGCGTCCGCAACTCAGCCAACTGGACCACATCTGGTGGTGCTGCCTCCGTCACGGTGACCATGCTATGCAGGTAGCGACACGCTCCTCCTCTTGCTGAGAGCGAGAGGAGGAGCGTCGGTGCGGCCGCTGCTGGATGCCAGGGGGATTCCCGCGCGAGACCTGCGCCCCCGCCCTGTTCGCATTAGGACGCGCACGTCCACGGTGGAGGCGATGGTGGGCGGATTCAGCTGGACAACGAAACAGGTTCAGCAAGTTTTGAGATTCCCCAGGGAAAGTGGACACGGTTTATGCAGCGGTGGTGACTTCATCCAACGTCAGTTCGTGTGCGATAGTCCTGAGCTTGCCGCTCGTCGAGATTCGACGACCTTCAACGCTGATCGAATACAGCCACACCCATCAGCAACCTGCACGAAGCAGTTCGTGCCTCGAGATCCTCGTCACCGGCGCCGTCAGCGAGAGCTCGGCCGGCTCACACCAATCGAATATGAGACCATCTACAGCGCTGCCAACGCAGCGTGAGTCACGCAACCGAATGAGTCAACTGAAGTTGGGGCAGACCCTGGGACTATGTTTTACGCCCTTCAACAGATGCTCTCGCATCAGCGAACGGACGCACGTTGCGGGTTTCAATGTCACAAGAGGTGAGTATGGTGTCTGGTATGGCAACCAAGAAGATCACTGTCACCATCGAAGAAGACCAGTTCGACCGCATCCAGTCCCTCGTCACCGGCGGGGAAGCCAAGAGCGTCTCGGGATTCGTCCAACACGCCGTCGGTGTCGCCCTCGATGACGTCGCCGGTTGGGGCGCACTGCTCTCGCAGGCACTCATCGAGTCAGGCGGGGAAGTTTCCGCGGAAGAGCGAGCCTGGGCCGATGAGGTCCTCGGCATTTCGAGTCGATCCGGACAGCCGGTGGCATGACCTCAGGATTGACGTTCGATGCGGGCGGACTCATCGCTCTAGATCGCGGAGATCGTCGCGTGCTTGTACTTCTTGCACGCGCTGATGAAACGAGCGCCACGATCACCATCCCAGCGACGGCACTTGCTCAAGCCATCCTCAGACCCGAACGTCAAGTCCGGCTTGCGCGATTGATCAGGCAGCCGAGGACCAACGTCGTCGCGCTCGACCGGGTTGACGCATCCAACGTCGGAAGGTTGCTCGCCACGAGCGGTACCGCCGACATCTGTGATGCGCATGTCGTGATCTGTGCGAGGCGCGAGGCTCAGCGTGTCGTGACGTCTGATCCAGATGACCTTCGTGTCCTTGATCCCGCACTCGAGCTCCTCGAGATCTGAAAGCTCCGGCGGTGATGGGGCTTCGAACGTGTTCCCGTGTCACCGGACTCGGACTTGCTACCGACCCTGGTATCGGGGGCGAGCGACCTTCAACTCCAACGGTTTGATTCGGTGCTCGTTGAGACCTGAGAAGACAGCGTGATCCAACCTACCCAACATCGATTCATTTTCGACAACGTCACGCTTCGTGGTCGCGGCCGGCTGCGACTTGACGAGGCCTGCGGCTCTATCCCGTCGAGCGGGATCACGGTTCTAGTCGGTCCGTCCGGCTCCGGAAAGTCAACGCTCCTGAGATGCTGCAATCGCTTGGAAGTCCCGTCCGCTGGTCGGGTGCTCTTCTCGGGCAACGACGTGGCTGCGCTCGACCCACTCAAGTTGCGGCGCCGGGTGGGGATGGTGTTCCAACGACCGACTCCGTTCCCCGGCACGGTGCGGGAGAACCTTCAGGTGGCTGAGCCATCGATCACGGATGTCACCGCAACATCAACGCTTGCCCAGGTAGGCCTCAACCCAGAGTTCCTCGACCGAGTCGCCACCGACCTGTCAGGGGGCGAGGCCCAGCGAGTGTGCCTGGCGCGAACGTTGGTGACTAATCCTGAGGTGGTGCTGATGGACGAGGTCACCTCTTCGGTCGATTCGGCCCAGCGATTCGGACTAGAAGCTTTGGCCAGATCTCTCTCGTCGAGCGGGGTAGGTGTTGTGTGGGTCACGCACGATCTCGTTCAGATGCGCCGCGTCGCCGACCATGTTCTCGTCGTCGTCAACGGACGGATCGCTCACCAAGGGCCCGTTTCCGAAGTGGACACCGAAGCTCCCGAGTCAGTTCGGGCTTTCCTCAGCGGCGAGACCCCTCAGGAATCTTCATGAATCGCGGATCAAAGAGGACCTTGCCGTGACGAGCATCGGATGGTCGGGACTCGCGATCTCGCTATTGCTCGTGTTGGTTGCCACCGTCATATCCCTTTGGAAGCAACTGGGTTTGGAACGGAGCATCGCGTGGGCTGCGGTGCGAGCTGCGGTCCAGCTCTTCGCCATCGGCCTTCTCCTCCAAGTACTCCTGCGACCAGGAGTGTCGATTCTGTGGGCATGGCTCTGGGTCGCAGTGATGGTGATGATCGCCTCCCTCACGGTCCGTCAACGTGCGCCAGAGGTACCGGGGTTGTTCCCGCTAGCACTCGTTGCGTTTGGCAGCTCGGCGGTGCTGACGCTGGGAGTGCTCTTCGGGTTGGGAGTGTTCGAGCTCAATGTCCGCACGCTGATCCCGCTAGCCGGGCTGATGATTGGGAACTCCTTGGCGGCGACGGTGCTGGTCGGGCGACGATTGGTCGAGGAGCTCCGTGACAAGCGCGACGAGGTAGAGGCTCGCCTAGCGCTCGGCCAGCCCTCGCACATCGCTGCCAAGCCGTATGTGCGAGGGGCATTGCGAACAGCACTCATCCCTCAAATTGAGACAACAAAGGCCGTGGGTCTTGTCGTTCTTCCTGGTGCGATGACCGGCCTCATCCTCGCCGGGGTCAGCCCACTGAACGCCGTGCTTGTCCAGGCGGCAGTGATGTACCTGGTGCTCGGATCAGTGGCGACGACGACGACCGTGATCACCCTCGGCGTTCAGCGCCGCCTCTTCACGAGGGACCACCGGCTCTTGCTCGTGTCGGCCGAATCGTCAGGCCGTTGACGAAAGGACTCGAGCATCTGAGAGATTGCATCAGCGCAAACCTCTGGGAGCGGCCATTGCCCGGAAATCAAGAAGCTGTCTCAAGAACCCTTTGTCTCCTATGTCAAACCCCCGTCTGACCTGGGGAAGTGTTGTGTTTTCCACAACACCAGTGGGCGCTGAGGGACTCGAACCCCCGACCTGCTGAGTGTAAGCCAGCTGCTCTAACCAACTGAGCTAAGCGCCCGAGTCCCCAACAGTAGGGCGGGGCCGGTGAGAGTGCGATCTCAGGGTGTCAGCCAGCGCCAGAGCGAGTGCTTTCGTTCCAGCAACCAGCGGTCTCCGGGGCACCGCCTCGATGACCGTCAGCGGCTCATCATCAATCGAGAGGACATGCGCTCCGGCCTCTTCAGCTATGTGAAGACCAGCGAGGTAGTCCCACGGGTGGATCGATGCACCACCGGCCTGCAGGTACGCATCGAGTGCTCCCTCGGCAACAAGACAGATCTCGAGCGCCGCTGCACCCATGGTCCTCACCTGTGCCCATCCCTGATGTCCTGGGAGGATGCCGTTGACTCCCACGATGGCCTGGGCGGGGTCCACTTGATCGGAGGCATGGATGGTTACACCGTCACGACGCGCCCCGGTTCCACGGATCGCCTCGTAGGTCACCCCAGTCGTCAAGCTGCGCACGAGCGAGACGAGAGGTCCCTGTCCATCGAGGGCGCAGAGACTGATGCAGCTGAAGGGGATTCCTCGGTCGGTGTTCGTTGAGCCGTCGACCGGATCGATCACCACCGTGACGTCACCAGCGCCCTGAGCTCCAGACTCCTCAGAGAACACCGCTAGGCCCCGTCCAAGCAGGATGCCGCAGGCCGCCTCGTCGGCAACGACGTCGAGGTGGTACTGCGTCTGGCGCTTACCGGAGAGGCCGCTGCCCTCGAAGGTCGACAATGCCACGACCACCGCATCCGCAGCGGCTCTCAGGGTATCGAGGATTTCGGTGGAGTCCACGCCGCAAACCTAGTCAGCACGGGCCGACTCCCCCGCTATCCTCAAAGCCGTGGCAGCCATCGACGTCGCCGGCTACGTAGCCGAGCTCAAAGACCACTCCGTGGACCATGGGTTCCACGTGCATGACGAGCGACACTTCGTCGAGACCTACTCCTTGCGTCAGGTCTGGGAGGTCGACTTGCATCCCGAGGAGGGCTGCGGAGGACCGCTTGACCTGCACCTCGCCCTCGACGTCGACCCTCGGGTGCTGCTTTCCTTCGAGGACGCTGTCATCGGCCTCGGCGACGAGGAGGACCCGCCCGATGACTTTCACTTCCCACTCATGTTCACCTGGGCCCTCCCCCCTCTGCCTCATGGACCCGACCTGCTCAGATTGGCGATCGACCTTGCCGGGGTTGGAGGGATTGACCTGCCCCTCGAGGCCTCGGCCATCGACTCATTCGCTTCGGCCACCGACGCGTCAGAGCGTCGGCTGACCATCGTGGCTCGGCGACCGATCTCCCTCGCACGGATCCTCAAGGGCGAGGAACTCCTCTGCGACGTCTTCGATCGGTGTGCGGCTGTCAGCAACTTCCTGCTCGAAAGCGCTGACACATGGCTCGGCTGAGCCAACACCGGCAGCGCCTCGCCGCCTCGGGGATCCTGGTGGCCGCCTCGTTGCTCCTCGCATCGTGCGGGAGTAGTGGAGCCACTGATCAGGCTCGATCCGCATGCAAGAAGGTCGACCGATCAATCGCCCTCTACCATCAGGCAACTGCCAAGCCACCTCCGACCAACAGCGACGCCCTGCAGAATCAATCCCAGGCGTTGCTCCTCTCCGCCCTCGGCGAAGCGGCTCGCGCCACCTCGGCCGACGGCAGCTTCAACGCCCTGATGACGACCTTGAGCGAGGCCACCCGGGTCCCCGAAGGACTCCTGGTGCCGTCGCTCCGCCGTCAATGCCAAGTCGTCGAGTCGAACACGCCCTACCTGGCGCAGTAGAGCAATGACTCAAACCTTCGGGGTGTAACCCGCCGGCAGGTTGATCGACTTGGTCTCGAGGAAGCTGTCGAGGCCCTCCGGGCCGAACTCCCGGCCGATGCCCGACTGCTTGAACCCTCCGAAGGGGCTGGCGAAATCGATCGGCGTGTTGGAGTTCAGCATGTACGTGCCCGTTCGGACTTGGCGGGCGACGCTCAGGCCACGGTCGTTATCGGCGGTGAACACCGAGCCACAGAGGCCGTAGTCCGAGTCGTTGGCAATCGCCACCGCATCGTCGTCACCATCATGGGGGATCACCACGAGGACCGGGCCGAAGATTTCCTCTTGGGCGATCGTCATCTTGTTGTCGACCCCGGCGAAGATCGTCGGCTCGACGAACCATCCATGGTCCTGGCCAGCCGGGCGTCCACCGCCGATCGCCACCCGAGCACCCTCGGCGATCCCGGTGGCGATGTAGCCCTCGACGCGGTCACGCTGACGCGAGGCCACCAAGGGACCGACTGCGGTACTCATGTCCATGGGGTCGCCGGTTGGCCAGGCGTCACGAACCTGCTGGCAGATGGCGTCGACCACTTCGTCGTAGCGACCACGGGGTGCCACGATGCGGGTCTGGGCGATGCAGGCTTGGCCGTTGTTCATGAGTGCATTCGGCAGCAGCATCGGCAGGGTGGCGTCGAGGTCGACGTCGTCGAGAAGGATCGCCGCAGACTTCCCGCCGAGCTCGAGGGTGCAGCGCTTGAGCTGCTCACCACAGAGGGCGGCAATCTTCTTGCCCGCAAGCGTCGAGCCCGTGAAGCTGATCTTGTCGACATCAGGGTGCGAGACGAGTGCTTCTGAGACCTCACGACCAGCAGGGACCACCGAAAGGACGCCGGCGGGGAGGCCGCACTCGGCAAGGATCTCCGCAAGGCGGAATGCGTCGAGGGGCGTCTCCGGGGCCGGCTTGAAGACCACAGTGCAACCGGCGAGCAGCGCCGGGGCGAGCTTGGCGGCTGCGAGGAACAGCGGGACGTTCCAAGGGGCGATGGCCCCGACTACTCCCACCGGCTGACGGGTCACGAGAACCTCGGGGCTGAGCACCCCGGTACGCACGGCATCGAGCGAGTAGGTCTTCGACAGCTCGGCGAAGTAGTTGAAGATCATCAACGGGGCGCCGACCTGAGCGAGCTGACTGAACAGGATCGGCGTGCCCATCTCAGCCGTGATGAGCTCGGCGAGCGAGGGAAGCTCCTCGCCGAGCCGAGCGGCGACCTTGGCCAGCACTTCGCCACGCTCGGCCAGCGTCATGCGCGGCCAGGGACCGTGGTCGAACGCCTGGCGAGCAGCAGCCACCGCGCGGTTGATGTCAGCGACAGTTCCATCGGGAACGGTGGCGATGACCTGCTCGGTGAACGGCGAGATGACCTCGATCGTTCCGGTCCCCTCCGGAGCAACCCACTGGCCTCCGATGTAGAGCTTGTCGTAGCTGGTCACCGACATGTCATCCCCCTTGCGACGGCGACGCCGTCCTCGACGAGATGGTAGCCACTCTGGAGCCCTCCACGGGCAACTCAGGCCCTTGGCCAGACCACCAAGGCGAGCAGCCGTCCAGTCGGATCGAGCGCACCGCTCACCGCTGCTCGCTCCACCGCTTCGTCAAAGGACTGCTCCCAGCCGTCTTCGACTTCTCCTGCAGCCAAGAATCGCAGAATCGACTGATCGACCGCTACGGCCCCCGACTCGTCGAGTGCCCCGACATGTCGATGTGCCACCACATCGGCAAGCCGATGGCCGTGGGTCGACTCGGTGGCACCGGCAGGGGCGTCCACCACCACCGAGATACCTGCGAGCTCATTGGGGTCGACCAGCCTCACGACCAGGGTCTCGAGATCAATGTGCACCTCCACAGGCACAACCTAGCGAGGATGCGTAGTGTCTCGGCCATGCCTGAACTCACCGAGCGAGACCCCGACCACCTCTCCACCGTCTTCTCCGCTTGGCTCGCCGGACAGCTCGGCCCCGATGCCGACCCGAGCATCGTCGGGATCACCGCTCCAGGGTCCAACGGGTTCTCCAACGAGACCATCCTCATGACAGCCCGATGGTCGGAGGATGGCGAGGTCGCCGACCACAAGCTCGTGGTGCGCGTCCACCCCATCAAGCACACCCTGTTCCTTGAAGCCGACTTCTCCCTGCAGTACAAGGTCCTCAGCAACCTGCAGGGGATCGCCGGAGTTCCCGTCCCGAACCTGCGGTGGTACGAGGAGGATCCCGCCGTCCTCGGCGTGCCGTTCTTCGTCATGGACCACGTGGAAGGCAGGATTCCGGCGGACAACCTCCCGTACACGATGGAGGGTTGGCTCCTCGAGTCGACGCCGGAGCAGCAGGAGACCCTGTGGTGGTCCGGCATCGAGGCACTCGCCGCGATCCACACCCTCGACTGGCGAGCCCTAGGCTTCGAGTTCCTCGCTGATCCGACTCACGGCGAGCCGGGCCTCGAGAAGAACATGGCCTACTACCGGCGCTTCCTCGATTGGGCTGCTGGCGACCGCCCGCAGCCAACGGCCGAGGCGGTCTGGGAGTGGCTGGTGGCGAACAAGCCGGCAGAGCGCGGCCCAGTGGTGCTCTCTTGGGGCGACAGCCGCATCGGCAACATCATCTGGGACGACGACTACCAGGCTGCAGCGGTGATCGACTGGGAGATGGCGGCCCTCGGGCAGCCAGAGCTCGACCTCGGTTGGTGGCTCTACTTCGACCGACAGTTCTCCGAGGGGCTCGGGATTCCTCGACCCGTCGGCTTTCCCTCTCATGAGGACACGGTGGCCCGCTACGAGCAGCTCATCGGACGCGAGGTGGGCGATCTGCTCTGGTACCAGATCTTCGCCGGCTGGCGTTTCGCCGTCATCATGTGTCGGCTCTGCGACCTGCTCCAGGGCTCCGATCTGCTCCCGGGAGACTCCGACATGGGGACCAACAACCTCGCCACCCAGTTCATGGCCCAGTTGCTCGGACTCCCCTCGCCAGCCGAGGCTGGCTCAGATACCTCGACCTAGCTATCGAGGACTCCAGCACCAGTGAGGTGCTCGATGATCCACTCCACACCATCGGCCTGGCCCATGGCCTCAGGCCAACCGACCAAGATCTCCTCGACGCGCTCGTGCGTGGTGATGACGGCCAACTTTCTGATCACCAGTCCATCAAGGTCCACAGAGTCGACATTGATGTCGCCGAACGGGTCTTCATAGACCCCCGGGACCGGCTCTCGCATCGTGTAGAGCTCACCGGTGTCCTGCACCCAGCACAACTCGTAGCGAACGCCCTTGGCGTCTCGCCAATCTCGGCCGAACTCGATCTCAACCGAGACTCGACGCCGCTCATCTTCCGCATAGAACTCTTCGATGTTCACTCACTGAGCGTACCCCCATCGCTCCCACTCTCGGGAGGGATGGCTGGTGGGAGTGATGGGGGGAGCGGGTGGCTTGACCCTGTGGGCCATGACACCACCACAGAACCAGCAACTCGACCACCTCCGAGCGGAGTGGGCCGGGATCTCCCGCAGCCGCCAGTCTCGAGAAGCAGCGGCGGTCCTTGTCGCCACCCATCCCGACGTGGCGATCCTTGAGCCAAGAGATCTCGGCGCCATTGTCACCCTCCTCGAGCCCTCAAGCCGACTCAACCAGGTCGAGCGCGCCCATCTCGCCGCCCGCCTCCTCAGCTCCGCACCCGACCACCCGCTGATTGCTCGGGCCCTCCTCCAGACGATGCTCCCCGGCATCGTCAGCATCGCCCGGCGGCTGCGATGGGGGGCGGGCACGGGCGACGACCCTTCGACCTTCCTCGCCGACCTGATCACCGTGATGTTCGAGCTCATCGTCGAGTGGGGTGGCCAACAGCGTCCCTATGCGGCCCCCGATCTGCTCAACGCAGCCCGCTGCCGCATGCGTCGACGGATCGAGGCGCTCGACGACCACTCGGTCATCGGCCTTGAGCGATCTGATGGATCGCTGCTCGAGCCCACCCCAACCATCGATCTCGATCCTGCTGACGACCTCGAAGCCCAGATCGCCATCTTGTGCGAAGGCGACCCAATCGCCGCCGCTGGTCTGCTCGGTCGAGTGGTCCTCGGATACACCTACCGCGAGATCGGTGAGATGACGGGGCATTCGCCCCGTCTGCTGGCTGAGCGGAGTCGAGCGGTGGCGCGGAGGATTCAGCGATGACCCGGCGTATGGTGCGCCGATGCGCCTTGCAGCCGCCGATCAACCTTCCCGGCAGAGCCGGTGGATCATGCTGACCTGCTCGCTGGCGCTCGTGGGCCTCCTGCTGGCTTCGCAGTCCCGTAGCCCGGGGCCGCTGCACCGAGCAGGACCTCGGTCAACGACGAGCCAACGGCCGCTGACCCCATCTGTGCCAGGGACACAGCACCGTTCCACGAGTAGCACCCCCACGACGACGGCCCGGGGGCGCTCAGTTACAGAGGGAACGGGTATCGCCAGCCACCAACTGTCCCCGGGATCGAGCGTCAGCCTCACCGCGGTGGCCTCGCCACCCTGGACGACCACGACGACCACGACGACCACGACAACGACTCCGATCCCACTGGTGGTGAGTCCATCGGCGGCCACGCCGTCTCAGACGCAGGTGATCACTGGCTGGCTCGAGAGCCCAACGTCCATCTCGGCCACCTATCCCGTGACATCAGTCAACGGCCGTTCGATCACCGCCACCTGGAGCGGAGCATCGAGCCTCACGCTCGCTCTGAGGTGCCTGAGCGGTTCCACCTCCACCACTGGCCCAAGCGGCCTCCACCTTCAGGCCAGCGAGGGTGACTGCACGATGAGCATCGCGGGACCCGCCGACGTCGCCACCACGACCTTCCAGATCACGGTGTCGCCATGAGGAGCCGTGCGCTTGATAGCTGGATCGCCGGCGGACTGCTGCTCGCTGTGCCCGTCGCGCTTGTCCTCGGAGTCGGGATACCTCCACTGGGCACACGGCTCACTCTGACCCACCTGCTTGGGGTGACCGTGGTGATCGCATGGCTCGCCTGGGCCTGGTGCACCGCCGGGGTCGTCGTCGACGTCGTCCGCCGGGTTCGCGCTGGCGATGCCCACACCAATGGCGTCTTGGGAGCTCGAGCGGGACTTGCCGCACACCTCGCCGCCCTGGTGCTCGCCGCTTCCTCGGTTGCGCCCACCCTCGCCGCTGACGCCAGCACGCCCCGAACCGCCCATGCAATCGGCACCGTCGTGGCGAACAACCACGGCCAGTCAGCGCCGCTCACCACGAGTCTGCCGCAGCCGCCTGCGCGACCGACTTTCTCCTCGACGTGGACCGTAGCGTCGGGCGACTGCCTCTGGACGATCGCCGAACGGGTCGATGGCGATGGCGAAGCCTGGACCCTGCTGGCTGCGGCGAACCTCGGGCATGTCATGACCGACGGACGGCTCTTCACCGACCCATCGCTCATCTACCCCGGCTGGGTCCTAGCCATCCCAAGCCAACTCCTCCCGCCGGCGCCCACACCCGAGACCATCTCGCCGGGACCGACAGATGTCCCCGTCAGGCCGCTGGCGGAGGTCCCGCCCACCTCTCGACCCCATGCCCACGCCTCGGCCACCGCTGCCTCCAGTCAGATGGGAAGCTTCGCCGCAGACGCCGTCTTGGCGAGCGGTGCCCTTGGTGTCGGTGCAGTGAGTTTGGGGCTACTGCGTCGACGCCGTCGGCGAGTCGATCGGCTCGGCTGGGTCGATGACGAAGTCATCGACCTTGAGGTCCTGCTCGAGCAGTCGCGCCTTCTCCCGGCGCTCACGCTGACCGAGTCGGCGCTCCTGCTCGCCGCCGAGGATGGGGTCCTCAACGCAGCCGGACTGCTCTCGGTCGGGATGGATGGAGCACGATTCTTCGTCGACGCCACCTCCGTCTGGCATGCCGAGCCTGCCGATCTTGTGGCCTGTCAGTCGACGATGGGGGCCGCTCCCGCCGCCATCGCTCCCCTCGGAGACCTCGATGGCACCTCATGGACCTTGATCGCCCCGGCCGGAGCACGAGCCACGATCGCCGGAGGTGGACCGGCCGAACAGCTCGTGTCCCTGGCCCGGACACTCCAACCAGATCTCGCCTGGGGCCACCAGACCCGATGGCTCGACGAAGCAGGGCCGAACGTGGAGTCGACCGTTCTCCACGATGGTCTCCTGCTCAGTGATGACCCACTCTGCAATGACCCTCGCGTTGCCGTGCTCGCTGTCAGCGAAGACATGCCCCTGGTCCGAGCAGACGGCACTGGAATCGCACTCTTGGCATTGGGCCTGCGTATCCCCCATCGAGGGCCCGCCCGCATCGCTCCCAGCCTCCTCGAGGACCCCGGGAGCACTCCTCGCCGGGACACTGATCAGCCGCCAGACTCCGGAACCAACGACGAAGGACCGACGGTGCAGCGTGGGCCGATGGTGCGCCTGCTGGCCCTCCAACCCAGGATCGATGGGCTCGCTGAGCCGATCGATTCCAAGCGCGCCCGACGAGCCGTGGAAGTGGTGGCCTACATCGTTCTCCATGATCCAGACCCCGTCACCGGAGATCGGATCCGCACGCGGGTCCTCGGGTCGGCGAGCCGGGACGCGGCGGCCAAGACGCTCTTCAACGTCACGAGCGCCGCACGCCGTGCACTCGGCCTCACCCCCGAAGGAGACGCCGTTCTGCCCATCGCCGATCGAACCGGTTGCTACCGGGCCGGATCGCTCTTGACCAGTGACGTGGCGGAACTCCATGCTCACGTTGTCTGCGCTCGGCGATCCAATGATCCCGAGGCCCAGATGGCCCATCTGCGCGCCGGGCTTGAGCTGATCGAGGGGGAGCCACTGGGGGCCACGCTGGCCGCGTGGGACTGGTTCACCCTCGAGGGCCACCAAGCGCGTCTCGAAGCGACGATCGAAGGGGCCGCCGTCTGGCTGGTCGAGTTGGCACTGGGCGCCGACTTCGTCGACCTCGCCCAATTGGCCCTCGATCGTGCCCGGCTGGCCGTCCCACTGTCAGAGCCTCTGGCCGCGGCAGCCATGGAAGTGGCGGCGAAACGAGGGAGCCTGATCGAGCTGCAACGTTGCTTCGCCGACCTCGGCACCATCGTCGACGAGATCGATCCGGGCTGTTGGCCCACTCCCGAGCACGAAGCGCGCTTCGGCGTACTTTCCGAGAAGGTTCGCGGTGGTGCGGCTCAGGCGAGCTTGGCCGCGATGGTGGCCGCACCGCGCAGCACCAGACCATCGGCCCCTGCCGCGCTGTAGCGGCGAGTCGGTCGGGCCGTCGCCTCGGCGACGAGGTCGTCGAGCAGCTGGCTGAAGGGCACGAGTGGCTCGATGAACAGATAGCGAGCGAGCGAGCCGGGGATGGTGTTGATCTCGTTCACCACGATCTCTGACGCATTGGCCAGAAAGTCAATACGAGCCACTCCTCGCACTCCAACCGCCTCGGCGACGCGACCGGCCAGCGAACGGATGGTCGTACCCTGCTCGGTCGAAACGATGGCGGGGAGCTCGCGAGGCGCACTGGCCATGCCGGCACCGCCCACGTACTTGTCGGTGTACCCGAGGATCTCTCCCGAGGCACCAGAGCGCAGAGGACGCTCGATGGCCGACAACTCGAGGTCTGGGTAGGTCCGCACTGCCACCTGCAGGTCGGCAAGGTCGGCCCGGTACGGCTCAAGGACGGCTCCCTGGGCGAGATGAGGGTTTGATCCGAGCCGGGCCTTGGCCGCCACGAGGTCGGTGACGACGTCAATACCGATGGACGAGCCTCCGAAGCGGGGCTTGATGATGTAGGGCCCGTCGAACCCCACCTCCTCAAGCGACGCGGTCAGGGCGACCCGAGGAAGGGTGGGGATCTGCGAGGCGATCATCACAGCCCCAAAGGCCAACTTGTCCATCCCGAGGGCCGCCCCCGCCAGGCTTGGTCCGGTGTAGGCGATCCCGGCGAGGTCGAGGGCTGCCTGGAGGGTTCCATCTTCACCAGGCCCACCATGGGTGCAGAGGATGACCACATCGAGGGCCAGTGGCTTGGCAGCCCTCAGGCGACCACCCTCTGGAACAAATCCACCGCCGTCGCCGACCGTCAGGGTGAGTGGCGTGGCGCCCTTGGGGGCACCCTCGAGGAAGGAACTTGCCTCGAGGGACGGATCTACGTCGACGAATCCGCCAAGCTTGGTCCAGTAGATCGCCCGGGTCGCTCGCCCTTGTGTGAGCAGTTCGTGAGCAGCCTGAAGCCCCGTCAGGATGCTGACGTCGTGCTCCGGCGACGGCCCACCGAACAGGACGGCGATCTCTCCCACGCTGACTCCTCGTCTCTCCTCGGCATCTTGCCGAATGTGGTCTAAGGGTAGTTGTCCGGCAGATCGTTCTCGTAGAGGACGGCATCGTCGGCCCCAAGGTTGGAGCGAACCCACTCAACAGCCTCCTCGCGGGTTGCCACAAGCCGCAGCTCGGCATCGGCGGCACTGACGCCAGCGATCAGGCTCCGTCGGTTGGTCCGCCCGACCACCAGCACCACATCGGCGATCTCAGCGGCCCGATGACCGAAGTGCTCGTTCTCGTGTCGCTGTCGCCCACCGAGCTCGACCATCCCCGGGGTCACGACGACGCGACGTCCCGTCACACCCAAGCCCGCCAGGACCCGAAGGGCAGCCTCGGCGCCCGCTGGGTTGGAGTTGAATGTGTCGTCGACCACGGTCACGCCACTCGGTACGCGAGCCACGCCCAGGCGGTTTTCGATCGTGCTCAGATGCTCGACCCGGCTGGCCACAGTGGCCGGATCGAGCCCGAGGGCGATCGCCGCGGCGACGGCACAGGCCACGTTCGTTGGCTGGAGGCCAGGCAGGACGGGGCTGGCCCCGACGAGCACCCCCGAGACCTCGATGCCCCATGCCGCATCACCCTCGGTGACCACGACGTCGGCATCTCGTCGGGCCGACCCAGCCCGGAGCACTCGCTTGCCCTCACGTGTCAGCTGATCGGCCAGCACCGCCAAACGATCGTCGTCGACATTGATCACCACCACCTCGGCCCCCACGGCGATCTCAGCCTTGGCAGCCACGGTGACGTCAAGGCTGCCGAAGCGCTCGAGATGCACTGGCCCGATCGCCGTCATCACGGCGATCGATGGTGGGCACCAGGTGCAGAGGTCGGCGATCTCTCCTGGGCCGTAGGTCCCCATCTCGGCGATGAAGACCTCTGTTCCCTCGGCGAGATGCTCATTGATCGCCCGGGCCAGTCCAGCGCGATTGTTGAACGAACGCGGGGACGCGACAGTGGCGAGGTTCCCGGCCACCAGACCCACGAGGTGGTTCTTCACCGAGGTCTTGCCATAGGACCCGGTGATCCCGATGATCCGGGGAGCCACCCGACCAAGGCGAGCCGCCGCCTGGTCGACAAATCGTCGACTGGCCCGTTCCTCGAGAGGGGCGAGGAGCAGTGCAGCGAGGTCGATGATCACTGGCACGACCAGCGTGCCGACGGCCATCGCCAACGGGAGGCTGACGAGGCACACTGCGAGGACCACCACAAGCTCGAGGCCGGCTGCTGCGGCAGCCAGGCTCTTGAGTCGACGAGTCCATGCCAGTTGTGAGGTCCGGCCTCGAGGACTGAGGCCACGAGGTCCGATTGCCACCACCGCGATTGGAATGGCCGCCGCCATCGCCCCGAACGGCGACGCCATCGTGCCCATCAGAGCCAGAACAAGGCCGATGAGGTTCAACGGGGTCACTGTCCACCAACGGGCGGCGAATCGACTCGTCGAGCCGGCAAGATAGTGCTCACGTTGAGCCACCCTCAGCCACCGCAGGCCGGCAAGGAGGATCGCTCCAATTCCGGTGATGACGAGCGCGGCCGAGATCGCTGTGCTCATGAGGCAACCTCGGCGAGCACGTCGTCGAGCGATGCCCGGACAGCAGCTGGTGCCTCGGTCACTGTGAGGTGCCCCACGCCGGGAACCACGGTCAATGACACCGAAGCCGACGATCCCTGCGTGAGCAGCTCTCGGGCTCGCTCGGCGACGTGGCGCGGCACATCGGCATCGTGCTCACCCCAGACCAGCGCTACGGGGACTTGGATCCGACCCAACTCGTCGTCGAACGACTCGTTGATCACCCGGACCAAGGTGTCGCGCATGGTGCCGGTGGCGGCGTTGTAGTCCGCCGATCCGGCCCGCCGTCGGACCGCCTCGAAGCGGGTCTCGCTGACGATATGGATGCGACGGAGGAATCGGAGCACCCGGTAGCGGGCGGAGGGTCGAGACGCCGTCGGTCGACGAAGCACCGGGGCACCTATCAGCACGAGTCCAGCGACCAAATCAGGACGCAGATCAGCCAATGCCACCGCCACCCGACCACCGTGCGAGTGGCCCATCACGACGACCGGTCCCGGGAGCGACTCGAAGACCGGGATCAGCACCCGGGCGAAGTCGAAGGATGAATAGGCCTCCTCAGGTGCCGGCGAGGCCCCGAACCCCGGCAGGTCGAGTGAGATCCCGTCAACGACGGGGCCGCCCGGGAGCATCAGAACGCCGATGGCGTCGCGGTGGGTTCGTCCCCATCCATGGAGACACACGACCGACGCCGGTCCATCCCCAACGACCTCACCGAAGAGTGAGCCGTCAGCGAACGAACTCAGCACAGCCGTGCCGCGGGTTCGCTGCGGAGGTCTCGTGCCATCGGACTCCGAGCCTACAGAGCCGCACCAGAGAGCCCGGCGACCCAGTCACCGCTGATGGCTACGGTTGGCGTCATGGACCCCGACCGTCGAGCCGATGCTGCTCTGGCGCGACTGACCCCAGCTCAGCATGAGGCGGTCACCGCCGAGGACCATCGCCTCGCCGTCCTCGCCGGGGCCGGGGCAGGCAAGACCACGGTGCTCACCCTTCGAGTCCGCAAGATGGTCACCTCGGGCATCGACCCGTTCAACATCCTCGTGGTCACCTTCTCGCGCCGGGCGGCCCAAGAGCTCCGCACCCGTCTGTGGCAGCTCGGTGTGGAGGGGATCCGGTCCGGGACCTTTCATGCCACCGCGCTCGAGCTGCTCGAGGTGCGTCGAGCAGAGCAGGGACTCGGCCCGCCGCGCATCCTCCCTGACCGTCGCCGCAGCCTCGCCCGCATGCTCGAATCGATCGGCCGAACCCTCCCCCGGTGGGCCCCCGCAGCGCTCGACACCGAGATCTCCTGGGCCAAGGGCCATGGCCTCGAGCCAAGGACCTACGAAGGCGGGGCGCGTCGAGCCCATCGCACGAGCTCGCTCTCAGCGAAGACGGTTGCGGAGCTCTGGAGCCGCTACGAGGATGGGAAACGACGTTCCGCCATGCTGGACTTCGATGACCTGATCATCGATGCCGCCGAGACCCTTCGCGATCCGACCTTTGCCAAGGCTATTCATTGGCGAACCCGACACGTGCTCATTGATGAGTTCCAGGACGTGAGCCCCATGCAGTTTCGGTTGGTCCAGCACCTCATGACCCCCTCAACCACCCTGTTCTGCGTCGGTGACCCGAACCAGTCGATCTACGGGTTCAACGGTGCCGATCCGGCACTGCTAGCCAACCTCGAAACCTCATTCCCCGACCTGCGCACGATCGCCCTCGATGACAACCATCGATCGACGCCGGAGATCGTGCTTGCCGCCTCGGCCGTGCTCCCGGAGGATGACCAGCGGCCGGTGACCTCGAGTCAATCGACCGGCCGCTCACCGAGCATCGTCGCCTGCGAGGACGATGACGCTGAAGCCAAGATGGTCGCCGACGCCATCAGTCGAGCCCGTGCGCCGGGATCGGCGTGGGGCACCATCGCCGTGCTGGCCCGGACGAATGCCCAGCTCACCCGCATTGCAGCAGCATGCGAGGCCAGCGGCGTCCCTCATCGGCTCCTCGCTCCGGATCTGTCGGAGGAACCAGCCCTCGACGCCTCGCCTCGCCGTCAGCGCTGGCACGACGAGGCTGAGCCGGACACCGGGGAACCCGATGCTGTGGCACTCGCCACCTTCCACCGCTCCAAGGGCCTCGAGTGGCAGCGGGTGTTCGTGGTCGGTGCCAGCGAGGGGCTTGTCCCCCATGCCGCCGCCACCACACCCTCCGCCCTCGCCGAGGAGCAGCGTTTGCTCTATGTGGCACTCACCCGGGCGGGCCAGGAGCTGACGGTCTCATGGGCACGTCGGCGCGACGGCGAAGAGCGTCGGGGGTCACCCGAGCGGTCGATGTCGTCACTGCTGCGACCCATGGTCGACGAGCTCGCACGACAAGACGCGATGAGCCGACCGACCTCGGCCCAGCGTGCCAGCAGCCACCTCGCCGCCATGCGCCACCGCGTCGCCGAGGCGCGTGCCGAGCGCGAAGATGCATTCAGGGAGGGACGATGACCGATGACGATCTCGTGGCTCGTCTGCGAGCAGCGCTGAGCGACGGTGCCGTCGCGGCTGCCGAGCAGATCAACGCCGACGACCTGCACGACGAATCGCTCCATCCGGCGTCAGGCCGCCCGGTGTGCGTCGTGCGGCCTCGATCGACCGCCGAGGTGATTGAGGTCGTCGCCGCAGCGCGACACCACGGCATACCGATAGTCGCCCGAGGATCGGGAACTGGACTCTCGGGTGCGGCGATCCCGATCGATGGAAGCATCCTCGTCAGCTTCGACCAGATGACAACCATCCTCGAACTCGATTTCGCCAACCAGGTGGCGGTGATCCAGCCTGGCGTGACCCTCGCCCAACTCGACGAGGCGCTCGCCGGGACCGGCCTTCGCTACCCCGTCCAGCCAGGCGAGCACTCCGGGTCACTCGGAGGGAACGTGTCGACCAATGCGGGTGGCATGCGAGCGGTGCGAGATGGCGTCACCCGCAACCATGTGCTGGGCCTCCAGATGGTGTTGGCCGACGGATCGGTGCTCTCTACTGGAGGAAAGATCGTCAAGAGCTCGTCGGGCTACGACCTCACCCAACTCGTCATCGGTTCTGAGGGAACCTTGGCCCTCGTGACCGAGGTCACCGTGAAGCTCTCGATCCGCTACGAGCATTCGGCCACGCTGGTGGCGGCCTTCGCCGACCTCGACGCTGTGGCCGATGCCCTGCCTCACTTGAGCGTCGGTGGCCTCGCCCCCGCGGTGCTCGAGTACATCGACGCCCTCACCATGGCCGCCATCACCAGGGCCGCCGACATCGAGCTGTCCATCCCCGCATCGGTCGCCGAATCGACCGGCGCCTTCCTCGTGGTGGTGCTCGAGGATTCGTCCGCCGACCGGCTCGAGCACGACCTCGAGGTGACCGCCTCGGCCCTCGATGCGCACGGAGCCATTGACACCTTTGTGCTCAGTGCCCACCAAGGGCCTCGTCTGATCGAAGCCCGAGAACGAGCGTTCTGGGTGGCCAAAGCCAATGGAGCCACCGACATCGTCGACATCGTGGTCCCGCGAGCCGAGGTTGCTCCCTATCTCGCCGAGGTTGGCCGCATCGCCGAGGAGCACGCGACGTTCCTCACCGGCTGCGGACATGTCGGCGATGGCAACGTCCACATGTCGATCTTCGAGGGTGACCCTGACCGACGACGCTCACTGCTCGACGCCCTCTTTTCTGCCGGCCTGCGGCGAGGGGGTCAGATCTCCGGTGAACATGGGATCGGCTCGGCAAAGCGAGAGGCATATCTTCGCCACGCCGATCCGGTCCGCCTCGAGCTCGAGGCACGCATCAAGGAGGCCTTCGATCCCGATGGCCTCTTCAACCCCACCCGCGGCGGTGGAAGGAGGTCATCATGACCAATGGCGCCCAGTCCCTGCTTTCAACTCTCGTCGCCTCGGGCGTCGAAGTTTGCTTCGCCAATCCCGGCACGTCGGAGATGCACTTCGTTGCCGCCCTCGACGATGTGCCCGCCATGCGAGGGGTACTCACCCTCTTCGAGGGCGTGGCCACCGGAGCCGCTGATGGCTATGGCCGAGTGACCGATCGGCCCGCAGCCGTCCTGCTGCACCTCGGACCCGGTCAGGGCAACGGCCTCGCCAATCTCCACAACGCTCGTCGCGCCCGGACCCCGCTGCTCAACATCATCGGTGATCACGCACTGGGACACGCTGCCTTCGATGCCCCACTCGCCAGCGATGTCGCCGCCGTCTCCGCCACGGTCTCTCCGGCCGTCATCACCTCGACATCTTCCGATGAGGTCAGCGCCGACGCCGTGGCAGCCATCGAGGCGGCCATGGGTCCTCCTTCTGGTGTGGCCACGCTCATCCTTCCTGCCGACGTCTCCTGGGGCCCGGTCTCGAGCCTCCCAGCCGCCGGACCCCTTCCGGTGGAGCGCGTTCGGGCCACTGATGCCGAGGTCATGCTGACCGCCAGTGCGCTGCGGGCTGCCAGCCACCCGGTGCTGCTGGTCGGCGGCCGCGCCGCTCGAGAGGGGGCGATCGATGACGCCGCCCGGATCGCTGAGGCGACGGGAGCCGAATTGCTGGTCGAGACATTTCCGTCGATCTCAACCCGTGGCGCTGGCACCCCAGTGGTTGGACGGCTGAGCTATCTCCCGGAGTTTGCTGCCAGCCAGCTCGAGGCGTGCGATCTCCTGGTGCTGGTCGATGCCGCGTCGCCAGTCTCATTCTTCGGGTACCCCGGACTCGAGGGCGATCTCGTGCCGACCACAACTGAGGTCCTGGTCCTCGCCGACGCCAGCGGCGACGCTCCAGGCTCCCTTGCCGCTCTGGTGGCCGCCCTCGAAGCCCCCTCGATCGTTGCCGCTCGCCACCCATCCACCATCACCGAAATACCGATGGGCCCACTGACGGCCGCCAATCTCGCCGCTGCCGTGGCTGCCACCATCCCGGAGGGGACCATTGTGGTCGACGAGTCCAACACCGGAGGCATCTACCTCGCTGGTGCCACCGCAGGAGCGCCAACACACGACTGGCTGGCCCTTACCGGCGGAGCAATCGGCTACGGACTCCCAGCCGCCCTCGGCGCAGCCATCGGTCGGCCCGATGCCCGTGTCCTTTGCCTCGAGTCCGACGGAAGCGCCATGTACACGTTCCAGGCCCTCTGGACGATCGCTCGCGAGGGGCTCGACGTGACTGTGGTCATCTTGTCGAACCGCTCCTATGCGATTCTGACCATGGAGCTCGCACGTGTCGGGGCCACAGCTGAAGGTTCGGCTGCCAGTTCGATGTTTGACCTTTCGAACCCGGAAATCGACTTTGTCTCGCTGGCCGGCGGCCTCGGCATCCCCGCCAGCCGTGTCACGACGGCCGAGGATCTGGCCGCAGCGCTCGCTTTGTCGTTCGCCGAAGACGGCCCTCGCCTCATCGAGGCGGTGCTGCCAGCGGGACTGGGCTGACCTCGGCTCAGCGACAGTCCGAGCACGCCTCGTTGCCAGTTCGCTGAAGCTGGCCGTTCACTCGAGATCGATGTCGATCACCACTGGGGCGTGGTCTGACGGCTTGACCCCCTTGCGGGCGTCTCGGTCAACGAACGCATCGGTGACCATCGGCGTCAGAGCCTGCGAGGTCAGGGCCAGATCGATCCGCATTCCATGGCCCTTGTGGAACGAGCCGTCCCGATAGTCCCACCACGAGAAGACCTTGCCGTCGGGATGAAACCGGCAGAAGACGTCACTGAAGCCGATGTCGAGGATCTCACCGATGGCGGCACGCTCCGGGCCGCTGACATGGGTCATCCCTTCGAGCGCAGCGAGGTCCCATACGTCCGTATCGTTTGGCGCCACATTGAAGTCACCCGCAGCCACCACCAGCTCGTCGCTGGGTCGCCCGGCCAGTGTCGTTCGAAGTTGCGACAGCCATGCCAACTTGGCGACATAGTGCTCAGAGTCGAGACTTCGGCCATTGGGCACGTAACAGCTCATGACTCGGACCCCACCACAGGTTGCGGAGATCAACCGAGCACCCAGATCGTCCTCCGGGGTGCCGAAGCCGATCGCCACATGTTCGACTCCCACCCGACTGAGAATGGCAACCCCGTTCCACCGGCCCTCACCATGGTGAACCGAGGAGTAGCCGGCAGCCTCGAGGGCATCAACAGGGAACTTCGGGTCCGCCTGCTTGGTCTCCTGCAGGCACAACACGTCCGGCTGGCGCAGTGCCAGCCACTCCTCGACCCGAGGAAGGCGGGCCGTGAGTGAGTTCACATTCCAGGTGGCAATCCGCATCACGACGATTCGGCATCGACGATGACGAAGAGCAGCTGGGCCTCACAGGCCACCACACCGTCAACGGTGGCTCGACCAAGACCCTTGCCCGCTCGGGCGCTCAGCTGTGTAACGACCAGCTCAAGGTCAAGCCGATCCCCCGGCACCACTTGTCGCCGGAACCGAGCGCGTTCGATGCCGCCGAACAAGGGCAGCCTCCCGGCGTAGCGAGGATCGGCGAGAACGGCGGTCGCGCCCACCTGAGCCAGCGACTCCACCATCAGCACCCCCGGCAAGGTCGGACGACCAGGGAAGTGACCGGCGAAGAACCACTCCTCGCCCGTCAGCGTCCAGTGGCCGGCCGACGAGACCCCGGGGACGATCTCGTCAATCTCGTCGACCAGCAAGAACGGCGGTCGATGGGCGATCAGCTCAGTCGGATCCACGCCTCCTCCTAGACCAGCTCGACCTCGGCCACCCGTCGGGCGGCGTCGATGGCAACGATGCGGAAGGTGCGCTCGTCGCGTCGCGACAACACGTCGCGAGCCTTCGTCGGCGGCGGATCGCCCAATCGCTCAGTCGGGGCGTAACAGCGGAAGCTCCGACTATCTCCAAGCTCAATATCCACCATCGCTCCGTGGCTGGTGAAGGCGGAGACAACCCCTGTGATCTCTCCGCCCACCTCGTGGGTAGCGACGAACGACAAGAAGTCCAGGGGTTCATTGACCGGGGTCCCCTTGGCTGCCATGGCATCCGCCCCCCGTACGCCCTTCTTTGCTGCGGGCTCTGCTGGCTTCTTCGCCGCCTTCGTGGCGGTCTTCTTGGTCGATGGGGCACGAGTCGGCAACGGCGGTTCCGTATCATCCGACTCCTCGGCGTTCGCTCCTCGTCCACGGCCTCGGCCGCCGCGTCGACGGCGAGGCTTGGCCCCGCTGGTCGGCTCCGGTTCGCTCACACGGGCAGCCACGCGAATGGCCTCAGCATCCTCGCCCGCGAGCGAGGACGAATGACTGGCCACCACGATGCCGATCCCCGCAGCGAGCGCCTTGAGGCCAGCATGATCGAGCTCGAGCTCCTTGGCCAGGGCATAGGCCCGAACCTTGGGCAGAGGAACCGGTTCCGCAGCCTTGGCCCGGATCCGATCGACCTGGTCGGCAGTCAATGTCGAGGAGTGGCTCGCCACCGCAACCTTGACCGAGCTCGCCAGTTCCTTGAGCCCCTTGGTGTCGACACCCAACTCCTTGGCCAGTGCATACGCTCGCATCGAGATGGCCGGCGATGGTGCCACATCTTTCGGAGTGAGGACGTCTCCGACCTTGGGGGTCGAACCGTCGGGGCGGGTCACCGTCAGCTTGGCCGCAGGGACGGTCTTGGGTGCATTCCGCCGGACAGCCGCCGTGGCGGCCCTGCTCTTGGGCCCCCGTACTGGGTTGCGCGGCGTAAAGATCCAGCCCACACCGGGCACGGGCTTTCCACCGATCAGGCGACCCTCCTCGAAGAGCCACGGGTGCTCGCCGTGGAACTCCTGGAATGAGTCATTCGACAGCACGATGCCGCCAGTCCGCTTGGCGATCTTGAGGACGAAGGCGTCGCCGCGGCCCACCGTGCCGGCCGGCGGGGAGACGACCTCACCGTTGAGCTCGGCCTCCTTGAGTCGATCACGATCCTTGGCGTCGATCCGATGCTCGAAGGTGGCGTCGACGACGACGATGATGTCGGACCCAGGGTGTTCCTCGACATAGGAGGCGACGGCCTCTTCGAGCTGCGGGAGGCTCGGCAGAGTCCGTCCCTCGGTGGCCAGGTTCGATCCGTCGACGACGACGTGGTTGGTTGCCATGGGCTCCTCAGTCAACCATCTTGCGGTCGCAATGTCGGCCACCCTCGACCACTCGACCTCATAACCCGGCGAAGGCCCGCACGAGGAGGTCCTCCTGCTCGGCACGATGGACGAGCCCGCTCCCGGTGGCCGGACTGGCGCTCTCGGCCCTCGCGACGTGCCGCAAGGTCATCCGATCACGCAGCTCACGGTGGAACTGGTGATGGACGAATGGCCACGCACCCATGTTCTTCGGCTCCTCCTGGAGCCACACGAGCTCGGTGGCCCCGGTGTAGCGACCGATCACTTCGTCGATCTGCGCATCAGGCCATGGATAGAGCTGCTCGACCCTCACGATGGCCGTCGATGCTGCCGCTGGCGAACCCTCTGCCGAAAGCTCGGCCTGGCGGGCGATGGCTTCGTGAGCCACCTTGCCCGAGGCCATGATGATCCTGCGGACGGCAGCCGGATCCGCATCGAGATCATCAAGCACTGGCAAGAACGAGCCACTGACGAGATCGTCAAGCGAGGACCGGGATGCCTCGGCTCGAAGCATCGACTTGGGCGTCATAACCACCAGGGGCGTGAGCCGTTCCCGACGAACCTGCGATCGGATCAAGTGGAAATACTGCGCCGCCGTGCTGGGGACCACGACGCGAAGATTGTTCCGGGCGCACAGGGTCAAGAAGCGTTCAATCCGAGCGCTCGAGTGCTCGGGTCCCTGCCCTTCGTAGCCATGGGGCAGGAGCATCACCAAACTGGCCACCTGACCCCATTTGTCCTCGGCTGCCACCAGGAAGTTGTCAATGATGATCTCGGCGCCGTTGACAAAGTCTCCGAACTGGGCCTCCCACATGGTGAGTGACTCCGGGGACTCCACTGAGTAGCCGTATTCGAAGCCCAGCACTGCGTATTCGCTCAGCAGGGTGTCTCGGATGGTGAAGCGGGCCGGATCAGTCTCGAGGTTGGCCAGCGGAACCCACTCCTCGCCATCGGCGTAGTCCACGAGGACGGCGTGGCGCTGACTGAAGGTGCCACGTCGGGTGTCTTCGCCCGTAAGCCGCACATTCGTGCCCTCGACGAGGAGCGACCCCATCGCCAGGGCCTCGGCAAGCGACCAGTCGACCCATCCCGATGCCACCATGGCTCGACGCTGCTCGAACTGCCGAGCCAACTTGGGGTGCAGTGTGAAGCCTTCGGGGACCGAGGCCGTGGCCTCGGCAATCCGCTCGAGGATCTCCACCGCCACACCGGTCGTCGGTGCCGGCGGGTCGACAGGGATCTCGTGAACCGGAGGCGCCGAGAGCACCGGCATCTCACGTTCTCTCACCTCGTCGAGCACGGCCTGAAGACGGGCACCGAAGGCATCGAGGCCCTGTTCCGCCTCCTCGAGCGTGAGGTCGCCCCGGCGAATGAGCGTCTCGGTGTAGAGCTTCCGGACGCTGCGCATCTCCTCGATGGTCCGATACATCAGCGGCTGGGTGTAGCTCGGATCATCGCCCTCGTTGTGGCCATGGCGTCGGTAGCAGACCAGATCGATGACCACGTCCTTGTGGAACCGTTCACGGAAGGCGAAGGCCAGTCGAGCTGCCCGAACACAGGCCTCTGGGTCGTCGCCGTTGACGTGGAAGATGGGCGCCTGGACCATCTTGGCCACGTCGGTCGAGTAGTAGCTCGAGCGGGCAGCCGAGGGCGAGGTGGTGAACCCGACCTGGTTGTTGATCACCAGGTGGACGCTTCCCCCCGTTCGATAGCCCGAGAGCTCCGAGAGGTTGAGCGTCTCCGCCACTATCCCTTGGCCGGCGAAGGCCGCATCGCCATGGACCAGAATCGCCAGCACGGGGAAGTCATCCGCACGGGTGCGGAACGCTTCGGGGGTGCCATCGGTCGGGGGCGCGAGCTGGTCTTGTTTCGCTCGAGCCATCCCCTCCACCACAGGATTCACCGCTTCGAGGTGGGACGGGTTCGAGGCCATCGTCACCGGTATGGAGAGGCCAGAGAGCCCGACCAGGACTCCGCTCGCTCCCTTGTGGTACTTGACGTCACCAGATCCCTGAACACTCTCGGGATCGAGGTTTCCCTCGAACTCCGAGAAGATCTCCCCGTAGGACTTGCCGACGATGTTGGCGAGGAGGTTGAGCCGGCCACGGTGGGCCGTCCCGAGGTAGACCTCTTTGCTTCCAGCCACCGCCGCCGCGTCGATCAGCGCATCAAGCGCCACGACCGTGGACTCGGCACCCTCGAGGCCAAAGCGCTTCTGACCCACATAGCGCGTGTGCAAGAAGCGCTCGAAGACCTCAGCCGCATTGAGCCGATCGAGGATGTGGCGCTGCTCTTCCACGCCGATCGTGGTGGCCACACCCTCCACGTGGTGCTGGATCCAAGCCTTCTGCTCAGGATCCTGGATGTGCATGTACTCGATCCCGAGTGTTCGGCAGTAGGCGTCACGAAGAACCGAGAGCATCTCGTCGAGGGTTGCCGTCGGTCGGTCGAGGAGCCCATCGGTGAGAAAGGTCCGCGGCAGGTCCCAGATGGTCAGCCCGTAGGTCAGAGGATCGAGCTCAGGGTGCAGGTGCGGAGGCTCCGCCGACAGCGGATCAAGGTCGGCGTCGAGGTGACCCCGCACCCGATACATGTTGATCAGGCTGTGAACCTTGAGCTGTTTGGCGATCTGCTCGAACTCTCCGGCATCGTCGGAGTCCGCTGGATTTCGATCCCTTCTCCACTGCGAGGGCTCATATGGGATGCCAAGTGCAGCGAAGACCTCCTCATAGAACCCATGGCCGCCCGTCAGTCGCTCCGCCACATTCTTCAAGAAGAGCCCCGACTCAGCGCCCTGGATAATTCGGTGGTCGTAGGTCGACGTGATGGTCAGCACCTTGCCGAGACCCAGATCCGCCAGCATCCTTGGGTCGGCGGCCTCGAAGCCTGCCGGCCACCCGATTGAACCCACGCCGATGATGGCACCTTGACCGGGCATCAGCCGAGGAACCGACTGGACGGTGCCCAGCGTCCCGGGGTTGGTCAGCGAGATCGTCGATCCGGCGAAGTCCTCAGGGGTGACGGAGCCGGTGTGCACCTTGCGCACGAGATCCTCATAGGCCAGCAGGAAGGACCGGAAGTCCATGGACCCCGCATCCTTGATGCACGGAACCATGAGGTTGCGGGTGCCGTCTGACTTCTCGACATCGACCGCCAGCCCGAGGCCGACGTGATCGGGCCGCATGATGCCGGGCGTCCCCTTGTCATCCACCGCCTCGACGAATGCAGCGTTGAGCGCCGGAATGTCCGAGAGCGCCCGGACGACAGCGAAGCCAATCAGGTGTGTGAAGCTCACCTTCATGGCCGATGTGCGCATCAGTTGATCGTTCAAGGCCGAGCGATTGACTTCGAGTAGCCGTGCAGGGACGGTCCGGACCGAGGTGGCGGTCGGGACCGAGAGGCTCGCCACCATGTTTGCCACGATCCGGGCCGAAGCGCCCCGCAGGGGTGTTGCCGATGAAACCACCGAGGCCGGAGGGGTCGCGGCAACTGTCGGCTTCGCCGGAGCGACGGCGGCGACCGTCGACTGCGGACGGTAGTCGGCGAAGAATTCTCGCCAACTCTGCGCCACAGAGGTCGGATCGGCCAAGAACCGCCGGTACATGTCATCGACCAACCACGCGTTTGGCCCGAATGACCCTCTCGCCGATGTTCCGGCTCCACCTTCAGAGCTCGAAGATCCTTGCGGTGCCATGCATCCAGCCTACCGGGAGGAATCCGAGCGACTTCCCGGTTCGAGCCGACCGGTAGGTTGGCCCCATGAGCACGGCGAACCCGATCCGGCACAGCTTCGGTTCGCCGGCCGGAACAACCGAGCGGGGCATCGAGATGTTCGCTCGCCATGTCGAGTCCCCCTCGGGCACCGTGGTCATGGTCCATGGGACCCTCGATCGCGGCGGCAGCTTCTCTCGCATGGCCCGTCGCCTCGAGGGCCTCGACGCCATCGCCTTTGATCGGCGGGGCTATCAGTCCTCGCGCTCACTCGGTGGTGCGGCGCACCTCTCAGACCACCTTGACGATCTGCGTGAGATCCTCACCACGGCCGCCGCTCGAGGGCCGGTCACCCTGGTCGGGCACAGCTTCGGCGGGGTCATCGCAATCGCCGCCGCTGCGGCCATGCCCGAGGCGATGGGAGCGCTGGTCGTCTACGAACCTCCCATGCCGTGGCTCTGGGAGGAGCCACCTCATCACGCCATGGTGGTCGGTGGCGACCCGGCGGTCGAGGTGGAGCAATTCTTCCGACGGATGGTGTCGAACGAGGCGTGGGAGCACCTCAGCGAAGCCGAGCGCCAGAGCCGGATCGCCGATGGAGCCGGCCTGATGAGCGACCTGCGCATCATCCGCGGCGAGGTGCCGTTCACGCTCGATGACATCGCCACGCTCGAGATTCCGATCACAATCGGCATCGGCGCCTCCAACTCCGGCCATCGGAGGGCTGCCGAGAGGGTCGTGGCAACCGCTCCCCACGGCGTACTCGTTCACATCGAGGGAGCCCCCCACGGCGCCCACCTCTCCCACCCTGACTCATTGGCTGAGCTGGTGATGACCTCCATCGCAGTTCCAAAGGAGTGACCATGCGAATCGTAATTTCCGGAGCCACGGGGCTCATTGGCCGTGCTCTCACTGAGGCTCTCCTCGGTCGAGGGGACGACGTGGTGACACTCGCTCGACCGGGCAGCCGGACACTGCCCGGCACCACCGTCTCATGGGACCCGTCGACCCAAACGATCAACATGGCCGGACTCGCCGACGTCGGTGCGATCGACGCGGTGATCCACCTGGCAGGGGCCGGCATCGCCGACAAACGCTGGACCGCAGGACGAAAGGCAGAGATCCGCGAGAGCCGGATCGCCGGCACCAGCACCTTGGCCACGGCTGCAGCCAACCTCGAATCGACGCCCTCGGTATTCATCTCCGGCTCCGCCATCGGATGGTACGGCTCAAGGGGTGACGAGATCCTCGACGAGGGATCCTCCCGCGGAGACGGCTTCCTCGCAGACGTCTGCGTCGACTGGGAGGACGCAAGTGCCCCGGCCAAGGCCGCGGGGATCCGCACCGTGCTCGCCCGGACCGGGATCGTCCTGAGCCCCGAAGGCGGCGCCTTGGCAAAGCAACTGCCGCTGTTTCGACTCGGTATCGGCGGCCGCCTGGGCCCGGGGACGCAATGGACCAGTTGGATCAGCCTTGCCGACGAGGTCCGCGCCCTGCTCTTCCTCCTCGACGACGCTCACGTGTCCGGTCCGGTAAACCTCACCTCCCCAGAGCCGGTGCGCAATGAGGAGCTGACACGTGCTCTTGGTCGAGCCCTTCACCGCCCCGCGGTGCTCCCTGTGCCCGGAGCGGCACTGAAGGTGGTGCTGGGCAGCGAGCTCGTCAACGAGGCGCTCCTCGCCTCTCAGCGAGTCCTCCCTGGTGCTCTGCAATCTCGAGGATTCGAATTCGATCATCCAAGCATCGATGCTGCGTTGTCGTCAATGCTCTGATCGCCAATACCCGGCATCGCTTGGGTTGTTACATCTTCCAAGTGCCTTTCGTCACCCGGTCGAGATCTTGAACGGAGGAAGATTCGGATAGCGTTAAGAAGGGCGCTGACCAAGCCGAGGGTCACTTCACCGAGGAGAACACCGTCATGAGACCATCCGTCCGAAAGCTTCTGGCATCGGGACTCGCAACTGCGGCGCTGAGCGCCAGTGCCGTCACCGTCGCCCCGGGACTCGCCGGGGCAGCAGCGAAGGCGAAGCCGACTGTGGCCACCTGGGCCGAGGCGCCGCAGACGCCTCCCAATTACATCTTCCCCTTCATGCCGCTGCAGTACTTCAGCGTGTCGACCATCAGCAACTTCCAGATGCTGATGTTCCGACCCCTCTACTGGTTTGGCCAAGGCAAGACCCCGAACCTCAATGCCAGCCTGTCTCTGGCCAGTTCGCCGACGTACTCCAACGGCAATAAGACCGTCACGGTGAACCTCAAGAACTATCAGTGGTCCAATAATGAGAAGGTCACGGCTCAGGACGTCATGTTCTGGATGAACATGCTTCACGCCGACAAGGACCAGTGGGCCGACTATTCCGCCGGCACCGGGATCCCCGACGATGTCGCCTCGATCACCGTCAACTCCCCGACCAAGATCACCTTCCAGCTCAAGTCCTCGGTGAATACCCACTGGTTCACCTACAACGAGCTCTCCCAGATCACCCCCATGCCGCTGGCGTGGGATAAGACCTCAGATGGCGCAGCGGCCGGCTCCGGTGGCTGTGCCAAGGCGGCCTATGGCACCGTCGACGCCAAGTGCAACGCGGTGTTCGAGTATCTCTCGAAGGCCTCGGGCTTCGACCCCTCCAACCCCAAGGGTGCCAACAACTCTCTGAGCACCTATGCCACCAACCCGCTGTGGCAGGTGGTTGACGGCCCTTGGCGCTTGTCGAAGTTCGACGCCTCGGGCAATGTGGAGTTCGTTCCGAACCCGAAGTACTCCGGACCGATCAAGCCCTCAGTGAAGAAGTTCATCGAGGTCCCCTTCACCACCGACACGGCGGAGTTCGCCGCCCTCGTGGGCGGCAAGGTCGATGTCGGCTACCTGCCTTCGGCCGACATCACTTCGCCAACCAAGAATCCGTTCGTGGCGGGGGCCAACAACCCACGGCTGACCGCCTATACGCTCGACCCGATCTACTCGTGGTCGATCAACTACTTCCCTTATAACTTCCAGTCGACGGGCAACAATGGCAATGCCGGCAAGATCTTCAGCCAGCTCTACTTTCGCCAAGCCTTCCAGTCGCTTGTGAATCAGACGGCCTACATCCAGAAGATCTGGAAGAACTACGGCATCCCCACCTATGGACCAGTGCCGACCTACCCGCCCAACCCATACGCTTCGAGCTTCGAGAAGTCCAACCCCTATCCCTATAGCGTGAGCAAGGCCAAAGCGCTGCTCACCGGCCACGGCTGGAAGGTCATCCCCAACGGAACCTCTACCTGCATCCGTCCGGGATCGGGAAGCACTCAGTGCGGCAAGGGGATCCCCGCCGGAGCCAAGCTCGACTTCAGCCTTGAGTACGCCACCGGCGGCACTGCGCTGGCGCAACTGATGAACGTGGAGAAGTCCTCGTGGGCCCAGGTCGGCATCAACATCACCTTGCGCGGCGCCTCCTTCAACACCGTCCTCGGCCACGCCATCCCCTGCACTGCCGGGCAGTCATGCGACTGGGAGCTCGCCAACTGGGGTGGAGGCTGGGTCTTCTCCCCGGACTACTACCCCACTGGCGAGGCCATCTTCCAGACCGGGGCCGGATCCAACTCGGGCAGCTACTCGAGCGCTCCAGCGGATCGCCTCATCGATGCCAGCACCTCGGGCAATGTCTCGTTGACCAGCTACGAGAACTTCCTGGCCAAGGATCTTCCGGTGGTGTACCAGCCGAACCCAGCGACCTCACTGACCGAGATCCGCAAGGGTCTCAAGGGCGTGACCCCCCAGAGCCCGCTGTTCTCCATCACCCCGGAGAACTGGCGGTTCTAGGCTTGCGGTACCACGATTGCCGACGAGATCCCCGTCCCCTTGGGCGGGGATCTCGTCGTCTATGGCAGTAAGGTGAGCCACCATGCTGGGCTACATCGTCCGACGAACGCTCCAGGCAATCGTCGTGATCTTGGGGGTGACCCTCATCGTGTTCCTGCTCGGCCAACTCATCCCCGGCGGACAAGCGCGCGCAGCACTGGGACCCAAGGCCACAAGCATCCAGATCACCCACTTCACGCACCTCAATGGCTTCGACCAGCCGCTTTGGGTCCAGTACTGGCACTACATCGTGAACATGCTGAACGGTGACTTCGGATACTCATACAAGAACAACCAAGGTGTCGGGCGGCTGATCGTCGAGCGGCTTCCAAAGACGTTCACGCTGGTCGGGGCCTCCACGCTGCTGGCGCTCGTCATTGCCATCCCTCTCGGCATGGCCCAGGCCATCCGTCGCAACACCCCATTCGACTACGCAATGACGGCCGCCAGCTTCATCCTCTACGCCATGCCGGCCTTCTTGATGGGCGAGCTACTCATTCTGCTGTTCAGCTTCACCCTGCACTGGCTGCCCTCAGCACCCCCCACCGATGCCTCCGCCTGGGCGGTCTTCACCGATCCCGTCGCTTTCATCCTCCCCGTGGCCTCGCTCGCAGCTCTCACCGTGGCCTCGTTCAGCCGCTACATGCGCTCATCGGTCCTCGACACCGTGGCCGAGGACTACATCCGCACCGCACGAGCCAAGGGGGCCGGATCGAGGCGAATCCTCTGGGCTCACGCCATGCGCAATGCGCTGCTTCCCATCATCACGCTCATCGGCCTCAGCCTTCCTGCCATCGTGGGCGGTGCGCTGATCATCGAGGACGTCTTCAACTACCCAGGTATGGGCCTCCTCACCGTCCAGGCTGCCAACAATGACGACATCCCACTCATCCTTGGCACAACCCTCGTCGCCACCATTGCCACGGTGCTTGGGTCGTTGCTCGCTGACGTCCTCTACGCCGTCGCCGATCCCCGCATCCGACTAGGAGGCGACTAGATGCCCATCGACCCATTTGAGCTGCAGCCCCTCCCTCATGGCACTGCACCGCATGACTCCATACTGCCCGCCCGCGATGAGGACCTTGCCACCGCTGCCCTTGACGGCCGAGCGGGTTTTCTCCAGTCCATGGCGCGGGTCTTTGCCGAGAACAAGCTGGCGGTGGCCAGCCTTGTCGTGCTGATCGTCATCGTGCTGCTGTGCTTCGTGGGGCCGTTCATCTACACCACCAACCAAACCGACGCCAACGACGCCCTGCTCAACTCGATACAGAACAGTCCACCGAGCTGGAGCCATCCCTTCGGCACCGACGACAGCGGCTTCGACGTACTCGGCCGCATCATGTATGGAGGTCAGATCGCTCTGATCGTGGGTTTCCTCTCGGCGATGGTGGCCACAATCATCGGCGTGGCCTACGGAGCACTCTCGGGCTTCTTTGGTGGGTGGTTCGATGCGCTGGCCATGCGCTTTGTTGACATCGGCCTGTCGATCCCGGTCCTTTTCTTGCTCATCGCACTGGTCGCCATCTACCGACCCACGGTGCCGATCCTGATCTTCGTGATCGCTGCGGTGTCATGGCTGGTACCCGCCCGACTGATCCGAGCCGAGACCCTCTCGCTGCGCACCCGGGAATACGTCCAGGCTGTCCGCACGTTCGGCGGCAGTCGCCGCAGGATCATCGGCCGGCACATCGTGCCGAACTCGGTGGGGACGATCGTCGTCTTTGCCACCTTCGACGTGGCCGACTCCATCCTCCTTCTCGCCGCGCTGGGCTTCCTCGGCCTCGGCGTACCGGCTCCCCAGACCGACTGGGGGACCATGCTTTCAAACGGCGTGAACTACGCCTCGAGCGGCTACTGGTGGGAGATCTACCCCGTCGGCGTCGCCATCGTACTGGTGGTCGTGGCCCTGAACTACATCGGCGATGCCCTGCGCGATGCCCTCGAAGTGCGCCTCCAGCGCAACTGAGCGGTGGACCGACGGGTCTACGCGATCTCGACCGGAGTGCCCAGCGGATGATGGCAGGCCGCTTGGCTCCCCGTGGTGAACGTTCGCAGCATCGGCTCGATCTCTGCGCAGATCGCATCGGCATGTGGACATCGGGTCCGGAAACGGCAACCCGACGGAGGGTTGACAGCCGAGGGGAGCTCACCAGTGATCTGGCGCCCCTTGCGACGACGGGCCTCGGCCGGGTCAGGTATCGGGACGGCATCAAGAAGTCCCTGGGTATAGGGGTGAACGGGATCTCGCAACAGCGACTCGGTGGGACCGACCTCAACCATCTTGCCGAGGTACATCACCCCGATGCGGTTCGCCATGTAGCGCATCACCGCCAAGTCATGGCTCACCATGATCATGGTGAGTCCCTTTGCGACCTGGAGGTCCTTCATCAAGTTGAGCAATTGTGCCTGGATCGACACGTCAAGGGCCGAGACGGGCTCGTCGGCCACCAACAGCACTGGATCGAGGGCCAATGCCCGAGCGAAACCGATGCGTTGGCGCTGTCCTCCGGAGAATTCATGTGGGTAGCGCTCGGTGGCCTTCGCCGGGAGGCCCACCTCGGACAGGAGCTCGAGCACACGGCTCCGGCGTTCAGATGGTGATCCGATCTCTTGGATGTCAAGGGGCTCTCGGATGATGGATCCCACCGTCATCCGAGGGTCGAGTGACGCATAGGGGTCCTGGAACATCAGGGCGAGGCGCCGACGAGCACGTCGCAGCTCGCTTCCTCGCAGGGAGAACAGATCGGCACCGTCGAACAATGCCGACCCGGCATCGGCGCGCTCGAGCTGCATGAGCAGCTTGGCAACCGTGGTCTTGCCGCATCCCGACTCCCCGACCAATCCGAAGATCTCTCCCGAACGCACCGTCAGCGACACGTCGCTGACGGCCTTGACCGAACCAACTCGTCGCCGAAGCAGACCGCCGGCATAGATGGGGAACTCCTTGGTCAGTCCAGAGAGCTCAAGCAGAATCTCTCCCTCCGCCTTGGGAGATGGAGCGGCCGAGGTTCGCTCCCCGGACGCCGGCATGGTGATCGGCCCCGAGATCGGATGGAAGCAGGCAAAGCGATGCTCGTCGCCCGCCTCGCTCATCGGTGGCTCCTCAGTCGCGCATCGATCGGTGGCCGACGCGCAGCGAGGCGCAAACCGGCAGCCGGCGATCGACTTCGAAAGGTCCGGCGGCATGCCGGGGATGCTGACCAGTCGCTCGGTCGAAGCCTCCACTGAAGGAACTGAAGCCAAGAGTGCCCCGGTATAGGGGTGATGCATCGAGCTGAAGAGGTCGACGGTCCGTGCCTCCTCCGCCACCTTTCCGGCGTACATGACGACCACGCGGTCCGTGCGGCCAGCAATCACGCCCATGTCGTGGGTGATCAGGATGACTGCCATCCCGAGCCGCTCTCGCAGGGAGTCAAGCAGGTCGAGGATCTGCGCCTGGATCGTCACGTCGAGGGCCGTCGTCGGCTCGTCGGCGATGAGCAGGGTCGGCTCACAGACCAAGGCCATGGCGATCATCACCCGCTGGCGAAGGCCGCCCGAGAGCTCATGGGGATACTGATCGAGCCGCTCGGCGGGTTGGGGCATCTCGACCATCTCGAGTACTTCGAGCGCTCGGGATCTCGCCTCCGCTGCTGATGCCCCCCGATGAAGTCGAACCCCCTCGGAGATCTGACGTCCGATCTTCATGGTTGGGTTGAGCGAGGTCATGGGGTCTTGGGGGATCAGGGCCACCGCGTTCCCGCGAACACGCTGCATCTCGCGCTCAGAGAGCGTCGCGAGGTCAGTCCCCGCCAATTCGATTGACCCACTGACCACTGAGCCATTCGGTGGGAGCAGTCGCATGATCGAGAGCCCCGTCGTGGACTTCCCGCAGCCCGACTCACCGACGAGGCCGAGGCACTCTCCCGCTCCGATCTCCAACGAGACCCTGTCGACGGCACGCACACTGCCGTAGTGGATGCGGAACTGCGTGACGACATCGGTCAATCGGAGCACCGGATCCATCAGTCGATGCTACCGCTGAGGCTCAGAGAAGTTCCGCTCTCTCGTCCGCTCCCAGGGGATCGTCTCGGTGAACTTCCAGCTTCGTCGATGCAAAGGCGTCAGCCCGTAACCGCGAAGTGCCGTCTGGTGGACAGGTGAGGGATAGCCGGCATTGCGATCAAGGTCGAAGGCCGGGTAACTCTCAGTCAGTTCGGCCATGAGAGCGTCACGCGTCACCTTGGCCACCACCGAGGCCGCCGCCACCGTGGCACAGGACTGGTCGGCCTTGATCACCGCCTCCACCACCGCCGGCGGCGATCGTCGCCAGCGATGGTCCGCCACTGCTGCGGACAGCGCCAAGCTCTGAGGGAAGAGCAGGTCCAGCGGTCCATCCACGATCACTGCATCCGGCACTCGGTCGAGCTGCTCGATAGCCCGGCTCGCCGCCAGAGCGATGGCTGCTCGCATCCCCAGCTCATCGCACTCGTGTGCGGATGCATGACCAACCGCCGCGGAGGTCGCCCAGTCCAAGACCAAGGGAGCGAGGCGCTCCCGAGCAATCGGGCTCAATAACTTCGAGTCCCGAAGCCCGACCGGGGCAGGGGTGTCCGTCTCGACGATCAGAACGACCCCCACCGAGACTGGTCCAGCCCACGCTCCTCTTCCCACCTCGTCGATTCCCGCCACCGATGTCGCTCCCGTCGCCAAGAGGCGCTGCTCTGTGGTCAAGTCCGGAACAGGCTGGGTCATTGCAAGAGGTGACGCTGGAGCTTGCCGAGGGCAGTGCGCGGTAGCGACGATGCGGCGATGTAGCGACGTGGGCGCTTGTACGTGCTGAGCACCTCGGCTCCCGCTTCGAGAAGCTCGAGATCGAGGGTGCCGGTGCTCGTCACCACGTGAGCCACCACCACCTCTCCCCACTCTGGCGAAGGTTCACCGACGACGGCCACCTCAAGGATTCCGGGCAGACGGCACAGGACATCCTCGACCTCACTCGGGTAGACATTGAAGCCCCCGGTGATAATGAGCTCCTTGGACCGGCCACAGATCATGAGATAGCCCGCTTCATCGGTGGCCACGATGTCCCCGGTGCGCATCCATCCAGACGCCAGGATCTCGGCAGTCGCCTCCGGCTTGTGCCAATAGCCTGCGAACACCGTGGGTCCCGCTACCCGCAGCTCACGGGGATCTTCACCCGGGCCTGGAGCATCGAGGAGCACGCCTGGGAGGGCTCGGCCAACTGTCCCCGCCCGACGCTCTCCGTCAAGCGGATTCGAGACCGTGAGCAGCGTCTCGGTCATGCCGTAGCGCTCAAGGATCGGGACACCACGCTGAGCAAAGACGTCGAAGAGCTCCACCGACAGGGGCGCCGATCCCGAGACGAGGAGCCGCAGGGACTCCACGGCCTCGGCGTCCTCATGGGCGGCGATCCGGTGGAGCATCGTCGGAACACAAAACGCCATAGTGGCTGCCGTCTCGCGCATGGTGGCGAGGAAGTCACCCGCCTCGAAGGCCGGCTGTACCACCACGCTGCCACCACTGGCCAACCCCGTCATCAGTGCCACGACCAAGCCGTGAACGTGAAACAGAGGCAGCGCCGAGAGCAGCCGGTCAGCGTGCGTCCACCCCCACGCCTCAATGAGGGCATCAGCCTCGGCCACGAGGTTCCCGTGAGTGATCATGGCGCCCTTGGGGTCGCCCGTCGTGCCGGATGTGTAGACGATCAAGGCGAGATCCTCGGGCGCCGCTGCGTCGAGCCGCAGAGGGGCATCGCCAACTTGAATCGAGCCGGCTGAGATCCACTCCCATCCTCCGTTTCGAGTCGGCGGCGGCTGAGGCGAGACGACCAGAACCGGGTCGACGTCAGTGATCACGGTCATCCGCTCAAGCGCCGATTGGCGCGCTGATACGGGGACGAGCACGAGGCCCGCCCGCAGGACGCCGAGCGCCACGACAATCGCCGCCACCGAGGCTTCAGCCTCCCAGACCACCCGATCACCACGGTCGAACGAGCGATCCAGGAGACCGGCGGCGAGGCCCGCCGTCCGTCGTTCAAGATCACCACCGGTCAACCAGCCCTCCGCGTCACCGTCGACCTGCAGCATCGCTGCGTCATCGGACTCGCTCCATGCATGGAACCAACGTTCGGTGAGCGGACGGAATGGGGCATCGACCACCCAAGCATCGTAGGACGAGCACCACGTCGGGACGTATCCTCATGCGATGACTTCACGACACGTCTCCATCGTGCCGCACACCCACTGGGACCGCGAGTGGTACGAGCCTTATCAAAGCTTCCGGATGAAACTCGTCGAGCTCCTCGACACGCTCATCCCCTTGATGGAGCAGGACCCCAGTTATGCCCGGTTCATGCTCGACGGACAGATGGCTGTGGTCGACGACTACCTCGAAGTTCGACCCGAGAACGAGGAGCGGCTCCGCTCCCTGGTCGAGGCCGGCCGCATCAGCGTGGGCCCGTGGTACATCCTCATGGATGAGTTCCTTGTCTCTGGAGAGACGATTCTGCGCGACCTCGAGATGGGAATCGATCGCGGGAGCGAGTTCGGCGGGGTCATGGAAGTCGGCTATCTGCCCGACATGTTCGGGCACGTGGCCCAGATGCCTCAGATCCTTCGGCTGGCAGGCTTCAGCGACGCCGTGCTCTGGCGCGGTGTCGGTTCGTCAGTCACCAAGAACGGCTTCCTCTGGGAGGGACCTGACGGTTCCACGGTCCGAACTGAGCTGCTGCCCGTGGGGTACGGAAATGGCGCCGCGCTCCCGCAGGACCCTGCCGCACTCGTGCGCCGAGTCTCCGATCACATCGAGGAGGTCAAGCCTTACCTCTTCGACGACCTCCTCTTGATGAACGGCTCCGACCACCTCCACCCCCAACCCTTCCTCGGCACCACCGTCGCCAACGCCAACGAGGTGCAGCAGGACCTGACCTTCGAGATCGCCAGCCTCCCCGACTACCTCGCAACCGTTCCGCGCCAGGGTCTCGAGCGATGGGTGGGTGAGTTGCGCTCCGGGTTCCGAGCAAATGTCCTCATGGGGGTGACCTCCAATCGGGTCGACGTCAAGCGATCCAACTTCCTTGCCGAGCACCAGATCGAGCGCCGTGCCGAACCGCTGGCTGCTCTGTTCCTCGGCGCAGCTGAGTACCCGGATCGCCTCCTTCGACTCGCATGGCGCGAGATGGTCCGAAACAGCGCCCATGATTCGATCTGCGCCTGCTCGGTCGACGAGGTCGTCGACGCTGTCCTTCACCGCTACAGCGAGGCTCGCACGATCGGTGAGGGCGTCGCACGGCGGTCACTCGCCGCTCTGTCTGCTGCTCTTCCTGAGACGGGGCCAACCGTCGTCAACCTCTCGCCTCGGCGTCGCAGCGGAGCGATTGAGCTGGTGGTCACCGGAGATGACATTGATCTGTCCTCCGCTCAGGTGCTCTCCGAGTCGGTCGGCTTCCCAGGAACGATGACCCTCGATGCCGACACGGTCCGCACCGTGCTCGGCTTACTCCAGGGTCCCAAAATCGAAAATGACTCATGGATCCAGGATGTCTCCGTCACCGACGAGGAAGATGGCCTCCACCTCTCGCTGCTCATTGGGCCTGAGGAGGTCCCTGGCGTCCCGATCGCCGAGGCGAAGCAGGACGTCTACACCGCCCTCGGGGCTCGACCCGACGCCATGGTCCACATGGAGATGATCCAGCCGAAGATCCGGCGGATCCTTGCTCGTAGCGCTGACGTACCTGGCTATGGATGGAGCCCGTTTCGCCCAATGCCATTGTCGGCACCCGCCCAGGTCAACGCCGAAGGTACGGTGACGCTATCGAACGAGATTCTGACTGTGGTCGTCGATGCCCACGAGGGGACCTTCTCGCTCAATGGGACTCCGGGATTCGGGAGGCTCGTCGACGGCGGCGACCACGGCGACAGCTACAACTACTCCCCTCCATCGCTCGACCGACTGATCGACCGGCCATCGTCAGTGTCCGTCGAGGTCACCGAAGAAGGACCAGTGCGAGCCTCGGTGGCGATCCTTGCGACCTACGAGATTCCGACCGCCGTCGACGAGAGCTCAGGAGCGCGTGTCGGGACGAGCACGCTTGAAGTTCGCACCGAGCTCAGCCTGATCGCAGACGACGCAGCACTGCGGGTCACGACGACCTTCATGAACATGGCGCGTGACCATCGCCTCCGCGTCCACCTCCCTCTGCCATCCCCGACCGACCACTCTCTCGCGGAGTGCGCCTTTGGCATGGTGCGCCGAGGGCTCACCGCCGAGGGTCGCTTCGACGAGCTCGGGCTCCCCACCTTCCCCTCACGTCGCTTCGTGCGGGCTGGTGGACTGACGGTCGTCCACGAAGGCCTCAACGAATACGAGTTGGTCAACATCGTCGACGGAACGGCACGCGAGCTCGCACTCACCCTGGTGCGCTCGACCGGCATGCTCTCTCGCCTCGGCATGCGCTACCGGCCCCTTCCCGCTGGGCCGCTGACCCCCGTTGAGGGGCTGCAGATGGTGGGGACGACCATCGTTGCTCGCTACGCCCTGTCGCTCGCCGACGATGACCCCTATGGAATCGCCGACGATGTCCTGCTCCCCCTCGAAGCCGTCGGGAGCCGAGGCGGCGGTTCGCTTCCGGCGGAAGCCAGCGCGCTTGAGATCGAAGGGGCCGTGGTCTCGAGCCTCCGCCGACGCTCAGGTCACCTCGAGGTTCGCCTCTTCAACCCTGCGGACGCTGAGGCAGTCGTGTCGATCCCGGGTCGTGCTGGCCGGATCGTCGACCTGCGAGGAACGGTGCTGCGAGACGTCACCTCCTCGTTCTCGCTGCGGGGCAGAGAGATCGCCACGCTCGTGCTCGACGAAGGGTGATCAGGACTCGTCGTGGACGAGCCCTCGATAGAGCGTCTCGTCCCACTCCACCCGCGCCGGGCGCTCCATCAAGTTGAGCAGCGCCTGGCGTGGTGTGGCCGTGCCGGCAACGATCTGGGCGACCTGCTCGCAGATCGGCATCTCGATGCCTTCGGCTGCCGCCAGTCGGACCAGCGGCCCAGCGGTCTTGACCCCCTCGGCGACCATGTGCATCGAGTCAATGATCTCGACGAGATCTCTTCCTTGCCCAAGGGCGAATCCGACCGTGCGATTTCGACTCTTCTCACTCGTGCACGTGGCGATCAGGTCACCGACACCGGCCAAACCGCCGAAGGTGAGCGTCTGACCGCCGAGCGTGATCCCAAGCCGACCCATCTCGGCGAGCCCTCGAGTGATCAAAGCCGAGCGAGTGTTGTCACCGAAGCCGAAGCCGGTAGCGATACCCGCCGCGATCGCCAGCACGTTCTTCGTCGCTCCAGCGATCTCGCAGCCGATGACATCGGTCGAAGAGTAGACACGCAAGGTTGCCGAATGCAGCATCGACTGCACCATCTCGGCTGCGGCCTGCTCCTCGCTCGCCACGATGCACGCCGCAGGTTGCCCCTGGGCGATCTCCCCTGCCAAGTTGGGACCCGTGAGGACACCCGCCGTTGCATGCGGCACCACCGAGGTGATCACCTCGGACATCCGCATCATCGTGTCGGCCTCGATGCCTTTCGACAAGCTGAACACTGGGGTCCTTGGAGCGATCCACGAAGCTGCCTGCTCGAGGATCGCTCTTGTGCCGTGCGAGGGAACTGCCATCAAGACGGCATCGGCCCCCTTGAGGGCCACCTCAAGGTTCGACGTCGCAGCCAACTCGGCCGAAAGCCCGAGGCCCGGGAGGTAACGCTCGTTGGTGTGTCTGATCTCGATCTCGTCGGCGGTGACCGCAGAGCGGGCCCAGATGACCGTCGGGCACTGGGGCGCGGCGATCGAAGCCAGAGCGGTACCCCATGACCCTGCCCCTACGACGACGAGCTTCCTACCCACGCCACAACCCTAGGGTCACGCGGGTGTCAGTTCCATTGCGATGAACTATTGCATGGCCACGTGTCCGCCGAGGGAGAGGTCTACGATAAGCCCGGACGGGGGTGGAATCGGTGGCGAATCAAGACGACTACGACGCACAGTATGAAGCGACGAAGCTGCGGCGAGAGCGCTTCACCACGATGTCTGGCATCGACCTCAAGCCGGTCTATGGGCCCGCAGATGCCGAACTCCCTGGCCAGTTTCCGTTCACTCGCGGCCCGTTTGCCTCGATGTATCGCTCCAAGGTGTGGACGATGCGGCAGTTCGCCGGATTCGGTTCGGCTGCCGACACCAATGCTCGCTTCCACCAGCTCCTTGCGAATGGTGGCACGGGCCTCTCCACGGCCTTCGACATGCCGACGCTCCTCGGCATCGACTCTGATGACCCCTTCGCCCGAGGCGAGGTTGGTCGCGCCGGAGTGGCCATCGACACCGTCGAGGACATGACTCGGCTCTTCGAAGGGATCGACCTCGGTGCGGTCACCACCTCAATGACCATCAACTCAGCCGCAGCGGTGATCATGGCCATGTACATCGTGGTGTCAGAAGAGGCCGGAACCCCACGATCTGCGCTGGGCGGCACCCTCCAAAATGACATCCTCAAGGAGTACCAAGCTCAGAAGGAGTTCGTATTCCCGCCGAGGCCCTCAGTCCGGCTCGTGACTGACGTTATGGCCTTCACTGCCGCCGAGATGCCCCGGTGGCACCCCGTCTCGATCTCGGGATATCACATCCGTGAAGCGGGATCGACGGCGGCACAGGAGCTCGCCTTCACCTTGGCCAACGGCTTTGCGTACGTGGAGGCGGCGCTGGCGGCTGGTCTTGAGATCGATGCCTTCGCCCCTCGCCTGAGCTTCTTCTTCAATGCCCACATCGACTTCTTCGAGGAGATCGCCAAATTCCGCGCGGCGCGGCGCATCTGGGCTCGCTGGCTGCGCGATCGCTATGGGGCTCAGACCATCAAGTCCCAGACCCTCAAGTTCCACACGCAGACCGCTGGGGTTTCCCTCACCGCTCAGCAACCTGAGGTGAATCTCGCTCGAGTCGCCATCGAAGCTCTGGCCGGTGTCCTCGGCGGGACCCAGTCCCTCCACACAGACTCCTATGACGAGGCGCTGGCCCTGCCGACGCAGAAGGCTGCACGCCTTGCCCTGCGCACCCAACAGGTCATCGCCGAAGAGACAGGTGTCGCCAATGTCGCCGATCCCCTCGGCGGATCCTGGTTCGTCGAAGCTCTGACCGACGAGCTTGAGTGCGTCGCCGAAGCCACCTTCGCCGAGATCCTCGCACGAGGAAACGGCTCAATGCTCGAGGGTGTCATCGACGCCATCGAGGAAGGATGGTTCCAAAACGAGATCGCCGATGCTGCGTATCGGTTCCAGCGTGACCTCAACCGAGGAGACGCAATCATCGTCGGGGTCAATGCCCATACCGACGGCGATGACAGTGAGATTCCCCTCCTGATGATCGATCCGTCCATCGAAGCGGAGCAGCTCGAGAGACTCCGCCAGGTCCGTGCTGCTCGCGACGATCGTGCCGTCGATAGATCCTTGTCTCGGATCACCGACGAGGCCGGGACATCTTCTCTCAACCTCATGCCGGCACTCATCGATGCCTCGCGGGCACGTTGCACTGTGGGTGAGCAGATGGCGGCCATGCAGAAGGCCTTCGGTACTTGGATCGAGCCTGCGCTGTCATGAGCGACGAGCGCATCAGGGTGCTCCTCGCCAAGGTCGGCCTCGACGGCCACGACCGCGGCTTGCGAGTAATCGCCCGCATACTCCGCGACGGCGGATGCGAGGTGATCTATGGCGGACTCCGCCAGACTCCACAAATGATCGCTGCCACCGTCATGCAAGAAGATGTCGACGTCGTGGGCCTCTCAATGCACAACGGAGCGCACCTCACGCTGGCTCCTGACGTGATCGCTGCGCTGACAGAGGCTGGCCTCGATACGCCCGTCATTGTCGGAGGGATCATCCCCAGCCACGACCTTGCGGCAATGAAGGCTGCGGGCATCACTTCTGTATTCGGACCTGGCGCGTCAAACGACGAAGTACTCGCGGCTATCACGAGCGCCGCTCGCCGGTGATCTCAGTCGCTCGACTCACCATCACCGAGCCAGTCATACACTTCGGTCAGTGAGCAATCCCACCAGCGGGGAACGCCAAGAGAAGGATCTTGCCGGCACCCACGTCACACTCATTCCTGTGAAGGCCTTCTCCAAGGCAAAGGTCCGACTCACCGCAGCTCTCGGTGCCGAGGCGAGAGCTGCATTGGCCCGGCACCTCGCCGAAGGTGTGATCAGGTCGGCGAGCCATGGTCCTGTGGCGGTTGTTTGCGACGACGACAACGTTGCACAGTGGGCTTCGAGCCACGGGGCCAGCGTAATCTGGGCTCCTGGGAAGGGCCTCAATCGTGCCGTTGCCTATGGAGTGAGCGAACTCGAGTCTCGAGGGGCCGAGCGAATCACCATCGTCCACGGCGACATCCTTGACGCATCGGGCCTTGCTGACCTTCCAATTGTGGACGACATCCTGATGGTCCCTGACCTACGCGAGGACGGCACCAATGTCATCAGCCTTCCGCGCGGAGCTCGGTTCGAGTTCGCCTATGGTCCAGGCTCGTTCACACGACACCGAGCTGCGGCGAGAGCGTCTGGCCACGACGTTGTCGTCGTGCGCGACCTTCTGCTCGGTCATGACATCGACCAGCCAAGCGATCTTCCACCCACCTGACCCCGGACGCGCCGATGGGGGCCCTCAGGCCCCCATCGTGCACAGAGCTGCTGCTCAAGAACTAGCGACGAGAAGCCGCCTTCTTGGCTGGAGCCTTCTTGGCTGGAGCCTTCTTGGCTGGAGCCTTCTTGGCTGGAGCCTTCTTGGCTGGAGCCTTCTTGGCTGGAGCCTTCTTGGCTGGAGCCTTCTTGGCCGGAGCCTTCTTGGCCGGAGCCTTCTTGGCCGGAGCCTTCTTGGCCGGAGCCTTCTTGGCCGGAGCCTTCTTGGCCGGAGCCTTCTTGGCCGGAG
>Ga0114958_10000284_pt1 | contig 43762 bp, 44 predicted proteins | sample C_130208_EF_Meta_FD_89577 | JGI IMG/M metagenome (GOLD analysis project Ga0114958, IMG submission 89577) | Freshwater microbial communities from Lake Croche, Canada to study carbon cycling - C_130208_EF_MetaG | ecosystem: Environmental > Aquatic > Freshwater > Lake | place: Lake Croche, Canada... | reverse complement strand
TTGCTCCTGATTTAAATCTAATTCGCCTAGGTGGAATAGGTTTACTTGTTTACCCCAACCTATATGCCCGTAGATTCCACGAGGCCTTGCAAATTTTTTGAATGGAATTTCAAAACTTGTCCCAATGCTAATATTAGATACATGATTACCTCCAATATTAAAATTTTGGCTGCTTTCGAATTCCATTCGCCATGGTCCTAAAATTTCTAAACTATTACCAATAAACACTTGATATGGAAAATCAGTATACATATTTGCCTGAAATTTTTTGTTTAATGGTAGAACATTAGACTGAATAGTTTCATTAAATTCATGTTCGGGCATCAGGAAGGCTGCTCGTCCAATTCCCAAGGAAAATCGCATCCTTCGATGTAAAAAAAGTGACAAACGTTTGGATGGTAGCTTAGGTATGGAATCAATTACTTGCAAGCCTTTTGTAATCGGATGACTTTTGTAAAATCGCAATTGTTTCGACAATAACATGACATCTGCTTTTTGAACATCTCGTCCATAATCGATATCAAATACTGCGGCTGTGTCTAAATTTTCTGTTTTAAAGAGGACCTCAATGGTTGATCGATCTGCTTTGTTTTTTTGAATCGTAGTAATGGCATCTAAATACCATTTTTGATGATGTAGGCGATAGGATACCATTGCTTCGGCAGTTTCATTTTTTTTATCTGAAAGTAAATACTGAAATGACGGAATGGCATAAGTAGATTTTAACACATAAAAGGTTGATTCAGCCACATTTTTTGTTGCTTTCTTTCGAAAGCATGTGATTTTATAACTTGCCTCTTGGTTCCAATAGGAATCTTCTACAATGAATCTAAACTGGCTGAATTGGGTCGAATCAAATATTTCCTTTCCTACATTCGCCAAATCAAAATATTCAATTAATTTACCCGTTCCTGCCCAAATCATATAATCCCCCTTTCGCATAGAATCCTTTTCAATCCATTTTAAATCCAAAATTTCAATTTGATGTTTTGGCTTTGTTAAATTCGAAAAGATGACAGCACGCATGCTTGCTTCCAATAAGTAATTTGTCAAATGCCCCATGCGCGATTCCTCCCTTTGGGTTCCGATGACAGCATAGACTTTATTCGCATAATTGCTTTCAAAGCGCTTAATGACTTGTCGAATAATTTCTTCAGCACCATTGTTTACGATAACTTCTTGTAGCTCTTGACGACTTAACTCCATGGCCACCAAGGGATTATTCTTGAAATCTGTAATCGGTACCTTTTGCGTTTTGTATCCTAGGTATGACACTTGGAAATATGTTTCCTTTTCATTCCTTTTCAAGGTGAAATTCCCTTTTTCGTCACTTATTGTCCCAGTTTGGCCCAAGACGACCGATGCAAAGGCCAAAGGCTCTTGGCTATCGGCTTGAACGATTTTCCCATGAATAAATTCCTGAGAATAGCCCCGAAAACATGTCAACAAAAAAATAAAGTACCCAATTTTTTTCATCTTATTTTGGATTTAAAAGGAGGTTTTTAGGCCTCCTTTTCCTAATGGATCTCAATCTTTTTAGGTGATAAGGCATAACCCAGGTCCTTTAAGACGCCAACGGCCCAATTGAATCCTTCCATAAATCCTGCCTTAAAATCAGTCCACCAACCGCCTCCATGAATTTCCATCATTTCCTGCTCGCTCAAGGCAACCCATGTGCCTAATCCTGTCTCCCAATTTTTCATGTCGCTACACGTTTATAATGCTGCGAATAAAACCGCTGGACCCACCAGAATGACCGCAGCCACAACCGTCGCTACACCCAAAATAATTCCAAGGGTATTCCAAAATCCCCCTCCTTCAATACACATTAATTCATCCATCGACAATTCACACATGCCCATTGCCTGCACATCCAATAATTCACGTTTCATTTTTGTATTTGTTTAAGATTAAAAATTGATTTTTGTCTCCGCGTTGACATGATAAAATTAGCTGGCAAAGCCTCCGAATACATATTCGGTTTTGGACTAAATAATTCTTAAAAAGAATAAACCTGATCAGTTTCTTGATGAAATGAGGGCATAAAAAAAGGGCCCGAAGGCCCTTTCAATGAAAACAATGGAACGCTTACAATTTTTCGTATAATTCATTTGAAGGCGTCCGTACTTTGGCCGCATTCACCATATAATCGCTCGCCGCATCGCGTTCGCCAATGGCTAACATTAATACCGAATGTAATCCTTTTGCTTCTAATCCCAACAACTCATCTAATTTGGCCGGAACAAATCCTTCCATCGGAGTGGTATCAATTTTCAACTCAGCCGCCGCTGCCAATGCCGTTCCCATAGCTAAATACACCTGACGCGCAGCCCAATTTGCCTGCATTTCCTTCGGACGATGTGCCATAGACCCTGAAATAGCTCCTCGATAATCCGCCAAAGCCTCTAAAGGCAATCCACGTGTCTCCGCCACTAAATTCATAAAGGCATCTATTTTTTCCTCCGTTACCTCATTCCAAGCAGCGAAAACTAATAAGTGCGAAGACTCCACAACTTGCGGTTGGCCATACGCAATCGGCTGAATCTTTGCCTTCAATTCTGGATTTTGAATCACGAAAATTTGATAAGGCTGTAATCCAAAACCAGATGCTGATAGGCGAATTGCATCTAATAAAGTCTCAATTTTTTCTTCAGAAACGACGTTCCCATTCATTCTTTTCACCGCATAACGCCATGAAAGATTTTCAATAATTGACATATATATAAATTTAAATTAAAAAATACTTGTTCTAAACTGATCTAATAAAACATTCAAAGAAACCAAATTATCATTTCCCATCTTCTCAATTTTTCGACCTAATTCATGTAAGTCCGTTTCCATACGCGCTAACAAGGCTAAACCAGCTGGTAAAATTAAAATATCCACGGCCCGACGGTCATTCGGGCATTGCCTCCGTTCCACCAATTGTTTCTCCAATAACTTATCCACCAATCGCGAGGCATTTGACATACGATCCATCATCCGTTCCGTAATCGCCAATACCGTCATCGGCTTTCCTTGTTGACCCTTCAATATCCGCAATACATTATACTGCTGCATCGTAACCCCAAAGGGCTTAAACATCTCCTGCTGCCGCTGAATAATCCAATTTCCCGTGTAAATCACATTGACAACAGCCTTCGTCGCCTCCGTCTGAAAATGACTTTGCTTTAATTCTTCCGCTATCCCCATAGAAAAAAAATTTGATGCCTCAAAATTAGATGTAATTACATTAATTGCAAATGATTTTAAATTATTTTTTTATTTTTGACCTATGCAATCTACTTTTTCACTTCAGTATCCTTTGATTTTGGCGAGTAATTCACCTCGAAGAAAGGAAATTTTAAGTCAAGCCGGCTTTTCATTTTCCGTTTTACCCTCGGATGTGGATGAGTCCTTTTCCTCTCAGACGCCTTTGGAAGAGGTACCGGCTATTTTGTCGGAGCGCAAAGCCTTGGCTCTGTGTGAAATACACCCCAATGCGCTGATCTTGGCAGCTGATACGGTCGTGATTTTGGATGAAAAGATTTTAAATAAACCGTCGAGCAAACAAGAGGCCTTTGCTATGTTATCTCAATTATCCGGAAAAACTCATCAAGTTATCACAGGAATAACCTTACAAAGCCCTTTGGGTATCAAAACGAAAATAGATCGAGCCGATGTAACTTTTCGTTCCTTATCGCATTGGGAGATTGATTGGTACGTTCGTGGAGGTAGTTCGATGGATAAGGCTGGCGCCTATGGTGTTCAGGATTTTATCGGAATGGCGGGCATTGAAAAACTCGAGGGTTCTTTTTATACCGTCATGGGATTACCTATTTATCAGGTCTATGAATGGCTAAGCCCTTTTATTTTAGATGCGAAACAGAGTCCAATCCTTTTTTAAATCGAGAAACTTTCTCCGCATCCACACGTACGGGAAGCGTTGGGATTGATAAATTGAAAGCCTTTTCCGTTCAACCCGTCCGAGAAATCCAATTCCGTTCCCGCTAAATATAAAATAGATTTCTTGTCCACCATCACCTTGACCCCTTTATCCTCGAAAATCATGTCATTCGCCTGAGGTGCTGAAGCAAAATCTAAATTATACATCAAACCAGAACATCCTCCACCTTCTACAGCCACCCGGATATTAAACTCCTCCGTCAAACCTTCCTTCGTTCTTAATTCCTTAATTCGACTCGCTGCCAATTCCGTGATCGTAATCATGCTATTGATTTTTAAATGAATGATTGCAAATGTACCATTTTTTTGTAAAAAATTCAGGTTTATTTAGAGTGAATCTAAATAAACTGTGGTTTTTCATTTTTTTAGGCCTAATTTTGTGTTTTCATTGATAATTAAAATTTCAAGATGCTTTCAGTTAAAGATTTACATGCTCGAATAGGAGAGAAGGAAATATTAAAAGGAATTAATTTAGAAGTCAAAGCCGGGGAGGTTCACGCGATTATGGGACCCAACGGTTCTGGTAAATCTACCTTAGCTTCTGTATTAGCCGGTCGTGAGGACTATGAAGTAACCAGCGGTTCTGCCCATTTTTTAGGTAAAGATCTATTGGATTTAGCTCCAGAGGAACGTGCGGCGGAAGGTTTGTTTTTAGCTTTTCAATATCCTGTCGAAATACCTGGCGTATCCACAACGAATTTCATGAAGTCGGCGATCAACGAAATCCGCAAATACCGCGGTCAAGAAGCCATGGACGCAGTTCAATTTTTGAAAATGTTCAAGGAAAAAATGGCCTATGTGAACATAGACCAATCTTTATTAAGTCGCGCGCTCAATGAAGGCTTTTCCGGTGGTGAGAAAAAACGGAACGAAATCTTCCAAATGGCCGTATTAGAACCCAAATTGGCAATTCTTGATGAAACGGATTCTGGCCTTGACATCGATGCACTTCGTATCGTAGCCGAAGGGGTCAATAAATTAAAATCTCCTGATAATGCGACGATTGTCGTGACGCATTACCAGCGCCTTTTGGATTATATTATTCCCGATTTTGTTCACGTATTGTACAATGGAAAAATCGTTAAATCCGGCACAAAAGACCTCGCCCTCGAATTAGAAGAGCGCGGATACGATTGGATTATTTCAGCTTTAGATTAATCAAGATGTTGCATAACGATACAAAAAATACCCTAATCAATCTGTCAGAATTATCAGGTGCATCCGCAGAAAGCCTTGCTAATTTTATGGATAAGGGCTTTCCGACCAACAAATGGGAGGAATGGAAATATGCCTCTTTGAAATCCTTAAATGAGGTTTCTTTGTCTTGGACACCCGAACCTGTTTCGCGAGAGGTTAAACTACCTCTATTCCAACAAGCCCTCACCATTCAATCCCTGAATGGCCATACTTCATGTCTAGGTGATTTACCCAAGGGCCTTTCATCTATGCCATTAAATCAGTTTTTAGATCAAAACGCTGGATTTAAAGCACTTTATGACAAACGGAATCCCCTGCTCGAACAAAATTCCCCATATCATTTAAACAATGCCTTTAATCAAAATCCGCTCGTTTTTTGCGTAGAAAAGAATTGTGCTTTAGCTGCATCAATTGTCCATCAATGGGTTTTGCAAGCGCATTCTGGTCCAACAGCCATTCAAGGAAAAATTATTTTATTTTTAGAAGAAGGGTCATCCTTGACCTGGATAGAACAACAATCCTCTTTGGCCTCAGAAGCGCTCTTGTTTTCCAATTATGCCCTGGAAATTTGGGTAGGAGACCATGCACATTTAACCTTATACAAAGACCAAGACCTAGGTAACGGCGTAACGCATATAGACCATACGTTTATTTATCAGGCTGCCAACAGCCAGGTGGATTTGTTTACATTTTCCATTAATGGGACCTTTGTACGCAATAATTTACATTTCTACATCGAAGGGCCTCAGGTTGTGTCCAATTTAAATGGACTATATGTTCCTGGGGAAGGGCAATTGATTGATAACCACAGCGTTGTCGACCACCGCAGGCCTCATTCAGAATCCAATGAATTATACAAAGGGGTATTGTTAGGAAATGCCACCGGTGTTTTCAATGGCAAAATTTTTGTCCGAAAAGATGCACAAAAAACAAACGCCTTTCAAAGTTGTAAAAATGTGTTGGCCTCCGACCGAGCTACAATGAATACCAAGCCTCAATTGGAAATTTGGGCCGATGACGTTAAATGTTCGCATGGAACGACAACGGGTCAATTAAGCGAAGAGGCCTTGTTTTACATGCGCTCACGCGGAATTTCTGCGGATGCGGCACGGACTTTGCTGTTGTTGGCCTTTGTCCAACAAGTCATAGATAAAGTAGATATCACTTCTTTACGCGACCATCTTTCCGCTAAAATTATTAGTAAAATAGAGCAATCATGGATAGCCTAATGGACATCTCGAACATTCGTGCTGATTTTCCGGTGTTAGACCAACAAGTCAATGGTTCGACGCTCATTTATTTTGATAATGCGGCCACTACCCAAAAACCAAAATCGGTTATCGAAGCGCTATCGCATTACTATCAAAAGGATAATTCAAACATCCATCGAGGCCTACATACCTTAGCGGAACGCGCCACAACCGCATATGAATTAACTCGCGCCAAGGTGCGTGATTTCATTCATGCGCCCTCCTCGGATCAAATTATTTTTACCTCAGGAACCACAGCCGGAATTAATTTAGTGGCTCAGACCTTCGGTCGATCTACGTTCAAAGCTGGTGATAAAATATTAATCTCACATCTTGAACATCATTCGAATATCGTGCCTTGGCAGATGATTGCCGAAGAAACTGGCGCGATCATTGAGGTGATTCCAGTAGATGAAACCGGGGTTTTAGACCTGGATGCCTTTATAAATCAATTAGATGAAAAGGTAAAATTAGTAGCCGTGAATCATGTATCCAATGCCATCGGAACGATTAACCCCATTGCCAAAATCATTTCATTAGCTCATGCCAAAGGCGCCAGAGTCTTAATTGATGGGGCGCAATCGGTCGCACATATTGATATCGATGTGCAGACCTTGGATATGGACTTTTTTGTTTTTTCGGCACATAAATTATTTGGTCCTACGGGTGTTGGTATTTTGTACGGAAAGCGGGAATTGTTAGCATCGATGCCGCCCTATCAGGGAGGTGGGGAGATGATCAAAGAGGTGTCTTTTTCGGGTACGACCTATAATGAATTGCCCTATAAATTTGAAGCGGGAACCCCCAATATAGCCGATGTGATCGCTTTTGGATCAGCGATTGATTACGTCAAATCGCATGGAACGGAGGTATTAATGAAACAGGAACAGGCTTTATTGGCTTATGCCACTGAAAAATTAAACGCTATTCCTGGACTTCGTATCATAGGAACGGCACCTGAAAAAATTGCTGTGATTAGTTTTGTGGTGGAGGGAATTCATCCGCAGGATTTGGGAGTTTTGTTGGATAAATTTGGAGTTGCGATTCGGACGGGGCATCATTGTGCCCAACCTTTGATGCAACGTTATGGACTTGTCGGAACTTGTCGAGTATCTTTCGCGTTTTACAATTCATTGGAAGAAATAGATCGATTTATTGTGGCCTTACAAAGGTCGATTCAAATGTTAGCTTAATGGCTCAGACGATTGTAGACATACAGGAAGAATTAATTGCCGAATTCGATTTATTCGAAGATTGGGCAGATAAATATGAATATTTAATTGATTTGGGGAAGAAATTACCTGCGATGGCCGAGGAATGGAAAACCGATGAAAATGTAATCAAAGGCTGTCAAAGTCGGGTTTGGTTACATGGTGAAAAGAAAGGGGAGGTGGTAAATTTTCAGGCGGATTCAGAGGCGGTGATTGTTAAAGGATTAATTAGTATGTTGATTCGTGTGTTATCCGGCCATTCAGCGGCTGAGATTTTAGCAGCGGATTTATATTTTATTGAGAAAATTGGAATGAGTCAGCATTTAGCTCAAACTCGTTCAAATGGCCTTTTAGCCATGGTAAAACAGATGAAAAATTATGCGTTGGCCTTTTCAGCGCAATAAGCTTATGGAAGAGCCTTTGACAAGTCCTATGACGGAAGCGGAATTAAAAGAAAAAGTGGTTAAAGCCATTAAAACGGTCTATGATCCAGAAATTCCAGTGGATGTCTATGAATTAGGACTGATTTATGAGATTAAAATATTTCCTGTTCAAAATGTCTATATTTTAATGACATTGACTTCGCCATCTTGTCCATCCGCGGAGAGTATTCCCGTGGACATTGAGAAAGCGGTTCGGGAAATAGAAGGAATTGCCGAAGTATCGGTTGAATTAACATTTGATCCACCTTATTCGCAAGATATGATGTCTGAGGTGGCCAAATTGGAACTTGGTTTTATGTAATTTGTTATATCTTTAAATAAATAGAAAAAATATGTATCCAGAACATTTAGTACATCCCATGCGGATGGATATCGTAGAGGGAGGTTTTCACGAATTAAAGGCGGCTTCAGAAGTAGAGGACGTGATGGCGCAAGCTGGAACAACTTTGTTGTTTATTAATTCCGTTTGCGGTTGTTCCGCGCGAACTGCTCGTCCAGGTGTGAAAGAAGCCGTTGCCGCTTCAGCCAAAAAACCCACTCATTTAGTCACTGTTTTTGCCGGTGTAGATCAAGAGGCCACTCAAAAGGCTCGTGAATATACACTTCCATATCCTCCGTCATCTCCTTCGATTGCCTTATTTAAAGATGGCGAATTGGTGCATTTTGTGGAGCGGCATCACATCGAAGGCCGTTCTGCTGAAATGATCGCGGGTCATTTAGAAGGTGTTTTCGAAGAATTTTGCTAAAGATTTCTTTGAGTTGATAAGGAGTAAAAAAAATGGGATGCTGTGTAGCATCCCATTTTTTGTATGAAGCTTTCTATGGCGAAACGTATTAGGGCTTAGGTGCTCCCCCCACTGCTCCTGTTTCGGAACTTGCGTTTTTCGCTTTTTCAGCTTGTTTTTTCGCTGCACCTTCATAATCACCCGCTTTCACAAATGACATCTTTAACAAGTCGATTGATTTCCGAGAAGCTTGTAAAATTTGATCAGCCGTCAAACCTTTCACCTTAGTTTCTAAGTCCTCAGCCCATTTCATGCTGCGATTCAAGTATAAATTACTATTCAAGACACTGCTTAACGAATTATCTTGAGAACGACTTACTTGGCGAGATTGAATCCAAGATTTTTTGGCCTCATCTATTTCCTTCTGAGTAAATCCTTCTTTTAATACTTTCTCGATTTCCTCTTTAAAAGCAGCCTCTAATTTCGCAATGTTTTCAGGTGCATAAATTGCATATCCAACAAAGGCTCCTGATTGATCCAATGGACTTGCTGCAAATTGCGAGCCTACACCATACGACAAGCCTTCTTTTTGACGAATACGATTCATCAAACGGCTACTTAAACCACTTCCACCGCCCAGCATATAGTTGGCCATTTCCAAAGAAGCATAATCAGGATCACTGTCTGAAATCTTGATAGGTTGGTATGCTAAGAAAAACGCATTTGCCTTATCCGGAGTCTCAATCGATTTCACCTGTGCTTTTACCTCTTTAAATACTTCAGGAACACGAGTAAATGGTTTTGGTGATTTCCAAGAAGCAAATTCTGTTGTTAATAGCGCTTTTAATTCTTTTTCATCAAAATCCCCAACCGCCGAGAAGGTGGCATTCGAAGCCCCATAAAATCCTTTGTAAAAGGCAATGGCATCTTCTAATTTAGCCGCTGTATAGCGTTCTGTTTGTTCCGCCATGGTCGGTTGGTAACGCACATCATTCTTTGGATAATGTCCACTGCGCAAGGTTCCCAAGGCTTCCGAAGCCTTCGCCGTAGGCTCACTTTTTTGTGATTCAATCTGTGTTAGGTTTTCTTGCTTTAATTTTTCGAATTCTTCTGCATTAAAAGCGGGTTGTTTTAGCGCTTCAGCGACTAATTTCATCGCTGGAATTAAATTCTCGCGAGTAGTTTCAATGGAAACGTTAGCTTGGGTAGCGCCACCGGAAATTGAAACACGTGCTTTTAATTTGTCTAATTCATCTTGAAATTGTTGACGCGTCTTTGTTTTCGTCCCTTTGCTCAAAATATCAGCGGCTAAATCAGCCGCAGTCGTTGTACCTACTAAGGATTTCTCATCACCAAAACGCAAAGTCATTTTCGCATAGACCGAATTTCCCCGGGTTTTCTTTGCCAACAAAGCTAATTTAATTCCCGCGATTTGTTCTATTTTGGTTCTTGAATCAATGTTTGTTGGAGATGGGTCAAATGCCTCTCCCTCTGAAACGGCAGCCTTTCCTTTGAAATCTTTTAATACCTCTGCCACATCTTTGGCTTCTGGGATTTCAGCACGTTCTGGTTTTTCGGTTGGATAAAAGATACCTGACGTACGATTGGACGACTTATAGTATTTAGCTGCAACGCGTTGGATATCTTCTGGCGTCACTTTTTCCAATAGATTCCGCGTATGGAACAATAAACGCCAGTCACCTTGAGCGATATATTCCGACATGCCTATTCCGACACGCTGCGCATTATTTAATAGCAATTCGATATTTTTAATTCCTTTGGTCTTCACGCGGTCAACCTCTTCTTTCGTCGGAGGAGTTTTGGCAAAATTCTCAATCGTCTCAATCATGATTTTTTTCACGGAATCAATCGATTTTTCTTTCAATACCTCTGCGCCAAAATATACCAAACCTGGTTCTTTTAATTGGAAAGTCATTCCAAATTGGGAGGAAGCCTTTTTGGTATCAATCAATGCCTTATATAAACGACCTGATGGGGCATCTGTTAATATATCTGACAAAACATCACATGCGATAAAATCGGGATGTAAGCCGGACGGAATATGGTAGGCCATGCCCACCACCTGAACATCACCCACGCGACGCAAGCTCACTTCGCGCTCGCCATCTTGAGTAGGCTCTGCAGTAAAGGTTTTAGTAAGTTCGCGTGTTGGTTTTGGAATGATTCCAAATTTCTGATTTACCAAAGCCAAGGTTTTGATAGGATCGAATTTACCAGCGATTAATAAAACAGAATTGTCTGGCTGGTAATATTTACGGTAATAGGCCTGCAAGTTCTCAATAGGCACTTTTTCGATATCTGAGCGGGCACCGATGGTAGAATTACCATAATTATGCCATAAGAAGGCCGTTGAAACCACACGTTCCATTAACACACTGCCTGGGTCATTTTCACCCATTTCGAATTCATTACGAACCACGGTCATTTCGGTTTCTAATTCACTTTTTGCAATACGTGAATTCACCATACGATCCGCCTCCATGTCCAAAGCCCAATCTAGGTTTTCATCGGTAGCGGCGAATGTCTCAAAATAATTGGTGCGGTCTAACCAAGTCGTTCCATTAAATTGCGCGCCGTGGTCAGAAATTTCCTTGGCCACTTCCTTATGCTTTTCTTTGGTGCCTTTGAATACCATGTGCTCCAACAAGTGGGACATACCGGTTTCCCCATAGCCTTCGTGGCGTGAGCCGACTAAATAGGTAATATTCACCGTAATGGTCTGTTTAGATGGATCTGGGAATAATAATACTTTTAGTCCATTGGCTAATTTGTATTCGGTTATCCCTTCAGCAGAAGTAATTTTTTCTGGAATTGGCAGGCTGGCAGTATTGGCCGGTGTTGTTTTTGTCGGGGCTGCTTTTTGCTGGCCAAAGGCCGCAGAAATGATCAGTGCGAAAAATATACCCGATAGGATGATTTTTTTCATATTTGTTGATTTTTAATTATTTGAAACTAAATTAATAGAAAAGAGCAAGTGGATTGAAATTATTTGATGAATGGTTAATCGCTTATTTTTTATACTGCTGAATCAGTTTGAAAATTGCTTTTTGCGTGTCCAAATTTGGGAAATAATCAAACATGATGACATGTTTTTCATAATCCAATAAAAGGCCTGATTCTAAAAAATGAAATGCTTCCTTAAACTGACCCGCCTTGATTAAGAAAATCGCCGAGCGATAATAGAGTTCGGCCTCTTCCGGTAATTCGTCGATGGCGGAGAGCATGATATCGGCCGACTTTTCAAAATCCTCCAAGTCGTAATGCAATTGGGCCCATTTGATCCAAGTAGGGGCAAAGAACGAATCCAATTCCAATGATTTTTGATAAGCCTCATCCGCCGAAACCGGATTACCAAGGTAGGCCTCCACATCGGCTATTCCGGTCCAATAAAGCGGATTCGTTTCGTTTAGCTTCAGCGCTTTCTTTAAAAAATGGAGCGATTCAAACCATTTATCTAATTCGGTCAGACATACCGCCAAGCCATAATAGCCTTCGTCCCAGAGGGAGTCAATTTTAACAGATTCCTTATAAAAAGAGAGGGCTTCATCGAATTTCTTTTGTCGTTCGAGGCTGGCACCGAGGCAACAATACAACTCCGGATTTGGCTCATCATGTTTTAAACAGAGGGTATATGCTTCTTCCGCTTTGGGATAATCCATTAAGTTCATGTAGGTATTACCTAAATTAAATAGGGAAGATCCGAATGTCGGTTCGATCGCCAAGGAATATTCATAGGCATCAATGGCCTTTTCATATTGCTTTAATTTGGAATAAGCGATGCCCAAATTGTACCAAGCTGTATAGGAAAATGGATCTTGATCGATGAAATTCTTGTAATAAGGAATGCTTTCCTCGATTTTTCCGATTTCGTCCAACGCGTTTGCTAATTCCACCAGGGCATTTTCATTTTCAGGATTATGCTCGAGTGATTTCTTAAACATATCCACGGCCTCACGGGGCTTAGACCAGGCTAAATAGCTGAGGCCCAAACGAAAATAGACTTCATCTTTTTCCTCGTGATTTTCAAGGGCCTCGAGAAATAATTGGACGGAGGCCTCATGTTGATTCATTTGGCTTAATAAGGAGCCTTTCACGAGGATTAATTCGATGTCCGTGGGGAACAATAAAATCGCATTTTCGATGATTTCCAGGGCCTCTTCGGGTTGTAGTAATTCCCCTAAAATTTGGGCTTTTAATGAAATCAATTCCAAAGTATAGGGGAAATGCAATAGGCCTAAGTCGCAGGCCTTCAGGGCTTCATCGAATTTGGCTTGTATGAAATAATGTTCAGCGATTTGTTCGAGGGTATCCAAATCGAAAAAAGAATCTTCTTGTTGATGAATCATTTTTTCGAATCGCTCGAGCGAGGATTGGATGTCTTCCTTGTGGTCATCAAATTCCGGATCAAGCATAAATAGGACTAGGGAAGACGGTTATATAATATTCACTAATTTAACGTAATTTTTTTTATTTATGTAACAGGAATTACACCTATTTTTGTTCCAAATTAAAAATTAATGGCGCAGGTTATTTCTGTGGTGGATTTAGGAACGAATACATTCCAATTACTAGTCGCCCAAGCTCTTTCTGTTTTTCCAGGCATTGAGATTTTATATCAAAGTCAAGTTCCCGTCACCTTAGGGAAAGGGGCTATGGAAACGGGTGAAATCCAGCCAGATGCGATGGAACGCGCCTTGCGGGCATTAGTTGATTTTAAGGCGAAGGCGATCGAATTTGGTTCGAAACCTGAGCAAATCATGTGCATCGGTACGAGTATAATACGGAGGGCGTCCAATGCTCATGCATTCATGAGCAAGATCGAAGAAATGGGCATGTGCGCTCAAATAATTTCGGGTTTGGAAGAGGCGGACTTGATTTATCAGGGAATTGTTCGTTCGTTGCCGCAACCATGGGAAAAACGTAGTTTGGTGATGGATATTGGCGGAGGGAGTGTGGAATTTATTTTGTTTGAAGGCGCGCGTGTGGAGTTTAAAATTAGTTTGGAAGTAGGCGGGCTTCGATTGCTATCCTTATTTCATGTGCAAGGTATTTACGAAAAGGAGGTTAATGCAGAGTTAGACCTATTTATTGAGCGGGAATTAGCCCCAATTCTAGAGGCCTGTGCCCGTTTTCGGCCCGAAATTCTGATTGGTGCGGCCGGGGCATTTGAAACATTATGGGATTTGGAACATGCGGCTGAATTGGAGAGAAAGATTCCGCCGTCTGAATCTTTGAATATTATACAGTTTTATGCTCAAAAGGCGATCGTTGAAAATTGCAGTTTTGAGAATCGGAAAAACATTCCGGGTATGAGAGCATTTCGGGCTGGAATTTTGCCTTATGCGAATGCTTTGATAGCAGTTGTTTTGAGAAAAACAGGCATATCTGAATTAAGGGTTTCTTCGTTTAGTTTAAAGGAGGGGTATTGGTTTTCGCAGCAAGTCCAAGGATAAAAATGTTCTATTTTTTTTGTCAAAAACAATAAAAATGACAATCTTTAAGTTTATAATGTATAAATAAAATTTTCAACAATTCTTTATGTCATCGATACTTAATTTAATCCTGTTACAAACTGCGTCACAAGAGGAATTCACCGTGTTAAGTTTATTGGAAAAAGGGGGATATGTGATGTATCCGATCTTGTTTTTATTCAGTGTGGCGCTCTTTTTATTTATCGAGCGATATTTATACATTCGGAAAACAACGAAAATTGATGAGAATTTTTTACACAATATCAATGAATTATTAGTCGCTGGAAATATCCAAGCAGCGGTGGCTTATTGTAAAAATTCAAAGTTTCCTATCGCGAATATGTTGGAGCGTGGTTTAGGTCGTTTAGGTTCACCGATTCGGGAGATTGAGAGCGCGATCGAGAACAAAGCGAAGTTGGAAATTTATAATATGGAAAAGAATTTGGGCCTTCTGAGTTCGATTGCACGTATTGCGCCGATGTTTGGATTTTTAGGAACGGTAACGGGTATGATTCGTACCTTTCATAACATTTCAACGTCCAATAAAATCGAGATTAGTACCATTGCTTCCGGTATTTATGAGAAAATGGTGACTTCGGCATCGGGTTTAATTGTAGGTATTATAGCTTATGTGATGTATACCTTGTTGACCACCATGATTGATCGAAGCATTAATAAAATGGAAATTGTGGCGATGGATTTCATCGATTTATTACACAAGCCTGCCAAAAAATAATTTAATTTAAGGAATAATGAATTTTAGAAAGCGCGAAAGAGAAGCTTCAGAGGTAGAAACGGGGGCATTAGCTGACATTCTGTTTTTCTTATTGATGTTTTTTTTGATGATTTCCACCTTGGCTTCACCTGATGCCATTCGATTATTATTGCCAAAAGCAGATTCAACGAAAGTGACGCCTCCCGTCGTTGAATCTATTCGATTATCCGTGGATGCGAATAATGTTTTTTATTTAGATGGAAACGCGAATGGGGTGCCTATCGAGCAGGTAGATTCATCTTTGAAACTTATTTTGCAAACGAAAAAAGCTACTTCGCTGATTATTTCCATCGATAAATCGAGAACCGTTCAGGATTTGACAGATATTTATGATTTAGCAGCCAAAAATAACCTATCCATGGTGATGGCTGCTGAAAAGAAAAAATAATAAAATGGAAGGCTATCTGCTGATTGCCCTCAAATCAATAGCCGTTTACGTGTTCATCGTAGCGGCTATTCGTTTGTTTGGAAAAAAGGAATTTGCGCAATTGTCCATTGTGGATTTGGTCTTCATTTTGTTGATTTCCAATTCGGTTCAAACGGCGATGGTCGGAACGGATACAAGTTTGGAGGGAGGATTGGTAGCTGCATTAGCCTTATTTGTAGTGAATTTCATATTCAAGAAATTAACGATAGGTAGACCTGAAATTGCGCATTTGATCGATGGCGATCCGGTTTTATTGGTCTATAATGGGCAGTTGAAAGCTGGAGGTTTAGCAAAAGCGCAGATTACGATTGAACAATTAGAAAGTGTGATTCGGGAACATGGGGTTGAGGATATTAGTGAAGTGGATTTAGCGATGTTTGAAGTCGACGGAAATATTTCAGTGATTTCAGATAATTTCAAAAAAACGAGTCGAAGAAGGCGGAAAGGCCATCGGATTTTAGGTAATAATGCCACCTAAACTCGTATCTTTGTAGCTAGACTTGCCTGTTTGTAGAGGTGAGCATCATTTTGCTTTCGTATGTAATGGAAAAGATCTTAAAATTTGGGGGGACGAGTTGTGGGAGTGTTCAAAGTATAGAATCCGTGATTTCGATCATCGAGTCGAATTGGAAATCAAAATCATCTTTTGCGGTGGTATTTTCGGCCATGAGTGGGGTAACCAATGCCTTGTTGGAAGCAGGAACTTTAGCTTCCACCCGAAAAGACCCGGATAATGTCATCGTGGCGGAGATTGAAAATCGTCATTTTGAATTAATCAAGCATTTTATTCCGGTTACCGGACAATCCCAGGTGATAGCCCAAGTGCGAACCCTCGTGAATGAATTACGGGATGTTTTAAAGGGGATTAGTTTGGTCAAGGAGATTTCTCCTAAAAGCTCTGATTTGTTGGTGAGTTTCGGGGAGCGTTTATCCACCTATTTAATTCACGCCATTTTAGTTCAAAAGGGCCTTCCAGTGGTTTTTGTGGATGCGCGGAATTTGGTAAAAACGAATGATGCTTTCGGTAAATCGGAAGTCAATTTCCCTTTGACGAATGGATTGATCACTGATTTTTTTGCTCAGAATGGGGGTAAAATCGCGTTAATTACTGGATTTATAGGTTCCAATGCGGCAGGTGACACCACGACCTTAGGGCGTGGAGGTTCTGATTATACTGCCTCTATTTTTGGGGTTGCCTTGCAAGTTAATGAAATTGAAATTTGGACCGATGTAGATGGCATGATGACTGCGGATCCACGTAAAGTCCCATCTGCTTTTACTATTCCACATATTTCCTACGCCGAGGCGATGGAATTAACTCATTTCGGTGCGAAGGTGATTTATCCGCCTTCCTTGCAACCCGCTTTCGCCAAAAACATCCCGATTCGGGTTTTGAATACTTTTCATCAGGAATTTGAGGGGACGGTTGTCAGTAAAGAAGTCAAATCGAGTCCCTACATTATTACGGGGATTAGTTCGATCGACCATTTGGCCTTGGTGAATTTACAAGGTTCAGGAATGATCGGTGTAGCAGGTGTCTCGGCTAAATTGTTTACTGTATTAGCTAGAGAACGCATTTCGGTTATTTTGATCTCGCAGGCATCTTCTGAACATTCGATTTGTTTTGCGATTGAGCCGCCTTTTGCGAATCGAGTTCGAGAATTATTGCATCATGAATTTGCCCAGGAAATTGAGTCAGGTGATATTGAAGGAATTGATATCCAACAAGATTTATCCGTCATCGCCGTCGTGGGTGAAGGTATGCGCCAGCATACGGGTGTATCGGGTCGCTTGTTTTCTGTTTTAGGAAAAAATGGGATTAATATTGTGGCGACCGCCCAAGGCTCATCGGAATTAAATATTTCCGTGGTGATATCGCAAAAGGATTTGTCCAAAGCCCTCAATGTGATTCATGAGACCTTTTTCTTCTCTCAAATAAAAACCTTGCATTTGTTTTTAGTGGGAACGGGTTTGATTGGGAAGACGTTGATATCCCAATTGATCGGTCAAGAGCGCTATTTGGCAAAATATAGGGGCTTGAAAATCAAATTAGTGGGCATCATGAATTCACGCAAGCAATTGATTCTGGAACAAGGAATTGATTTAAAGGATGCGTTGGACTTATTAGTTGAAAAAGGAGAACCAAGTGATTTGGCTTCTTTTGTAGATCAGGTCAAAAACCTGAATTTACCGAATGCTATATTTGCTGATTGTACCGCAAATAAAGAAATATACACGCATTATTTAGGCTTATTTAAGTCTAATATTTCGGTGGTGACTCCGAATAAAGTGGCTAATTCCGGTCCTTATCAAGTATATGCGGAATTGCATCAGACGGCTTTACAAAAGGGCGTTAAATTCTTATATGAAACGAATGTGGGCGCGGGTTTGCCCGTTATCAATACCTTGCAGGGGCTGATTGCCTCGGGAGATCGATTTGAGAAAATTGAGGGTATTTTATCAGGAACTTTATCTTATTTATTTAATTCATTTGTACCAGGTAAATCATTCGCGGATGTTTTGAAAGAAGCGAAGGCAAAAGGATATACCGAACCTGATCCTCGGGAAGATTTAAGTGGGATGGATGTGGCTAGGAAAATTTTGATTTTAAGTCGGGAAATCGGCTTGAAATTAGAATTTTCAGACATTACCATTCAGCCAATTATTCCGATTTCCTGCGAACAGGCACCTTCTGTGGATGCATTTTTCGCGGAATTGGAAAAAGAAAACGCCTATTTTGAGCAAATGGTGAATGTGGCGCATGCAGAAGGAAAGGTGCTTCGCTATATCGCCCAATTAGAGAATCAAAAAATCACGATTGCATTACGGGCGGTGGGACCTGCTCATCCTTTTTATCAAATGGATGGTGCGGATAATGTGATCGCCTTTACGACTAAGCGCTACCATGACCGACCTCTGGTCATTAAAGGGCCTGGGGCAGGCGCTGAGGTGACGGCTTCAGGGGTGTTTGCTGATATTGTTTCACTAGGATTTATTTAGCTTACATGGAAAAGATTCGGGTATATGCACCTGCCACGGTGGCCAATGTAGCTTGTGGATTTGATATTTTCGGATTTGCCGTGAATCATCCGGGCGATGAAGTCGTATTAGTGAAGAAGTCCAGCCCGGGTATTGAAATCATTGAAATTACGGGAGATGAGGGGCGCTTGCCTAAAGAAGTGTCTAAAAATACTGCCGGTATAGCTATTCAAAAGTACCTGACTCATTTAGGTCGTGAGGACCAAGGTTTCTATTTGTCCTTGCATAAAGATATGCCATTGGGAAGCGGTTTGGGTTCTTCGGCTGCTTCTGCGGTTGCGGGGGTATTTGCGGCGAATGAGTTGATGGGTAGGCCATTGACCCAAAAAGAATTATTGCCCTTCGCCATGGAGGGAGAGCGAGTGGCCTGCGGTTCTGCACATGCGGACAATGTGGGACCAAGTTTACTGGGTGGTTTTATTATTATACGTAGTTATGTTCCCCTTGATATTATTCAAATTCCTACCCCCAAAGACCTATATGCCAGTATCGTTCATCCGCAGATTGAGGTGAATACGAAGGATGCGCGGGGTATTTTGAATCAAGAGATTTCCTTATCCATGACCATTACCCAAATGGGGAATGTGGCCGGATTGGTAGCGGGTTTGTTACTACCTGATTATGAATTAATTGGCCGATCCTTGGTCGATGTGATTATCGAGCCCTCACGGGCTATTTTGATCCCTCAATTTGCTGAGGTGAAGGCAGCGGCGCTTGCTGCTGGCGCCTTAGGTTGCTCGATTTCAGGTTCTGGGCCTTCTTTATTTGCGTTGTCAAAAGGAAAGGAAACCGCTCAAAAAGTAGCGGATGCCATGGCGGCCGAATTCGCCAAGGTTCAAATTGGTTCTGAACAATATGTGTCAGAAATCAATCAAGCTGGACCGGTGATATTGCCCGATTAGGCTTTCGGGTGTGCTTGTTGGTATACTTCTTTCATCTTCTCCATCGAATTATGCGTATATACCTGAGTAGCTGCGAGATTCGCGTGTCCTAATAATTCCTTGATGGCATTTAAATCTGCACCGCGATTTAATAAGTGGGTGGCATAGGTGTGCCGAAGGACATGGGGTGATAATTTTTCTAAGGTACTTATGTTGCCTAATTGTTTTTTAACAAGGCGCTGGACAAACATGGGGTATAATTTTTCACCTTTATCCGTGAGTAAAAGATGCGTATGCTCAAAGGGACACAGGCTTTGATAGCGCAAAATCCAGTCGGCAATGACCTGTGGAATGGGAATAATACGCTCCTTATTTCGTTTTCCTAGGACGCGGATAGTCCCTAGATGAAGGTTTATATGGTTTTTTTGTAGGGATATCAATTCGGCCAAACGGATTCCTGTGCCGTATAATAAGTAGAGGATTAATTGATCACGAATGTCTTCAAAGGTGGATGCATCGCTTGGATTTGCTTCCCACAGTCCCTGCATGTCAGATTCTCGGATGAATTGGGGTAGCTTTTTACTTACCTTAATCATTTTGATGGTCCCCATGGGGTTTGATTGGATGTCGCCCCGACGAATCAAAAATTTAAAAAAGGTCCTTAACGTGGCTAGTTTTCGATTGATACTTCGGTTTTGGACGGTATCGTCCGAGAGGGATATTAACCAATTTCGAATCTGCTGGGCTTTGATTTCCGGTAGGGCATCTGGTTCGATGAAAGCGAGGAATTGGTCGAGGTCGGTTGAATAAGCGCTTAGGGTGTGGCTACTGAGTCGGCGCTCGGTTCGGAGGTGGTCCAAAAAAAAATTGACTGACTCTCGGTTCATAGCCCGAAAGTAGTCAATTCTTAGAATATTTAAAGGATTATATTAGTTATTAATATTTCCGTAAGTTCTTTGTTTGTAAGAAGCACGAATTAATTCCGTACGGCGAGAAATTGATGGTTTTTCAAATGCAGAACGTCTACGTAATTCTTTTACTACACCTGTTTTCTCAAATTTCTTTTTAAAACGTTTTAACGCTTTGTCGATGGATTCGTTTTCTTTAATTGAAATAATTAACATGTATTTTCGTCGTTTTTTATTAAAAATGTCTGCAAAGATACTTTTTTTGGAAACAAAATCCAATAAGTCCTTTAAATTTTTGTCAAATATATTTTCTCTGCCCCATGTAGATTTTTTAGCTATTTTTGTGTTTTCATTTGAATTGTCTATGTCAGAATTTTCACGTACCACAGTTACTGCTGCTTTAATTTATGCCAATGGCCCGATTCATATCGGTCATTTGGCTGGATGTTATTTGCCAGCGGATATTTATGTGCGGTTTTTACGTTTGCAAAAGAAGGATGTGATTTTTGTGTCTGGAACGGATGAGCATGGCGTTCCGATTACCATTAAGGCGCAAAAAGAGGGAAAAACGCCACAGGAGGTGGTGGATTATTATTATCAGGAGATCAAATCTTCATTTGAACAATTTGGTATATCCTTTGATATCTATGGTCGTACGTCTGATTCTGTTCATCACAAAATATCGCAAGATTTTTTCCTGCATTTATATGAGGAAGGGAAATTTGTGGAGGAGACGACGATGCAGTACTTTGATGAGTCGGCGAATCAATTCTTAGCGGATCGCTACATTGTGGGCGATTGTCCCTCTTGTAAGCAGCCGGGTGCCTATGGGGATCAGTGTGAAAAATGTGGGACGACCTTGTCCCCGAATGAATTAATTAATCCAAAATCGATGTTGAGTGGCGCTTCTCCGGTGTTGAAGCCCACGAAAAACTGGTTTTTGCCTTTGGATCAATGGCAACCGGCTTTGACGGATTATGTGAATTCGCATCCAGAATGGAAGCCGAATGTATTGGGTCAGGTAAAATCTTGGTTGCAAGACGGTTTGAAACCCCGTGCGATGACACGTGATTTGAATTGGGGTGTCCCTATTCCTTTGCCGGATACGGAAGGGAAAGTGCTATATGTATGGTTTGACGCGCCGATCGGCTATGTGTCTATGACGAGCCAATTAACGCCCAATTGGGAGACCTATTGGAAAGCAAAGGATTCTCGAATCGTTCATTTTATTGGAAAGGATAATATCGTTTTTCATTGTTTGATATTTCCGGCGATGTGCTTGGCGCATGGGGGATATCAATTGGCAGATCAAGTTCCGGCGAATGAGTTCATGAATTTAGAGGGGGAAAAAATTTCGACCTCTCGGAATTGGGCGGTCTGGTTGCATGAATATCTATTGGATTTTCCAGGGAAACAAGATGTTTTGCGATATGTTTTAACGGCATCAAGCCCTGAAACGAAGGATGCGGATTTTACCTGGGCGGATTTTCAAACGAAAAATAATTCTGAATTGGTCGCGATTTTGGGAAATTTTGTGAATCGGGCCTTTGTGTTGATCGATAAAAATTTTGATTCTAAAGTCCCAGAAAAGGCGGAAGAAACGGGTTTGGAGGATGAATTGCGGAAGGCTTTGGCTGAAATTCCGGCGAAATTAGATGCTTCCTTGGCCAATTATAAATTTAGAGATGCCCTCGTGTTCGCGATGGAAGTGGCTCGCATCGGTAATAAATATTTAGCTGAGGCGGAACCTTGGAAAATAATCAAGGAAAATCCATCTAAGGCAGGCACGGTATTGAATTATGCGATCCAATTAGTTGCTCATGCGAGTATAGCCTTGGAGCCTTTCATTCCGTTTATGGCCGAGCGATTGCGTCAGGCTTTGGGTTTGGAGGATTGTAACTGGGCTGAAATATCCAATTTTGATTTAATTCCAGCCGGTCGGACCTTGAAAAATCCAGGTCTTTTGTTTGAAAAAATAGAAGATGATGTTATTCAAAAGCAAATAGATAAATTAGCTCAAAGCAAATTAAGTATGGAATTAGCAAGCAAGGAAGTTGCGCCGATCAAAGAAACGATCGAATTTGATGATTTTGCGAAAATGGATATTCGTGTGGGTCAGATTGTTGAGGCATGTAAAATGGAAAAGAGCAAGAAATTATTGAAGTTGACCATCAACGACGGAATTCGCACCCGAACCATCCTCAGTGGGATTGCAGAGTTTTTTGAACCTGAGGCGATTATTGGTAAAAAAGTAAGTTTTTTGGCTAACCTCGCCCCACGCAAGATGATGGGTATTGAGTCAGAGGGAATGATTTTAATGGCTGAAGATGCGGATGGTAGTTTAGCCTTCGTGGAACCAGGAAAAGAGGTGTGGAATGGGGCTAAGATTCGTTAATGTGTCGATTTGATAAAATAAAGCCCATAAAAATAAGGTCAGAAGAAACTTCTGACCTTATTTGTTTAACCTCTAAACCTATTTAACTATGAAAATTTATACAAATATAGGACTATTTTGCAAATAATATAGGTATAGTGCAAAAAAATAAAAAAGGTGCCGTTATAAACAACACCTTTTTTGATTACCTCTAAACCTATTTAACTATGAAAACTACTAACAATCTAATAATTGAATACAACAACTAAACTTTCATTTTGTTCTGTGAAATTGTTTGAAATTTCAGTATCAACTTTCTGTTCAGCTAAAATCGCCCAAACTGTATTAATTGCCGTGGCTGATTTTTTAATTTCTTTCATCCAGTTCAACGTTTTTTCATCTGAAATCGTATTTCCTTGTGAAAGAATTGTTTGAATTGTTTGTTTAAATGTGATCTTATCTTCTTGGCTTACTTTTACATATGCCTGGTTGTTATTTTGATAATCTTCCAAGATGGAAATCGTTAAGCTTGTTGCGCTTGGCTTCGTTCCTACATTTTCTTTTCGAATTAAAATCTGAATTACTTCAGAAAGAGTTTCACCCTTTGATGATACCAAATTTGAATGACGAACATTCTGATTTGTTCCGCTTGCTTTTGCCTCTGTTGCGATAAGGCCTAATCCCATTAGACAACTTATCAATACTATTTTACTCTTCATGTGTTTTGTTATATTTCATTAAAAATCAACAATACAAAATTATTGCATTTTTTTAATATTGCAAAACTTTATTTTACACAATTTAATTAGTAAAACTTATATATATTCCAAAAATGACACCTAAAAACAAATTTAAATAATGTTAAACTTTATTTCACAAAATTATATTTGGCATTAATTTGAATTACTTTTGAATAATTCTAATTTGCAAATTACGGAAAAATTCAAAAGTTCTTTAAAAAATACAATTATTGGTTGTATTTGTTCATTGTTTTTTGGATACCTTCGAGGCAAAAAATTTCAATGAAATCAGAAGTTTTGTCGAGAATGAGGGGAATGTTGTCTAATTCCGTTGGAGAAAAGTTACTTAGGACATAATCTGCTTGGCGGCCTTTTGGGAAATCATCGCCTACGCCCATGCGTAAACGTGCGTATTCTTGGGTGCCTAGGGTTGCTTCGATGCTTTTGAGTCCATTATGACCACCGGCGGATCCTTTGGGCTTGAGTCGGAGTGTATCATAGGGGAGTGCGATGTCATCGACTAGGATGAGCAGGTTGTCTTTTTCGATTTTCAATTGCTGCATCCAATAATTTACTGATTTTCCACTCAGGTTCATGAACGTATTTGGTTTGAGCAGGTAAATGGCGTTTCCTTTCAGTTTATATTGGCAAATGGACCCGAGCCGATCATTGGTAAATTTTAGATCTTTTTGTTTGGCTACATAATCCACGGCCATAAACCCGATATTATGTCGGGTAAATAAGTATTCGGGTCCGATGTTGCCGAGGCCTACGATCAAATAATTCATCTCAAAAATTTTGTGCAAATTACCGACAAATTTTTAAGAACCACACTTTGGTCTTACCTTCGTTGAAAAATTAGGCAGATGAAAAAGATTGCGTGCATTACAGGAGCTAGTTCAGGAATTGGTTGGGCTACCGCAAAAGCATTATCTAAAGAAGGATTTCAATTGATTTTATGCGGTCGTCGCTTGGATCGCTTAGAAGCCTTGCAGGCGGAATTGTCCACGGAATCGTATATGCTTATTTTTGATGTGGGGGATTCTAATGCTGTGAAATTAGCTTTTGAAAAGCTTCCTGCCGAATGGAGATCTATCGATGTATTAATTAATAATGCGGGGAATGCGCATGGCATGGCTCCGATTCAATCCGGAGATGAGGCTGATTGGGACGCGATGATGAATAGTAACGTGAATGGCTTACTATATGTTTCTCAAGCGGTTATACCTGGTATGATTGAGCGTAAGTCAGGACATATTCTTAATTTATCCTCGATCGCGGGCAAGCAAATTTATCCGAGTGGAAATGTGTATTGTGCTTCCAAAGCAGCTGTTGAGGCCTTAACCCAGGGTATGCGTTTGGATTTAAATCCTTTTTACATCAAAGTTAGTTCGGTGGCACCAGGTGCGGTGAACACAGAATTTTCAGCCGTGCGTTTTAAGGGCGACATGGACCGAGCTAATGCCGTATATCAGGGATTCACGCCTTTAGTCGCCGAAGATGTAGCCGAAGTGATTCGCTACATGGTGATGGCGCCTAAACATGTGAATTTGGCGGATGTATTGTTATTACCGACGGCTCAAGCGTCTGCTGGATTGGTGAAACGAGATTAAATTCGTTGACGTATCGCCTCAAAAACGATGACCCCTGTGGCGACGGAAACATTGAGCGATCCCACCTGGCCCGTTTGAGGAATCGCGGCTAATTCATCCGATTTACGAATTAATTCATCCGAAATTCCATCTTCCTCAGAACCTAGTATGATGGCAACGGGACTTGAATAGTCCAAAGTGTAAATGGAATTCTTTGTTTTCTCGGTACAGGCTATCACTTTTAACCCGGAATTTTGAAGAAAATCAACGGCTTGGATTAAGCTGTCTTCCCGACAAACAGGTATAAAATTCAAAGCTCCCGAAGAGGTTTTCATCGCATCGGCATTAATTTGTGCCGCGCCACGAGCCGGAATCACGATCGCATGCGCCCCAGCACATTCAGCAGTACGTGCGATGGCTCCAAAATTCCGGACATCGGTAATCCGGTCTAAAATGATAACTAAGGGTATTTGACCTTTTTCAAAGGTATTCGCGATCACATTTTCCAATTTAGCATAATGAATAGCCGATACGAATGCAATGGCGCCTTGGTGATTTTTTCGCGTAATGCGATTTAATTTTTCCAAAGGAACCTTTTGAACTTGAATCCCTTTTTCACGGGCTAAATCCAAAATTTCCGTGTTTCCCAATTCGCGCTGAACCAATAAACGATCAATTTCTTTTCCTGAACGCAAGGTTTCAAGGACCGATTGCACGCCGAATACAAATTCTTTGTTATCGGTTTTAGGCGTAGTAAAGTGCTTAAATGGCCTTTTGAATGGAGGCCGTGATTCGTTTTCTTCTGACACGATATGGAATTCTAAATTTTCACAAAGGTCAACATTTTTTTTAACATATCAGCAGGCGTTCCCCATTCGACCTTTTCTAATATAATTAGTACCTTTGTCCACTAATCTACCCCATATGTACAAAACGACTGAAATCGCTTCTTCTGAAATCCCTTCCGACAATCCAGTGCACCAACGACTTTTATTTCCTTACCTACATGTAAGTAAATTGATTTCAGGTAATGTCTTGGAAATCGGTTGTGGAACAGGACGGGGTGTCGGCGTTTTAGCACCCTCCTTGACCGCCTATACTGGGGTAGATAAAAATACGGAATTGATGAGCCAACTGAGCGTTCAGTATCCCAATTTCACCTTTATCGACATGTTTTTGCCTCCCTTGCAAAATTTGCCTTCGGATCATTTTGACTTTGTGGTTACCTTCCAAGTGATCGAACACATTGAACCAGATGCGTTTTTTTTACAGGAAGCTGCGCGCGTGCTAAAGCCCGGCGGAAAATTGTTTTTGACGACGGTGAATCGAAAGTTTTCATTGACCCGGAATCCATGGCACGTGCGGGAATATTTGGCCCATGAACTACGTGATTTAATGAAAACTTATTTTTCAGAAGTGATTACGGAAGGTGTACAAGGGAATGAAAAAGTGATGGCCTATTATGAGGAGAATAAAAAATCGGTCAAAAGAATTACGCGCTTTGATATCTTCAATCTACAATATCGCTTGCCTCGCACGTGGCTTCAAGTACCTTACGACATCGCGAATCGCTTAAGTCGGCTTGCTGTGTCCAAATCCAATTCCTCTTTAGTAGATTCGATTCAAGTGGATGATTATTTCCTAAATCAAGACCCAGATGGGTCCCTCGATTTTTTCTACACTGGAATTAAATAGCGCATGGAATTTATCGATCCAGTCATTGAGGAATATGCGAGACTGTTTTCAGATCCTGAAAGTGACTTATTAAAGGAATTAGATCGAGAAACTCATGCGATGATTTTACAGCCTCGGATGCTTTCAGGGCATTTGCAAGGTCGTTTTTTATCGTTTATTTCAAAAATTTTGCGGCCGAATTTCATCTTGGAAATCGGGACTTATACCGGTTATTCAGCACTATGTCTGGCGGAGGGTTTAAAACCTGAAGGAAAGCTTATCACCTTAGATGTCAATGAAGAGCTGGAAAAATTTACCCGGTCCTTTTTCGATCGGTCTGAATTTGGCCCCCAAATTGATTATCGGATTGTGGATGCCAAAAATGAAATCCCAACAATTGATGGACCTTTTGATTTAGTTTTTATTGATGCCGATAAGCGAAATTATGCGCTCTATTTTGATTTGGTGATTCAAAAAATGAAAGCTGGCGGAATTATTTTAGTTGACAATGTCCTGTGGAGTGGTAAAATTGTCGATAAGAAGGCGCAAGACAAATCGACGCAGGCCTTACGTGATTTTAATCAAAAATGCTTGGAGGATCCGCGGGTCGAAAAGGTTTTACTTCCGCTACGCGATGGTTTATTGATGATGCTGGTGATTTAATTTGGGCTTAATTTAATTTTTTGACCCATTTTAACCGTGGCATTCTTTCCTAAATTATTCCATTTTATCAAATCCTCTACCCGCAGGCCGTAGGTTTGTCCGATTCGAAAGAGTGTTTCACCTGCTTGAACCGTATGTGTTTTGATTAGAATTTCATTTGAACCAGCGGATATAACTTCGACTTCCTCTGCTTTGACAGGTTCCACGGGTTTTGCCATGGGTTTTTTCACATCCTTAGCTTTTGTGTTTTCTGCCATTTTGGTGATTGGCTTTTCACTTATGGCGTTATTGCCTTTATTTTCTTCCTTGAAAACTATTTCTCTAGATTCAGCGGGTTCAAGATAAAAGGTAGTTTTTTCTTCTTTCGTTTCAACTTTTCGGATTTCTTCATTCACCCTTTTAATCTCATCGCTAGGTTTATTTTCTTTTTTCTCAGGGGTATTTTGAGACTTTAGATCCAGTTTTTTTGAGATGATTTCTAACATAGGAACCTTACGCGAAACCTTAATTTTTTGACCTAACATGATCATAGATTGCATATTCATGTCGTTTAAGCGCAATAAATCGGGTAATTTCATGTTGTATTTCGAGGCGATGGAGCTTAAGGTTTCACCGGAAACAACGATATGATTTTTGGTTTCTACCTCATCGCTTAAGATATCTTTATATTTTTTTTTGCCTTGTTGTTTAAGACTCGGTTGATACAATTGGTTCGAATCTATGGACGCAATGAATTCTGGGCTTTCCAATGGACTCATGAACATTTTTAAGTTAGAAGGGTGGTAAATCGTATAGGATTTATCTTCCGGCAAATAGTCATGTAAAATCCAAGAATTATATTTCTTAATGTCGTCATAACTGATTTTTAATTCGTCAGAAATGGCATATAGATTTTGGCCACCCTTTGCTTCAAAGGTAACTAGTTGATTGTCTGGACTTAAAATGGGTTCGTTGGCAATTTTTTCTGCCCAGAATTCCTTGTAAGCCAAAAAACGAATCACATACCAATCCGTGGATGAATCCACCTGAATTTCCGTTTTTCCGGCCCAATCTGCCGCATAATTCAGCTTTTTGATACTTCCTAAACCGAGGCGATAGGAGAGTAGGGTGCTCATCCAATTGTTTAATACGGTATTGTTGCGGGTGAAATACTGTACAGCGCCTTTGGTAGCTTGAATGATGTGTCGTCGCTCGTCGATTTGCTTGTCCACCTGAAGTCCCACATCCTTCGCGGTTTCTAATTTAAATTGCCAATATCCCACTGCTGAAGAGCTTGAGGTTGCATTTGCATTCAAGGCACTTTCCTGCACACACAAATATTTGAATTCATCCGGGATGTTTCCTTCTTTTAAAATAGGTTCTATGACGGGAAAATAAAGGCGCATTTTATCTAATAAGGCCGTTGAATAGCGTTTATTGGCACCCAACATCGTATATTCTTTTTCAAAAATAGCTTTCGCCGAGGCATGTATCGCGATTCGGACATTTCCGATAGAAATAGTATCCTTGGGTATGATACCCATGGAAAAGTAGGAAATTCCTACCCAATAAAAGGATAGAAGTACTGCTTTTTTGATCAACTTTCTAGATTCGTTCGATTAACAAAAATACCAAATAATAATTAAAAACGAATTATCCGTACATTTGTTGTCCTAAATACCCTGATAATGATTTTAATCGATGACACCGTCATCAGTGAAGATGTGGCTGATGAGTTTTTTGTTTGTGACTTAGCCAAATGCAAAGGCGCATGCTGCGTGGAGGGTGATTTAGGGGCTCCCTTGGAAGAAGATGAATTAGCGATTATCGAGCGAATTCAGGCTGAAATTGCTCCTTTTTTATCGGCAGATGGGTTAGCTGAAATTGTGAAACAAGGCACTTGGGTCAAGGATGAGGATGGTGATTTCTCTACACCCATTATTCAAGGTCGGGAATGTGTCTATGCATTATATGATGAAAAGGGCCATTTAAAATGCGGAATCGAGCAGGCTTATTTTGCGGGGAAGACAGATTTCAGGAAACCTATTTCCTGTCATTTATATCCCATTCGGATACAGAAATTAGCTGAATATCAGGCGCTTAATTATGATCGTTGGACCATTTGTTCGGATGCCTGTTCCCATGGCAAAGAATTAGGGGTGCCGATTTACAAATTTTTAAAAGATCCCTTGATTCGTAAATTTGGTACCAAATGGTATGCTGAATTAGAAAGGGAAATTGCAGAACGAAAAGAAGATTAATTGGCTCAGGAAAATACATTTGACGCTATTTATGCGGTGGTTTGTCTTATTCCAACGGGGCGGGTGAGTTCCTATGGAGCTATTGCGGCCTATTTGGGGATGAAAGGTGGGGCGAGGATGGTCGGTTGGGCCATGAATGCCTCTCATACCTTGCCGGATGTTCCGGCGCATCGGGTGGTTAATCGGGTTGGCGCCTTGACGGGTAAACATTTTTTTGGCGAAAATCGGATGCAGGAATTATTGGAATCTGAAGGAATTCAGGTGAAAAATGATCAAATAATTGATTTTAATACCAAATTTTGGGATCCTCGTTTGGAATTAATTAATTAATTTTATTCAGGTATTTTTTACCCCCTAGGCCATTCATTTGTCTTTTGATGGCTTGGGTTCGTCGATTGATATAGCTTGAGGGATTTGCCACGGAAAAGCGAATCGGGCTTGGCAGGCAGGCAGCGATGCGTGCGGCTTCTGTGCTACTTACTTCTTGGGCGGAATGCTGGTAATAGCGCCGACAAGCCTCTTCCATCCCAAATGTCATTTTCCCTGTTTCTGCCACATTTAAATACACTTCTAAGATGCGTTTTTTTCCCCACACAAGTTCAATCATCAGGGTGAAATAGACTTCGAGGCCTTTGCGAAGGTAGCTTCGATCTTGCCATAAAAACACGTTTTTCGCAACTTGTTGGGATATCGTGCTCGCTCCTTTGATTTTTTTGCCTTTCATGTTATTGTTTACCGCCTGCCACATGGATTTAAAATCAAATCCCATATGATCGGGAAAAACTTGATCCTCGGAAGCGATGACGGCAAGTGCACAATTACGATCTATTTCTTTATAGGGTGTCCATTGGCTATGTATTTTACTCGGTTCACCGGCAAGAAGGGCATCGATTTTTCGAGAAGCCATCGTTGGCGTGAAATAAACCGGCACAAATTTCAATAATACAATCGCCACCAGGGTGGAAATCCACACATATAAGAGGGTTTTTCCCATCATTCGTATGACATTCCGAAAGGATCCCCCTTTTTTATTCGAAGAGCTCGGTCGGTTTACTCGATCGAATTTCGAGCTGCGAGGGGTCGCTTGGTAATTTTTAGAGGTGTCAACGCGTTTCGCCATGCCAGAAAATTTTCACGAATTTACGATTTGTTACACGACAAATAAATCACTGGCCAATTTATCTGCCATTAATTTTCCAGGACCGATCAGTTTTAATTGATTTTTTTCCAAAACTGCGAGTCCATTTTGTATCCATTCATTCACTGCTACTTGTGGAAATTCACGGTTGATGGCCTGATAAGCCGATTTTACATCATTTAGATCAATCCCCCAAGCAGTCCGTAAACGTGTCATGAGGTATTCATTTAATTTATTTTCTGGACTTAGGATTTCAATTTCCGCGGGAATTTTGCCTTCTCCGATGGATTTAATGTAAAGACCATTTTTGGCGATGTTCCATTGCCGACTCGTCCCATTAAAACTGTGTGCCGATGGACCAATGCCCAAATAAGGTTCTTGGTTCCAATACGAAGTGTTATGTCGGGAATAGCGCTGGTTTTTGGCAAAGTTAGACGTTTCATAATCGTCGAAACCCGCCTCAGTCAAACGCTTTCGCACCAAAACAAATGAATCTGACATCATGTCTTCCTCGATTTCCTGAAAGGCCCCCTTCTTTTTTTGAATGCCAAAGACCGTTTTAGGCTCTATCGTAAGGCTATACGCTGAAATATGATCTACCTTCGAACGAATCGCACATTGTAAATCCGCTTCCAAATCCGCCATTGAATTCCCAGGAATCCCATAAATCAAATCTAGGCTGATATGATCGAATCCGATTGCTTGGGCTTGCTGAATGCAATTTAGGGAATCCGATGCGCTGTGATTTCGATTTAAATAGGGAAGGTTTTTCTCCTGAAAAGATTGAATTCCAATACTTAGGCGATTGATTCCCAAGCTTTTCAAGGCTTTCAGGTATTCGAATTTCAAATCCTCCGGATTAGCTTCAAGGGTGATTTCTGCCTGAGCATCCACGCTAAAATGTTTGGTAATCTGGGCCAATATTTCTTCTAATTCGGATGGATTTAACAGGGAAGGGGTTCCTCCACCCAAATAAATGGTTTCTAATGGAGTATCCGGTAAATATGATTTTTGTAGGTTTATTTCTTTGCAAATTGCCTCGACCATCGCCTTTTTCTGAACCAAATTGGTCGAAAAATGAAAGTCACAATAATGACATGCCTGGTGGCAAAAGGGGATATGTAAATAAAGATGCAAAGCGTTTAGGGTTCAAAAATGAGCCTACTTAATTCATCGGGATTTAGCATTTCGATGGCCAATTGTTGCAATTGTTCTGTCGTCACCAGGTCGATTTGCGTAAAAATTTCGTCTAAAGTCTCGATTTTTTCACGATCGAGGAGGTTTTTGGCCATCATTAACATGAAATTCAAATTTCCTTCTTCAGCCATGGCCATTTGACCTTTTAATTGGGATTTAATTTTGGCTAATTGTGGTTGGGATAATTCTTTATTCTTTAATTTATCAAAATCCTTCTGGATTAATCGAATGGCTTTGGCTACTTGATTCGGTTCGGTGCCAAAATAGATCGCCCAAAATCCCGAATCCATGTAGCTGGTAAAAGTGGCTTCAATCGAATAAACCAAACCGTGTTTTTCTCGCACGGACACGTTTAGTAGCGAGTTCATGCTGGGACCTCCGAGTAGGTTAATGAGCATGAAAAATGCGAGGCGATTTGGATTTTCGATGGCGAAGGATTGTCGGCCCATGGCTACATGTGCCTGCGTGAGCCCCCTTTTTGTGATTCGCTCATGTGGAATCATATGGGGTGGTAGGGCCCTGGTAATCAGGTGTTTTTTTAAGGGTATGGACCCTACATGTTTTTCGCCCCAGGCAAATACCTTGTCGTGGGCTAATTTCCCAATGGACGAGATGACGATGCGCGAGGTATCTAAATTTCGTTCAATAAAGGCGAGCAAATCCTTTTTTTGGAAAGATTGCACATGGGCGGCGGTACCTAAAATATTGATTCCTAAAGGATGATTTGGAAATAATAATTCATCAAAATCGTCTTGAATTGCATCCTCCGGTGCCTCGTAATACATGGACATTTCTTCTAAAATGACGCTTCGTTCTTTCTCTAATTCCTTTTCTGGAAAGGTCGAATGGAAGGTGATTTCGGTTAATAATTCGAGTGCCCGTTCGAAATAAGGTGTCAAAACAGAGGCATGAAAGCAGATTTTTTCTTTGGTCGTATAGGCATTTAATTCTCCGCCGATGAGTTCTAGGCGGTTGATAATCTGCATATTATTGTATTTTGGGGTGCCCTTGAAGGCTAAATGTTCCCAAAAATGGGCGAGTCCCTGTTCGGAATCTAATTCGTCCCGACTTCCAATATCCAACATAATCCCTACATGCGAAATTTCGGTATGTAGGACTTGCCGGTGTACCAGCGTGATGCCATTGGAAAGGGTTTTAACTTGAATTGAATTCATATAGGGCTAATTACCAAAAAGATCTCAAAATTAAGTAATTTTATGGCCAATCACTCATTTTTTCTTGCATGTCATCGCAATCGAAGGTTCTTATTATTCAAACGGCATTTTTAGGGGATGTGGTATTGTCAACTTCGATGCTTGAAAAAATTCGAATCGAATCTCCGAAGACCCAAGTGGATATGCTCGTTCGGAAAGGGAATGAAAGCATTTTAAGGGCCTATCCTCATCCGAATCTTCGACATGTATATGTCTATGATAAATCGAAAAAATGGGCTTCTTGGTGGTCTTTACGCAAGCAATTAGCTCGGGAGTGCTATGATCAAGTGTTTTTGGTTCAGCGGTTTTTTGGCATGGGCCTTTTAAGTATTTGTATTGGTGCGAAAAGGGTAATTGGATTTGCAAAAAATCCCTTAGCTTGGTTTTTTCAAAAGCGTGTGGAACATGATTTTGGAAATGGTCTCCATGAAACGGAACGAAATACGGGCTTATTAGCCTCTTGGTTAGGTAAAACGACTTATAATCCATATTTGCAGGTTCATGATGATTCCTTGCCTAAGGGCTTGGAAAAAAATCAATACATCTGTATTTCTCCGGGTTCCGTCTGGGAAACGAAGCGTTTACCGATTTCAAAATGGATTGAATTTGTTCAATTATTGCCTGTAAATCAGCCCATTGTGTTAATGGGATCGCCGAATGAACGAGATTTATCCGAGCAAATTGAGGCGGCTTTTGAGGGGCAAGGGCGAAACATAAAAAATGAAACTGGAAATCATTCGTTATTGGGTTCTACCTATATCTACGAACAATGCCTAATGGCTTTTGTCAATGATTCCGGCCCCCTGCATCTTTGTTCGGCGGTGAATACGCCTACGGTGGCCTTATTTTGTTCGACGGTTCCTGCCTTTGGTTTTTGGCCCTTATCTGATTGGAACCGGGTGATAGAGGTCAAAGAAAAATTAGCTTGTCGGCCATGTGGAGATCATGGCAAGAAAAATTGTCCACTCGGTCATTTTGCCTGCGGGAATCAAATTGAGGCAAAAGAAATGTATCAAGCCTATTTGGATTGTTTAGCCGCGCGCGGCGAGTAGGTATAGAACGGCCATGCGAACGGCTACGCCATTTTCAACTTGGTCCAGGATTATAGAATGCGGCGAATCGGCTGCATCGGAACTTAGTTCCACCCCCCGGTTGATCGGTCCTGGATGCATCAGCACGATTTCCTTCGGTAATTCGTCGAGCATTTGGCGCGTAATTCCAAAAAACTGGGCATATTCGCGGAGACTTGGGAAGTATTTGATTTGTTGGCGTTCCAACTGTATCCTCAACACATTCGCCGCATCGCACCAAGCCAGCGTACTTTTAACATCATGCGATACTTCGACGCCTAAACTTTGTATGTGTTTCGGAATCAGCGTACTCGGTCCACAAAGTCGAACCTCAGCCCCTTGTTTTTTGAGTGCATAGATGTTTGAAAGCGCCACACGGGAGTGTAAAATGTCTCCGATGATGGCGATTTTCTTACCTGCCAAATCTCCTAATTTTTCCCGTAAAGAATAGGTGTCTAGGAGCGCTTGGGTCGGATGCTCGTGGGTTCCGTCCCCAGCATTGATGATATTCGCTTTGATGTGTTTGGCCAAAAAATGGGGTGCTCCCGGGCTAGCGTGGCGCATGACGATCATGTCGACCTTCATGGCTAAAATGTTATTGACCGTATCTAAAAGTGTTTCTCCTTTTTTGACGGAACTTCCTGAGGCGGAAAAATTGATGGTGTCTGCGGAAAGTCTTTTTTCGGCTAATTCGAAGGATAAACGGGTTCGGGTGGAGTTTTCGAAGAATACATTGGCTATGGTCACATCACGCAAAGAAGGAACTTTTTTAATGGGCCGGTTGAGGACCTCTTTAAATTCTTTGGCCGTTTTTATAATCAAGTCGATCGATTCTGCATCTAAGTCCTTGATTCCTAACAGGTGTGGCGATTTCAACATAGTTTAACTCATTGGGTAATTAACCAAATTTTATCCGTTTGGTGGCCTTGTTCTGTCCATTCGACTAAGACTTTTTCGGTGCTCAACGTGTTCACGCTTTTACCGATGTAATCCGGGTGAATGGGCAAATCTCGGTTATATATTCTGTCGATTAGGACACAAAGTTCTACTTTGGCGGGCCTTCCAAAGGCGTTCAGCGCATCCATCGCTGCGCGTACCATGCGGCCGGTAGCTAAGACATCGTCGATTAAAATGACGCGTTTATTTTCGACGAGGAAGGGTATTTCGGTTGAATTAGGCGCTAATGGGTCACGACGTCTAAAGTCGTCGCGATAGAAGGTGGCATCTAATTTTCCGAGTAAAGGTGCAGTTTCGCTATGTTTTTGTAATTCAGCCTGAATGCGTTCGGCAAAATAGATGCCTCGGGGTTGTAGGCCGAGGATAACAGTTTCGATTCCAGTGATTTGATTTTCAATGAGCTCTTGACATAACCTTGAGATGGTTATTTCCAACAATGGGCTTGATAAAATCAGCTTTCGAGTCATTGGGGACAAAGGTATCAAATATTATTGAAATATAGCTTCATTGGGGTCGAATAATGGGAGTATTTGGTCTTTAACGGAAACGATGGGCTGTACATGTCCCCATTTTATGCCTAATTGGGGGTCGTTCCATCGTAAACCCGATTCCGCACTTTTGTTCCAAAAATCCGTGCATTTATATACAAAAATCGTTTCTTCTAGGGCAATAAAGCCGTGGGCGAATCCAGGAGGTACAAATAGCATATTTCCTTGGTCGGCGTCCAAAATAAACGTGGCGTGTTGGCCAAAGGTGGCCGAACTTTTGCGCAAATCCACGATGACATCCATCACTTTACCGGTCATGCAGCGGACTAATTTGCCTTGTGCATGAGGATCTTTTTGAAAATGTAGGCCCCTCAATACGCCAGCGGTCGAAAATGAAAAATTATCTTGAACAAAATTTTCTGAGATGCCGTTAGCAGAAAATAGCTGCTGGTTATAGGACTCATAAAAATGTCCTCGTTCGTCAAAAAATTTGGTGGGAATACATTCGATCACTCCTGCGAGTTCGTGGCTTTTAAATTGCATAGAAATTAGGGCATTTGGCGAATTCCTTTTGATTTTGCTTTGGAAAGGCCTTATTTTGTATCAAAATTATTGATATTTGGTCATTAATACAATCCCTTATTTTAAATCTGCATGAATTCCATTGAATTAGTTAGGCAAATCGAATCCAAGGGCTCTTTTTTATGTGTCGGCCTCGACACAGACCTGACCTTGATTCCAAAATCCTTTTTAAAGGAATCGGATCCGGTATTCGCTTTTAACAAGGCGGTGATCGATGCGACGGAAAAATATACGGTGGCATATAAGCCGAATATCGCTTTTTATGAGGCTATGGGGCCGAAGGGTTGGGAGAGTTTACAGAAGACGATGGACTATATTCCCCAAGAGATTTTTACGATTGCGGATGCGAAACGTGGGGATATAGGCAATACGGCTTATAAATATGCGCAGACTTTTTTTGATCCTGCGTCGAGTGGATTAAATTTTGATTCGATTACGGTGGCGCCTTATATGGGCCATGATTCGGTGGAGCCCTTTTTGACATTTGAAGATAAGTGGGTGATTTTATTAGCCTTAACCTCGAATCCGGGGAGTCATGATTTTCAAATGTCGAAGTCGGAGGATTATATTCCCTTGTATGAGCGTGTGATGCGATTGGCAATGACCTGGGGGAATGCGGAGCAAATGATGTTTGTGATCGGGGCGACGCGTTATGATTTTCTTCAAAAAGTGCGTGAAATAGCACCGGATCATTTCTTTTTGGTCCCGGGTGTGGGAGCGCAGGGGGGGAGTTTGGAGGATGTCGCTAAATATGCGATGAGTTCACGTGTGGGTTTATTGGTTAATTCATCTCGGGGCATTATTTATGCGGGCCATGATACGGCGGTTTCGGCGGCACGGGAGGCGAAGAAAATGCAGGAAGAGATGACGATGTATTTAGATAAATATTGGATCAAATAGCTATGGAATTAGGTATTGGTACCCCAGCCTTATTGTTTTCGACGGTGTCCTTGTTGATGATCGCGTTTACGAATCGTTTTATGTCGATGGCCTCTTTGATACGGGGATTGCATGATAAATTCCGGCTGAACCCCGATGATTCGATATTAAAGCAGATTCAAAATCTTCGTTTGCGGATGAAATTGATTCAATACATGCAGATTGTGGCCATTTTTAGTTTGATATTGAGTGTGATTTGTATGTTTTTGTTGTTCATGGATGAGCAATTGATAGCTCGTTGGTTTTTCGGAGTCGGTCTCTTAGGCATGTGCATCGCCTTGGGCATGAGTGCTTGGGAGATTACGATTTCTACCAAGGCGCTGGAAGTGGAGCTTTCTGACATGGAAGATCTACTTGAAAAGAATAAATAATCCCTATTTTATGCTATTTTATATTTGAATAATAAAAATATGTGATTTCGTATTTTTAAATATGAAAAATTTGCTATTTTTGTGTACAATTTTGATTATTTGCTACAAGCAATAAAAATACTACTTAGGCGGATTGAATAAAGGCTCGGAATATTTCTGAGTCTTTATTGTTTTTAGGCCTTGAGCATGATGGCGGAAAGCGGGGGTAGGTTGAGTGAGATGGAGAAGGCTTTTCCTTGCCAATTGATCTCTTCGGTCATCATGGCGCCGTCAACTGGATAGTCGCTACCACCAAATTCATTTTTATCGGAGTTGAAAATTTGTTTCCAAACGCCTGGTAAAGGTACGCCGATGCGGTAATTTTCGCGCGGGGCGGGGGTGAGGTTGAGGATTACGATGATTTGTTGTTTCGGGCTATTGCCTTTTCGAAGGAAAGTGATGACTGAATTTCCTTGGTCGTTTGATTCGATCCATTCGAAGCCTTCTTGATCAAATTGTTTTTGGTGGAGTGCGGGTTCGGTTTTATATAGGATATTCAGGGCTTGAACGGTTTTTTGGATGCCTTGATGGGCATGTTGTTCGGTGAGGTGCCAATCGAGACTTTGGTCGTGGTTCCATTCTTCTCGTTGGCCGAATTCTCCTCCTTGGAAGATCAATTTAGTCCCTGGATGGGCGAATTGTTCGCTGAAGAGAAGGCGGAGATTGGCGAATTTTTGCCAGTTGTCGCCTGGCATTTTGTTTAATAAGGAATTTTTGCCGTAGACTACTTCGTCATGGGAAAGGGGAAGACAGAAATTCTCGGTAAATGCGTAAATGAGGGAGAATGTGAGTTCGTTTAGGTGGTATTGTCGGTGAATTGGATCTTTTTGGAAGAAGCGAAGGGTATCGTTCATCCAGCCCATCATCCATTTTTGGCCGAAACCTAGGCCGCCGGAAAAGACGGGTTTGGTGACGCCGGGAAAGCTGGTGGATTCTTCGGCGATGACTTGGATGTCAGGGAATTCACCGTATATGTGGACATTCAGGTCTTGTAGGAATGAAATGGAATCGAGATTATGATTACCGCCGTGGATGTTCGGTTCCCATTCGCCGTCGTTGCGCGAATAATCGAGGTAAAGCATGGAGGCTACGGCATCTACGCGAAGTCCGTCCACGTGGTAGCGATCGCACCAGAAGGCGGCGTTTGAGAGTAGGAAACTTCGGACTTCGTTGCGTCCGTAGTCGAAGATATAGGATTTCCAGTCGGGGTGATAGCCCTTTTTGGGGTCGGGATGTTCGTAGAGGCAGGTGCCGTCGAAATTACGTAGGCCATGGTCATCGCCGGGGAAATGGGAGGGAACCCAGTCTAGGATGACGCCGATATCTGCTTGGTGTAATTTTTCGATGAGTTTCATGAAGGCTTGCGGGTCTCCAAAACGGGAGGAAGGCGCGAAATAGCCGGTAATTTGATATCCCCAAGACGGTGCAAAGGGATGTTCCATGACGGGCATGAATTCTACGTGGGTGAATTGCATGTTTTGGACATAGGCGACGAGTTTGTCGGCCAGGTCTTCGTAGCTGAGGTATTGGTTGTCTAAGGTTTTTTGCCAAGAACCTATATGGACTTCATAGATGGACATGGGGGTATCCATGGCGTTTTTGGTGCTGCGTTCCTTCATCCAGGCTTGGTCTTGCCATGCGTTGAAGGTTGTCCAGACGATCGAAGCGGTTTTGGGAGGGGTTTCACAATAAAGGCCAAAGGGGTCTAATTTTTCAAGATAGGTGCCTTCGGTGGTATGGATGCCGTATTTATAGGTTTCGCCGTTGCGAATGCCGGGGATGAATCCTTCCCAGATGCCGGAGGAATCCCAGCGTTTTAAGAGGGGATGGGAATATTTGTCCCAAAAATTAAAATTTCCGATGACATGAACTGCCTCGGCATTAGGTGCCCAAACGGCAAAAAAGGTGCCGATTGCTCCTTCGCGTTCTATTTCAAAGGCGCCAAGTTTATCATAAAGCCGTGTGTGTTTGCCACTTAGGAAGAGGGAAATATCAAAATCACTAAGGCGTGAATGTGGGAATACCGTGGGCATAATGGCTTCAATTTCAATGTTTAGGCTAAAATAACGATTTTATTTAAGAAAATTTATGTATTTATTTTGAGGGGGTAGTTTGAATTTTTAGGGAAAACCTCTACCTTTGTGCCACCAAAATAAGATTTGGTCCGTTCGTCTAGGGGTTAGGACACGTCCCTTTCACGGATGAAACACGGGTTCGATTCCCGTACGGACTACCATTTCCCTCTCTATTTGTCATAGAGGGGGATTTGTCTTTTAGTGTCTCGATACTGCTTCAAAAATCAATAATTTCCAGCTTATCTGGTCCAGGCTGCTTGCCTTACTACTAAAGTAATAAAGAGCTATGATAATCCAAGTTTTGCCTACCTATAAACACCTTTTTTACAGTTCAGCCCTAGTATCCCCTGCAGGAAAGTTGGTAGGAATCCTCTTATAATATATACGTTTTAAACGGGCTCAAAATTGGGGTCTCCATGCAAACTGACTAAATTACTTTTTTTGCTAAATACTTTCTCCTAGCTACATGAAATTACTGTTTTTATGGGCCATTCTTGGCCCTTAGAAGGCTTGTAGTTGGGCTTGAGGTAATTGCTTCAGAAGACCTGAAAGAATGTCATAGAATCGCTTTAGTGAGGCCTAATAGATGGCTGTTTATTTGCCCTTAGAAGGGACTATTGTATTGCTTATAGTGCTGCTTCAGAAGTACTTGTTTGAAGGTCTCAGAAGGCTAGCAATGAAGTCACAAGGACTAAGATTCCTTCTCCATTACAACTCGTTTTACCTTCATGACTAACTTGGTAGAAGTGTCAGTAAGTTTGGCTATTTCTCTTACAGTATAGCCACCTCTAGTAATTAATTTACTGATTTACTTAAAGGTGATACTTCCGAACCTTTACAACAGTACTTGTAGAAACACCCAATCTACCAGATATATCCCTTACGGATTTACCTTTATCCAATAGGGATATAATCTTCTGGTTAGTTTCCTTTTGAAGGAATTCTTGACGATTCTCAACCGTACCTATCTTTCTACCTAACTGTACAAACCCCTTATTACTTGGACACATTTGTTGAAACGGTTGTGTAATAATTGCTTGTTTTTTCGTTTAAATTTTGTCTCATGTATTGATAATCTTGGTTTGAATCACCACCGAAAGAGTTTCAGTTGGCTTCTACTTTAATTAGAATTTTAAATTGTTCGTTGTTAGGTAATTGATTTCCTCCATACTTAAAACTCGATTCCAAATGCCGATATCATCTAAAGTACCTTTGAAAAATTCATTGAAATATCTCGATCCAATCATCAAATTTGCGTCTGAGGATAATGCTTTCATTCCTAATGTTGATTCAGTTTCAAGTATGCCATTTTTGTATATTCTAGCTACATTTCCATCGTAGGTACAAATGATTAATTCCCATTCATTTACTTTTAAAATTGAATTAGACCAAATATCTGAATAACTTGTTCCATTTAAGTTAGCGAATGAGAAATCATATTTCAGGTTTTCATTGTCTTGTAATAAGAAACCTTGTTTGGTTGAATTTTGCGTTGTTATTAAGCAACTCCATCCGCCGGCTGTTGTTCGTGTATTTTTAACCCAAATAGCAAATGATAAATTCGATTTTATTCCGGGTAAACTTGGGCCAGTTAAGTAAGAAGATTTGCCATTAAATACACAGGCCGTTTGTAATATTGAATTAGTCCGATCATAGGAAAAACTTACATTTGTGCCGATTAAATCAAATTTGTTATTGCTAAAATCCTTTGCATTTCCATTAAACGGATAATAAGCTACCAAACCCTGTTTAAGGTTTATTTGAGCTGAGTAATCAGTTAAAGCTTGAATTTGAGCCACTAATTCAGCACATTTTGCTTGTAAAGCATCAATCTTAGTCTTCAAGGAGACTAAATCTGCATTTGCAGAAGTCATTTGGCTAGTTAAACTTGAAATCTGAGTCAGGATCGTCTTTAAATCCGTTTGAATGAGATCTATTTTCTTGTCATTGGTAGCTTGTAGAGAACTGACCTTTAGTACAGCCACCAACGCAGAATCAGTAGTTTTCTTTAAAGCTGTTATTTGAGTCTTCAGATCCTCATTTTGTTTCTTGACCGAGTTGATTAGATCAATAATTTCACCATCACGGTTAGTGCATGCTACTAAGATGATAAGTGTTAAAATTGCAATTACTAGTGATTTTTTCATGGGTATTTATTTTAATATTTTAATTTCTACACGTCTATTTTTGGCTCGAGATTCCTCAGATATCTCATTGGCCTTCAACTGCTCTTCGCCAAATGCCAAGGCAGTCATACGATTCTTAGCAATTCCCTTTTCGGCCAAATAATTCAAAACACTATTAGCTCGTTTTTCAGATAACACAAAATTAGATTCTGCATTCCCCACATCATCTGTATGTCCTGAAATGATAATTTTTAGGTCAGGGTTTTCCAATAAAATGGTTAGTAATTCATTCAATTTATACTTTGATGGTACGGTTAGGTCAGCTTTATTTGTTATAAAATTGACCTCATTCGCTATTTCAATTACCTTATTTTCAATTTTCTTAGAAACAACAGGACAACCATTGTTAAGTTTATCACCTTTTTCTTCAGGGCATTTATCCACATCATCAAAAACACCATCCATATCAATATCTAGTTGATTTAAAGCACAACCCGTGGCATTTACCTTTTGACCCGTTTGAGTGTTTTTGCAGATATCAATCAGGTTATTTACACCATCCTTATCATCGTCTAATTGACTTTCAGAACAACCATCTGCATTCACCTTTTCGCCTTTTGGCGTATTTGGACATTTATCTTTCTGATTCGACACCCCATCCGTATCATCATCCAACTGGCTATCGGAACACCCATTTGCATTTACTTTTTCACCCTTGGGAGTAGCTGGGCATTTATCAAACATGTTAACTATTCCATCTGAATCATCATCCAATTGACTCTCTGAACAACCCTCTTGATTGACCGTTTCTCCCTTGGGTGTATCCGGACATTTATCTAATTCATCTTTGACTCCATCTTGATCTGAATCTTTATTTTTCTTCCGTTCTATACTGAATGCAATCCCAATTACTCCATTAACCAATAAATCTTTGCTGTTATCCGTTTGCTTATTCGACATGTAAAAGTCAGGATCATTCAGTGTGGTCATAAATGGTTTATTGCCAGTGGCATTGATGAAAATCGACCATTTCTTGTTGATGCGGTAATCTAATTGTAAACCAAATAATCCGCTATATTCTCTTCTGTACCTTTCACCGACAACATTCGTAAATGTGTTTTCAAAGGCTTGAAAATTTGAGCCAATTCTAGTCTTTAGGCTTAGTTTTTTTATAGTGAAAATTGGAAACTCAAGGCCAAGGGAAACTGAATTCAGTTGAGTTGTAAGACTACCAATGGAAGAAGAGATAATAATTTTTGGATAACTTAAGGCTCCAATTTCGCCATTAACAAATAGATTAATCTTTTTTCCTATTCCATAACCATATCCCAATCCTACCTTGTTGAAGATTAAACTAGATTGTCCGTTTGGTCGGTCTATCAAATAATTGGACTGCCCCCCATGCAAGGAAAAGTGGTGATCACCTTTTTGAGCAAGGCTTATAAATGGGGAGTTAAATAAAACGATTAGTGGTAGATAGAGTATAAAATTCTTCATGTTAATGACTTAAGTTTGAAAGTTAAATAGAATTTACGATTTACATAGATTTAACTGTGCTAATAACATGTATCACATAAAAATTTAATTGTACGTCGTCAAACTAAAGTGGACTTTTCCTTGAGGAGTGTTTCGTACTTTTGTGATTGTAAAATTATAATAAACTAAATCAGTTTGAATTAATCAATATCTAAAATATAATTACGTTATGACTGATGAGTATTTATTTAACGGCAGTGTCCTCTAACTCTCTTATCTTCAATAAAATAGCCCTAAGTATCACATAACTCAACGAGTTTATTGGTACTTTTCTAAAATTATAACTCTTGTTTAATAGCAAACGTAGTTTTTCAAGTAAAGGCTCAGCTACTCTAGCAGAAACTGTATGCGTTGAACTGGAGCCAAAATATGACGATTTAAGGGTATGCTTGTAGGAGTCTAATAAAATATCCAAAGCCAATGGGATCACAGCAGATTCAGAGCTTCTAAATAG
>Ga0114958_10000281_pt1 | contig 43884 bp, 30 predicted proteins | sample C_130208_EF_Meta_FD_89577 | JGI IMG/M metagenome (GOLD analysis project Ga0114958, IMG submission 89577) | Freshwater microbial communities from Lake Croche, Canada to study carbon cycling - C_130208_EF_MetaG | ecosystem: Environmental > Aquatic > Freshwater > Lake | place: Lake Croche, Canada... | reverse complement strand
TCTTTCCCCTACAATTAACTTAAACGCGTTTGCCTTATAGGGTAAAGGTTTGCTAAAAACACAGTTTGCCAAAGGAACTTTGGCAAACTTAGCCCGCAGGGCTTTCCCTCTGCCGGCAGGTCTTTCCCCTACAATTAACTTACACGCGTTTGCCTTATAGGGTAAAGGCTTGCTAAAAACACAGTTTGCCAAAGGAACTTTGGCAAACTTAGCCCGCAGGGCTTTCCCTCTGCCGGCAGGTCTTTCCCCTACAATTAACTTAAACGCGTTTTCCTTAAAGGGAGAAGGTTTGCCAAAGTCCCTTTCCCAAACCAACCTTTACCAAACCAACCTAATACGTTCCCGTCATATCGTCTTCCACGCAAATGATGAAATCCGCCTTATCAAGGTGTTCAGGCAGTAGGGAGCTAATGTCTTTTTGACTGACCGTGGCGATCGTCGCGATGCGCATCGTCGCACGCGCCTTCTTTAAATACCACATAATTCCTTCATGAAATTCCGAATGATAGGAGCCATGGTAATGAATAAATAACTCATCCATGTTCAAATGCTCCAAAATCGAATAGGCCATCGTCGCATCTTTCAGCGCCTGCGCCTTCGCCATATTCGGCGTGGCATGGTCGCCCATCATTTTCAACATCTTTTGATAACCCGGTAAATTCGCATCAAAGACGATCGGCAAGCGCGCCACCCATGTTTTTTCCAATGGCCCTAGCGAATTTAAGGCCTCAAATCCCCCCTTCGAAACCATGGTCGCAAATTTCCGAGGCACGTTCGTGGCCACAAATCCAACCCGATTTTCCTTCGCAAAATTCACCAATGGCGCGTAATCCGTCTTGTAATTTTTCCATAATCTAGCCAATGAATCCAAACCCTTCGCCGTTATTTTATCCTCCATATACTGATTCAAGGGCTGCTGGTTATCCCGCTCAAACATCTCCGCCCCCATCAATATCGCCCGTTTCCCCCCACAATCTTGGGCAATCTTTAATTCCAACCAATGGCTAATCGGATTATTATGAATCTCCCCAAACAAGACCACCTCCTGCTTCAACAAATTCTTCACCATCTTAGCATAGCCCACTTTCTTCCCTTTCGCATTATATAAGACATACGCCGGTTTGTCCCCCGCCCATAATCCTACCGAATAGCCCATCAATAAAATTACCCAAAGCACCTTTTTCATATCGTTCATTTGATTTCTAAAGGTATATTTTTTATCAAAAAAATCTAAATCCAGTATTTTGTTTTTTAAAATATCAGGTAAAACCTAGGATCGTGATCAAGCTCACCTTCGCTTTTTTATCAATTATCTTCCCAATCACTTCATTCATCGCTCTCGTGAAGAGTTTCATAGAAACATTTTTCAATAAAATGGATTTTATTTAACTTGCATCACCCATTTAAATCATCAACCTGCCTATTTCCATGAAAGTATTAAATCACGCACTTTGCCTTCCCTATAACCTTCTTTTCGCCCTCATTTTATTCCTTAGTTCCTGTACCAAAACAGAAACCATTACGCCCAGTAATACCACGCCAACGACTACGCCTTCTAGCCCCACTACGCCTTCGACTTCCTATACCAATCTTTGGATTCCTCCAACAATGAGTGGCACCACCTTTAATTTGACCCTCGAAAAAGCGACAAAGCAATTTTTGACCGGCGCAGTCACAAACACCTACGGTTTTAATGGGGCCGATTTCTGGGGCCCCACCCTCATCATGAACAAAGGGGACCAAGTACAAATCAATGTCAAAAACAATCTGTCCGAAACCACCACCAGCCACTGGCATGGCTTTCATATTCCCGCCGAAATGGACGGAGGCCCCCACCAAACCGTAGATGCCGGAACCACCTGGAGTCCAAGCTTCAAGGTCATGAACAATGCCGCCACCTATTGGTACCATCCTCATTTACATGAACTAACTGCCAAACAAGTTTCCTACGGAGCCGGAGGCTTCATCATTGTTCGCGATCCCCAAGAAGCAGCCTTAGCCTTGCCTCGAAGCTATGGCGTAGATGATATTCCTTTGATGCTGACCAGCCGTCGATTTACCAATACCAACACCATCGATTACAGCGGGGCCTATGGCGATTATCAACTCAGCAATGGCATCCTAAATGCCCAATTCACCTTTCCCAAACAAGTGGTTCGCCTTCGCATCCTAAATGCCGAAATCGAACGCGGCTATAACCTAGGCTTTAGCGATAACCGGACTTTTTACATCATCGCGAACGACGACGGCTTATTGGACGCCCCCGTTCCCGTCACCCGCGTGAAACTCGTCGTAGGCGAACGAATCGAAATTCTCGTGGATTTAACAAAGGACGCCCAAGGATCTAGCTTGGATTTAAAGGCCTTTAATTCGAATCAAGGTTTTGGTTTTGGAGGTAGCGAGCCGGCGACCCAAGGGCAGTTTGGGAGTTTATTGAACGACAAAGATTTTAATCTTTTGCACATCAATGTGGGCGCCAGCAATACTGCGGCCATCACAGCTATACCTACTAGCTTGGTCAAAAATACCTATTGGACAGCGGCAGATGCAACAAATAGTCGGACCATCACCGTCACCGGAGGCCAACCCAATGGGCCTGCATTTACCTTCGACAACAAAGCCTACGACCACCTTGTGTTTAACCAAACCATCAAATTAAATGCGATCGAAAAATGGACGATTGTGAACAACAATGTTTTTGGCCATTCCTTTCACATTCATGATGTACAATTCAAAATTCTTTCACGCAGTTCAGGTACGGTAGGGGCCCATGAGTCCGGCTGGAAAGATACGGTCTACCTACCCGTAGGTGAATCCGTCACCGTAATCGCCAAATACGAGGATTTTTCTTCCTCGAAAAACGCCTTTATGTACCATTGTCACTTTTCAAACCATGAAGATGGCGGCATGATGGGGCAATTTTTGGTCGTTCCCTGATCAGTGCACTCCCCAAGCATTCCATGTTTTCGGTTCACTCTCCTCCGGCTGAATCACAAAAGAGGCGGGTTTTGAACCTGAATATAAAATAGCTTTTTCTCCTTTTTTGAGGGATAGTTTAATACGTGAACCTTCTTGCGTCCAAGACTTCGAAGCTAAACCGATCACCTGGATTTTTTCCGTAAAATCGGTTTGTAAAACGCAAGGTTCTCCGGATTGACTGATTACTTCGATGAATTTGGTTTGGCCTTTTTCTCTTCGAGCAGAAACCAAAAATCCCCCTTCCGCCCTTAAATGATAAAAAGAAGCATCTTTCCAAGAAGTGGCCATGGCTGGGAAAATGCGGATAACATCAGACCAACATTGGAATAGCATATCCAAAATACTCCGAGACGCCGAAACCGGCGATTCGAACGTCGGGTTTTCGCGCTCGCTGTAAAACGTGTTTCGCGTAGCACTAGGAATCCGGGATGGTCCCGGTGGTTTGCCAAAACGAGGTAGTATTTCCAAGGAACGGTTTACCCATGTCAGCGATTTGTCCCCATCGCCCAGCGAAGCCCAAAGCGACGCTGCTCCCGAAAATTTATACATGCAATTATCCCCATCCAAATCCGTGAAATGCTGCACCGATGTACGCATCATCGGGATACGTGTGGGGTCCTTATCCATATTCATTTCATACAAAGGAAATATTGAAAATAAATGACTATAATGCCGATGCGGTTTGGCGAAAGGAACATCCTTTCCGATCATGATGCCGTTTTGATCGATGGAATAGTCGGCCATATTCGCTAAACGGTCTTTCCAAATCGGGATATTCGAATCCTTGATTTTCAATCGTTCAGCCGTGGAAATCAAGGTAGCAAATCCCCAACGAGCCAAGGCGATGTTTAAACTAGTCTCTTTGGCATTCCCATATTCGTCAGAAAAAGTATAAGGTATATGGTATTTTCCATCAGCTTCTTTGTGAAGAATCCGCACGTAGACTTGATAAGCCCGGCGCATCATCGGATAAATTTTCTCGCGGAGGCGTTGATCGTCCATTGTCCGACGATTGTGCAAGTAATACATTTGCATCAACCAAGGCAACACAATGATGTTAATTTCTTGATCATTCTTCGGATCATCTGATAAAAACAAAGGCGCAAATAATTCATCATAGCCCACTGGATTCCGAATGGCCGCACAATCTGCCTGGAATTCAGGTGGGACATTGGCGATTAATTGGTCCTGATGCCGATCGATTAATTGGTATAAATTATCTTCTAAATCACTATGATTCGTGATGCCAAAGGTATAATAGGTCAATTGGACGTTTAAATTCATCCACAAACATGGCCATTGCGTAGGTTTAAACCAGGGACCCATCAGGTCGATCACCGGTCGGTTTGGATGCGTGGCGCTGCCTAATTTGTATAATTGAATCCAATAAAAACTCTCCAATCGAGCCTCTGGAATCGATACAAAACTTGCCGGATAATAGGCATGCCACCAGGTACGATGGCTTTTTTCCATTTCCGAAATTGGAATTTTCAGGCCTGCTTGAATCGTTTTAATGGCATCCTCCGCCGACCCATGGGCGGCTTGCCGATGTTTTGCCCAGCGGTTTGCTACGCTTAGTAAGATGGTACGCGTTCCGGAGGCTGATTTTTTTTCCGTCCAAGCGGTGGCATAATCGTCGCCCATTAAAAGTGTTTGCGTGGCGCCTTGAATCTTTCCTTTTTTAAAGGTCTCAAAAGGCGGATTGTGCACATAGGTAAATCCCTTATCCCCACCAATAGGCTTTTTGAAGATGAAGCGAGGACTGTCTGCCACCTGTGGGCGAAATGTGATAGTTGCCCCATGCTCGGCCCCAGTGGAATTGACTTCCAGTACGATTAATTCATGGGCTGATGGGACGAAACATCTAAATGTTAGGCTACCTAAATCTGTTTTTATTTGGCCACGGATTTCGGCATTCCAGAGATCATTGCGCAGTTGGGATGAAAGAATTTTCCCTTTTGACGTGAGCAGTAATTGGCCGATCGGCAAACGCTCTCGGCCGTAGGCGACCGGTGTTTCGAGGGACCGATGGTCGTATACATCTGTCCGACCAATCTCAAACCGCAACGTATTCGCTAAGCTGTCATCTTGAAAAACAATGGTACCTAAAATCCCATTGCCTACAAAAGCACCCTCAAAATAATCCGCTGGAATTTTGTTCCAAGTAAGGTCATGTTTGGCCAAGTAGGAAGGCCAGTTGACCCGCAATCCCACCTCAGGTTTTCCATGGACTGTCTCAAAAAAGCATAAATGAGACAGTAAAAAAGTCAGAAACAGAACCTTGCGGAAAGTAAAATACATGGGTGGAATTTAATAGGTTTTAAAAACCAAAGATTAGAAATCTATTTGGAAAGGGCAAATTGTTTCAAATAGATGCATTTTATATTGTCTTAAATTTTTTAAAATAGACAAATTTTTTGAACTAATTTACCAAAAAGATACAATCCTCTAGATTTGTAAAATTGTTTATCAATCAAATTAGGTACATTTGGTTGCTTGTTTCGTAGGGAACAAAATTAAGATTAATCAATCCGTGTATAAACATCAGCTTTGCTGAATCGGATTATCAAAAATAGATGAGTGCTCTCGTGTACTTTGTGTTCTAAATATGTATAAGAGCCCTTCTGGCATTGCTGGAGGGGCTTTGTTTTTGTTTGGGCTTCAAAAATATTCCACCTAATTTTCAGGACTTTCCAAGCGATTAAATGCGTGATAAATTTATATATTGTATATTTATTATCAAAAAAACCTATTACATGAAACTCCTTCGCTCGCTTGGGCTAGTGGCTCTTTTTTGTCCCGCAGCATTTTCTCAAATACAAAAGGCCCCAGCCTATCCCCTCGTTGTTCACGATCCTTATTTCAGCATTTGGTCTTTTACGGACCAGGCTAATGCTTCTGTGACCAAACATTGGACAGGTTCGGATCATTCTCTCGTGGGTTTATTACACGTAGATCAAAAAACCTATCAGTTCCTAGGTGCTTTACCATTTCCCGTCGAAACCGTTGTGCCCATCGCTGAACGTTCTCAGCCCATTCCATGTCAGTACACGGAAGAGCAACCCGCCTCCCAATGGATGGAGCCAAGTTTCAATGATGCAAATTGGAAAACTGGTAAATTACCTTTTGGGAAAGGATATAACAATACTTGGGCGACCACGTGGCCATCGAAAAATATTTGGGTTCGTCGGAGCTTTTCCTACGAGGAAGTGGACATCGAAAAACTGATTCTTTTATTACGCCATGATGATGATGTGGAGGTTTATCTAAACGGAAACAAAATTTATGATTGTCAAAATTGCAATACCAAAAAAATTAAAAACATCGAGCTTGCCCAGGAGATTAAAAAACACCTATACAAAGGCAAAAACATGTTAGCCATGCACGGAACGAACCTACGGGGAAATGGCTGGCTAGATGCCGGTTTTGGTAAACAAAAAACAGCGAAACAACTGAACCTCGCTAAGCAAATTTCTTTGGAAATGACCGCGACGCAAACCAAATATAAATTCGAATGTGGGCCAGTGCAATTGACGCTTACCTTCACATCTCCGCTAATTGCCACCCATTTAGATTTACTCAGCAGGCCGATTTCTTATGTGGATATGGAAGTAAAATCGCTCGATAAGAAAAGCCATGACACGCAAGTAACTTTTGCCATGGCCACGGACATCGCGCGCAATGAGCCAAACCAGGCCTTGGAAACCGTGTACCGAACCGCTGGTAAGCTACGTTACCTGAAAACTGGGGTGAAAGATCAAAAAATATTAGGTAAAAAAGGAGATGATCTACGCATCGATTGGGGGTATGGCTATATGGCCACGACCCAAGCAGACCAGCTATTGAGCTTTAAATCCCTTACGGATCTCATTAACCTGAGCGAGGGGAACAACTCCGAAAAACCAAGTCTCGAGGCGAGCCGTTTTTTAAGTAATCAATGGAATACAAAGGCCGGGAATTTGGCACAAAAAACCAATTTCATGCTGGCCTATGATGATTTGTATTCCATTCAGTATTTTGGCAAAAATCTACAAGCCTGGTGGGTTAAAAAGCATAAAAGCATGGAGAATTTGCTGAAAACATCTGATCAGGAACATGAAAAGGTGATTCAGATCTGCCAGCAATTTGACAAAAAACTTGTCGCTGATGCCCTTTCCGCAGGAGGGAAGGAATACGCCGATATTTGTGTGGCTGCTTACCGACAATCCCTAGCCGCCCATAAACTCGTTCGTGGCGAACACGACGAGGTGCTTTTTCCGCAAAAAGAAAACTTTAGTAATGGCTCTATTTGGACCGTAGATGTGACCTATCCTTCCGCACCGCTCAGTTTATTGTACAATACGGATTTACTAAAAGGCATGGTCGAACCCCTCATCTATTACAGCGAAAGTGGCCAATGGAAAAAACCCTTTCCGGCCCATGACATCGGAACCTATCCGCTGGCGAATGGTCAAACCTATCCGGAGGACATGCCCGTGGAAGAAGCGGGCAACATGGTTATTTTGACCGCCGCGATTTGTAAAGAAGATGGGAATGCAGGTTTTGCCAAAAAACACTGGGAAACGCTGACCCGCTGGGTGAATTTTTTAGTTAAGGATGGATTGGATCCCGTGAACCAATTGTGCACGGATGATTTCGCTGGGCATTTAGAACGTAATGCCAATTTATCTCTCAAAGCCATTAACGGCATCGGGGCCTATGCACAAATGGCGCGGAGTCTCGGCATGAAATCCACCGCCGATTCGATGCAAGGCATCGCCCAAACCTATGCGAAAAAATGGATGGTGATGGCCGACGAAGGCGATCATTATGCGCTAACCTTCAACAAAAACAATACCTGGAGCCAGAAATATAACCTTGTCTGGGATAAATTATTAGGCTTGCATTTATTTCCTACAGAGGTCTATCAAAAGGAAATCGCCTATTATTTGACTAAACAAAATGATTTCGGTTTACCGTTAGACAGTCGGAAGACCTACACGAAAAGCGATTGGATTATTTGGACCGCTACGCTGGCGGAGAATCCTCGAGACTTCCAGGCTTTAGTTCATCCCGTCTACAAATTTATGCGCGAAGGTTCGAGTCGGGTACCATTCAGCGACTGGCATGAAACAAAGACCGGTACACATGTAGGCTTCCAGGCCCGCAGCGTGGTCGGTGGATTTTTTATTAAAACCTTAGAGAAGCATTGGGCTAAAAAATAAAGTTGGAATGAAAAAAATACTATTCATTTGTTTTCTCAGTGCTTTTTCAGGAATTCTAAAAGCGCAAAGTAGCGAAGTAAACTTGATTAAAAGTCGGATTGTCACCGAACTCTTGGCTAATCCTGCGGACGACAAACAAGTGGCTCAAGCGCTCTCACACCAGAAGGAGGATGGGAGTTTTAACAATATCGATTATTCAGACCTAAGTACGACGGCCAGTTTTCCGCATGGTCGGCATACAAGTGATTTAGCCCAAATGGCCAAGGCCTACAAAAGTCCCACATCCTCGTATTACAAAAGTTCCGTAGTCAAGGATGCCATCCTTCGTGGCCTGAATTATTGGGTTCAAAAGGATTATGTAGGGGATAATTGGCACGACAATCAAATCACCACCCCGACGAATTTAATCAATGTCGTCGTAGCCATGGGTCAGGATTTACCTCGCGATCTTTTGGACAAACTAAAGCCAATCATCGGTCGGGCTACCATGAGCGCTTCTGGCGCCAGACCCAGTGGCGACCGCATTGTGATCGCTGGAATTTTGGCCAAAAACATGCTTTTTTTAGGGAATGAATCCGAATTTAATTCCATCATCCGCATCATCGAAAGTGATATGAAATTTGCCAACGGCGAAAGGGGCATGCAACAAGATTATAGTTTTCACCACCGTCCAGACCGTGTCAACAACACCATTTCCTATGGCTACACGAAATTCGCCAATACCTATGGCGAATGGGTTTCTTATGTCGCAGGGACGAAATTTCAATTTTCGAAGGAGAAAATTAATCAGTTAGTTGATTATTATTTGGATGGTATATACAAGCAATTGGTGTATGGAGTTTACGAAGATGTGGGTGTGAAAAATCGGGATATCACGAATAAATCCATCCATCAGCCGCGCGGAACTCTTGAAATCGACCGGATGTTAGCCGCTACGGATTATCGAAAAAAGGAAATGGAGGAAATCAAGGCCTTGCGAAAAGGAGAGGGAAAACCAAAAGCATCCTTTGCGAAATTCTTTTGGCAAACAGAACATTTTGTCTTCCAAAGACCCAATTTTTATACCAGCGTTCGCATGTTCTCCACTCGGAATCAAAACATGGAGCAACCCTACAACGGCCCCGGGAAAACCACCGCGCATCGTGCGGATGGAACGAATTATTTATCCTTAACGGGCGATGAATACCATGGAATTTGGCCGGTGTATAACTGGCAAAAAATCAGCGGTACCACCATCATGCAAAAACCGGAATTACCCGCTGCCAAGGATATTCAAAAAGAAGGGCTCACCGATTTTGTAGGGGCCGTAACGGATGATCGCTATGGAGCAGTGGCTTTTGATTTTAAAAGTCCGCATGATTTGTTGGAAGCCAAAAAGTCCTGGTTCTTTTTCGATGAAGAATATGTTTGCTTAGGCGCGGGGATCAAACCGAAAAAATCTTTGCCGGTTTATACGACGATTAACCAAGTGCTCTTGCGAAGTGACGTGCGTATCGACCAACAAGGGCAGCGTCAAAGCTTAGCCAAAGGCAATCGAGCAGCGGAACAAGTGAAATGGGTACTTCAAGATCGAGTGGGCTATTTATTCCCGGAACCCACTACCATTCATGTCTCTAACCAGGCCGAAAAAGGCCGATGGTCTGACATCACCGACCAAAAAAACATCAGCAAAGAAATCATCAGCGAAGATGTCTTTTCCCTTTGGTTCGACCATGGGGATAAAATTAACGCGACCGATATTCATGGGAAACGCCTCTTGGCCAAAGCCCCATCCTATGCCTATATCGTGGTGCCGAATATCAGCGAGGAGGCATTAGCTGCATCGAGCCCAACGAATCGTAACATCGAAATTTTGGCTAATAACGAACAAATTCAAGCTGTTAAGCATGCAAAATTAGGCATAGTCCAAGCGGCATTTTATCAAGCCGGCTCCGTGGACATCGCCCCGGGCCAATCCCTCAAATTAGGCAGCCAAGGAATGGTCATGCTCCAAATGCAGGCGAATAAAATCGCAAAAATGACGGTTTCGGATCCTTCTCGCCGACTGACTCAAGTCCTCATTACGCTACCTGGTTTATACACAGCCAATGGCGCTTATCTCGATAAAAAGGCAAATAAAACCTTGTGGATCATCGATGTTCCGCAGGGTGCTTATGCCGGAAAAAGTGTGACCATTTCGATACCCTAACCGATGGAAAATACAAGTCGACGACATTTTTTAAAAACCAGTTCCTTGCTTTTAGGAATGCCTGTTATTCCGATGCTGGCACCGAAAAAACCTCTTTTGTCCTTCTCGACCTTAGGTTGTCCGGCTTGGAGTTTTGACAAAATAATCCAATGCGCTGTTGATAACGGCTACCAAGGCCTAGAAATCAGGGGCATCTTGGGCGAATTAAATCTGCCTAAAATCCCTATGTTTTCACCTGAAAATCGAGCGTCCACGCGGAGGCAGGTAGCGGATGCGGGTTTAAAAATTATCAATCTTGGTTCCTCCGCGAATATGCATTTCATCGAAGCGAGCAAACGGAAAACGAATTTGGATGAAGCTAAAAAATTCATCGAGCTAGCGCAAGGGCTGAATTGTCCATTCATTCGCGTGTTTCCGAACGATTTGCCCAAGGATCAAGATGAGGCGAAAACCATCGATGCGATGATTCAAAGCCTGCGGGAATTAGGTGATTTTTCACAAGGCAGCGGCGTGAAGGTGCTATTGGAATCGCATGGGAAAGTGATACAAAGCGACATGCTCTTGCACATCATGCAATCCGTGAATCATCCACAGGTGGGATTGGTTTGGGATTTTTTCAACATGTGGTCCATCACCAAAGAGGCCCCTGCCACCGTCTACAAGTCCTTACAAAAATACATCCTTCATACACACATCAAGGATGCCAATCTGCAAGAGAGCGGGGAAGAATATACCTTAATCGGGCAAGGGAATGCCCCATTGAAGGAAGCCCTTCACGCCTTAAAAAAAGGTAGATATGCAGGTTATTACAGTTTTGAATGGGAGAAATTATGGCATCCGGAAATTCAGGATCCGTCCATCGCTATCCCGCATTATGCAAAAAACTTTTCAAAATTTTGGTCCTAGGAAATGAAAGCAAAACAAACATATGATGCGATTGTGATCGGTTCGGGGATTAGTGGCGGTTGGTCCGCCAAAGAACTCACCGAACGCGGACTTAAAACGCTCTTATTAGATCGCGGTCGAGACGTGAAACATGTGGTGGATTACCCGACGACCTTGACCCAACCCTGGGAATTCAAACACGGTGGTCAAGCACCTTTGGCACTCAAAAAGGAATATGGAATCGCAAGTAAAAATTTCATATTCTCAGAAGCTACGGCGCATTTTTTAACCAAAGACGAAGAACAAGCTTACATTCAAGATCGGCCTTATGATTGGATTCGTGCCTATCACGTAGGCGGTCGCTCGCTTTTATGGGGAAGGCATACGCAGCGCTGGAGCGATTTTGATTTTACGGGTCCAGCCCGTGATGGCTTTGCGGTCGACTGGCCGATTCGCTATCAGGATTTAGCCCCTTGGTACAGCCATGTGGAGAAATTTGTGGGGATATCTGGGAATAAAGACGGCTTGGAAACCTTGCCCGATGGGGACTTTATTAAGCCTTATGAATTATCCTGCGTGGAAAAGCATTTTGGGGAGGTGGTCAATAAAAAATATCCGGACCGACATGTTATTATCGCCCGTACGGCGAACCTAAGTCAAGCGGATAAAATCCATCAATCCGTAGGAAGAAGCAAATGTCAGCATCGAAATTTATGTGAACGCGGATGTCCCTATGGCGGCTATTTTAGTAGTAATTCGGCGACACTTCCGGCGGCCTATCAAACAGGGAACTTGACCCTAAAACCTCATTCGGTCGTGCATTCGATTATCTACGATGAAAAGAAAATGAAGGCGGTAGGCGTACGTGTCATCCATGCCCTAACGCATGAAGCGGAAGAATATTTTGCTTCGGTCATTTTTGTGAATGCTTCGCCTTTGGCTACGAATCTGATTTTATTGAATTCCATTTCTGCTCGTTTCCCGAATGGCCTGGGAAATGATTCTGGGATTTTGGGGACACACATGGCTTTTCATAGTTATCGGGGACGGATTACGGCGGAATACGATGGGGATTTGGGCTTTACGACGGAAGGTCGGCGACCCACCTCGGGCTATATTCCGCGCTTCCGAAATGTATATAAACAAGAAACTGATTTTTTACGGGGCTATGCGAGTAATTTGTCGGCGAGTCGGGTGGTGGAAAATGCGAAGGACTTATTGGGGGAATCATTGAAGAATCAATTGCTGGCCCAGAAATTAGGGAATTGGCACATCAACGTAGGCATGATGGGCGAAACCATCCCGAAAGCCAGTTCGCAAGTTCGCTTGGATGCGGAGGCGAAGGACAAATATGGCATTCCACAATTGCGCGTGTCGATCGGATATGATGCGAATGACGAGAAGATGTTGAAGGATTTTCACCAACAATTCACCGAGATGTACCAAGCCGCCGGTTTTAAAAATATCCAACCGATCGACACCAAACGCCTCCCAGGAAATGAAAATCATGAGATGGGTGGGGTACGGATGGGAAGAGATCCGAAGACCTCGATGTTAAACGGATTTAACCAAATGCATCATTGTAAAAACGTTTTTGTAACGGATGGTTCCTGTATGACTTCGACGTCTACGCAGAATCCATCTTTGACCTATATGGCCTTGACGGCCAGAGCGGTAGATTATGCGCTCAAAGAGCGGAAGAAGTTGAATTTATAAAGCGAACATTCAAGGGATTAGAAATAATTTCTTCATATTTAAAGAATTTATAAACCTATTTAAGATGAAAAATTCGCGTAGAACCTTTATTAAAAAGGCATCGTCTAGTGCTTTTGTTTTAAGCGTCGGAGGTATGTTGCCTTCCTTTTCTGCCAAAAGTTACCAAAACATTGTCGGAGCCAATGAAAAAATTAGGGTAGCTTGCATGGGAGTAAATAGCCGCGGTCTGGCCGTTGGAAAAAATTTCGCCAATCAAAAAAACTGTGAAGTCCTTCACGTCTGCGATGTGGATTCTCGGGCGGCGGATATTTGCATAGATGCCATCGGAAAAATCCAAGCCAATAAACCCCGTGCCACGCCTGATTTCAGGAATGCCTTGGAGGATAAGGATTTGGATGCGCTGATTGTGACTGCACCGGATCATTGGCATGCGCCTGCCGCTTTGTTGGCCTGTTCGGCTGGGAAACATGTGTATTTAGAAAAACCATGCAGCCATAATCCGAATGAGGGGGAGATGCTTATTAAGTCGGCGGAAAAACATAAGCGCGTATTGCAAATGGGAAACCAACGCCGTTCTTGGCCCAACGTAGCCGCCGCCATTGCCGAGCTACATGCCGGGGTGATTGGTCGGCCCTATTTTGCTAAAACATGGTATACGAATAATCGGGCATCGATCGGAATCGGAAAAGAAACGGCGGTGCCATCTTGGTTAAATTATGATTTATGGCAAGGTCCTGCGCCGAGAAAGGCATTTAAGGATAATTTGATTCATTACAATTGGCATTGGTTTTGGCATTGGGGAACAGGAGAGGCCTTAAACAATGGCACGCACATGGTGGATTTAGCCCGCTGGGGATTGCAAGTCGAATACCCGACGAAAGTCAGTTCGACGGGAGGACGCTACATGTATCAGGATGATTGGCAAACGCCCGATACCCAGGTGATTAATTTAGAATTTTCGAATAAATCGATGATTTCGTGGGAGGGTAGAAGTTGCAACGGAAAATCCATCGAGGCCAATAGCGTGGGCATTATTTTTTATGCGGAGCAGGGTAGTATGGTGATCGAAAGTGGGAACTCGTATAAGATTTACGATTTGAAAAACAATCTCGTCAAGGAGGTGAAAAATAATTTCACGGTCGATGCACGCAATCTTTCCGACCCTTCTCAAAATCTGGATGCTTTACATATTCTCAACTTTTTTGATGGCATTCGCTTAGGCACCCGATTGAATTCTGATATTGTCAGTGGACATCAAAGCACCCTGCTAGTTCAGTTAGGGAATATCTCGCAACGTGTCGGTCGTAGTTTACAAATCGACCCTCAAAACGGCCATATATTGCATGATAAAGCAGCGATGAAATTTTGGTCGCGGGAGTATCAAACAGGTTGGACGCCTACGATTTAAGCATGGAAGGAACTGTCAATTTACTTGAACACCAGGAGCAATTTTTAAGCAAACGCCTATATTCCTTGGACGCTTTGCGGGGCTTTGATATGTTTTGGATTATAGGCGCCGAAGACATCATTCATGGCTTGGCCAAATATACCCATTCTCCATTTTGGGAAGTATGTTCAGCCCAATTGCGCCATCCAGCCTGGAATGGTTTTACGATGTATGACTTGATTTTTCCGCTATTTATTTTCCTAGCGGGTGTGTCTACGCCTTATTCGATCGGGAAGGCTTTGGGAGAAGGTGTGGAGAAAAATGTCTTGTTGCGCCGGGTGATTAGGCGTGGCCTCATTCTTTTTGCTTTAGGTATTATTTATAACAATGGCCTGAGTGTAAAACCCTTGGCCGAAATTCGTTTTTCCAGTGTATTAGGAAGGATAGGGATCACCTATATGTTCGCGAATATCTTGTACCTCTATGTGAAAGAACGCGGGTTGGCCATCTGCTTTGCCGGCCTATTAATTGGCTACTATGTGGTATTGAAATTCATGTCCGCGCCCGGTTTTGCGCCTGGCGATTTGAGTATCGAGGGTAATTTTGCTTCCTATGTGGATAGGATTTTATTGCCTGGAAAATTGAGCATGGGCATCCATGATACAGTGGGTTTGTTTAATAATATACCGGCAATCGGTAATGCCTTGGCGGGAATTATGGTGGGAATTTTTCTTAAAAAAACGAATATCGGCGGTCGAGAAAAGGCTTTGTATCTGGCTTCCACGGGTTTTATTTCATTGCTCATGGCGCAGGTGTGGAATTTGGATTTTCCGATCAACAAAAACCTGTGGTCAAGTTCTTTTGTCTTACAAACAGTCGGATTTAGCCTGCTGTTTTTTGCTTTATTTTATTATGTCATTGATGTGCTGGGCTATAAAAAATGGGCATTTGCGTTTCAGGTGATTGGCGTTAATTCCATTTTGATCTATTTATCTGAAAAGTTTATTGAATGGGAATATACGGCCAAGAAATTATTTGACTGGCTGTATCAAATGGCCGGCGAGCCTATGACTCCCATGTTTGCAGCCCTCGCGATTTTACTCATTAAATGGCTTTTCCTTCGTTTGTTGTATCAAAAGAATCTATTTTTACGTGTTTAATATTAATTATGCTACCATTTCATATTGCCCATAATGCCCAAGAATTAGGAATGTCCGCCGGTAAAAAGGCGGCCGCTTTACTCAAGGAGACGATCAAACAAAAGGGTTTTGCCAATATCATTTTGGCCACCGGAACGAGTCAGTTTGAAACGATCCAACAATTAATTAGTGATCCTGATATCGCTTGGGAACATGTGCAGATGTTTCATTTGGATGAATATATTGGGTTGCCCATTACGCACAAAGCTAGTTTTCGGAATTATTTGAATGAGCGATTTGTGTATTTGGTACCCACGCTGAAAATGGCGTATTTGATTAATGGGGAAATCGATCCTGTGGCGGAATGCGATCGATTAGGGGCGCTGATTCAAAAGCATCCGATCGATGTGGCAATGGTGGGAATCGGTGAAAATGGGCATTTAGCCTTTAATGATCCACCGGCCGATTTTGAGACCGAAAAACCTTATTTAGTGGTGGAGTTGGATGAGGCTTGTCGGGCCCAACAAATGGGTGAAGGCTGGTTCGAAAGCCTAGACAAAGTGCCACAAAAAGCCATCAGCATGTCGATTAAACAAATCATGAAATCCACCCACATCGTGTGTTCGGTTCCGGATGAACGCAAAGCTCAGGCGGTTCGTGATTGCCTGCGTTCGGATATTTCGCCGCTATTTCCAGCGAGTATACTTCAAGCGCATCCGAATTGCCATCTGTATTTGGATACGAATTCTGCCAAGCTTTTAGCCGATGCGTGAACGAAAAACATCAGGCCGCTTTAAAATTTCCAATGGTCAAATCATCGGCCGGGATGCCATCCATTCAGGGGCTTGTGTGTTAGTGGAGCAAGGAAAAATTTTGGGCATTGAACCCATGGACACGGAATTTCCAGATGCTGAGTTCGTTGACGCCCAAGGAAATTACATTGCGCCTGGTTTTATCGACATCCATGTGCATGGGGGCGGAGGCTGTGATTTTATGGATGGAACCGTGGAGGCTTTTTTGACGATCGCCCAAACCCATGCCAAGCACGGAACGACTTCCATGCTGCCCACGACGCTGACAAGCGAAAAGGAGGATTTGATTCAGACCTTGGATGCTTTTGCTTCAGCAAATGTAGAAAATACCAAGGGTGCGAATTTGATCGGCATGCATTTGGAGGGTCCGTATTTTGCGATGTCCCAACGAGGTGCGCAGGACCCGAAATACATTCGAAATCCTGATCCGGCTGAATATGAGGAAATTCTGAATACGTATTCATGCATTAAACGATGGAGTGCGGCGCCTGAATTAAAAGGGGCCGTTGAGTTCGGGAAATTTATAAGCTCCCAAGGTGTTTTAGCAGCCATTGCGCATACGGATGCCATTTATGAGGAGGTGTTGGAGGCCTTTCATGAGGGAGGATATACCTTAGCGACGCATTTTTATTCGGCGATGTCTGGGGTGACCCGTCGGAATGCGTATCGCTATGCAGGGGTGGTGGAATCGGCTTATTTGTTAGATGACATGGATGTGGAAATCATTGCCGACGGCGTTCATTTACCCGCACCCCTGTTGAAATTAGTGTATAAAATCAAAGGCCCCGACCGGATTGCCTTGATCACAGACGCGATGCGCGCTGCGGATATGCCGTCCGGAAATTCGATTTTGGGTTCGCTAAAAAATGGCTTGGAGGTCTTGGTCGAAGATGGGGTAGCAAAATTACCCGATCGAACTGCCTTTGCAGGGAGTGTAGCGACGGCGGATCGCTGTATCCGGACGATGCTGAATATGGCGGAGGTCCCCTTGCTTGAAACCATCCAAATGATGAGCCATAGTCCCGCCAGGATTATGGGAATCGCTAATCAAAAAGGAAGTTTAGCCCAAGGAAAAGATGCTGATATCGTTATTTTTAACGCGGGTATAGCGATCCAAGAAACATTTGTGATGGGCCGTTCGGTCTATCAGGCTTAGTCCAATTCCTTTATTTTAATGTTTCGGAAGGCGACATTGTGGCCATGGTCTTGTAGGAGGATATAACCTTCTTTTCGTTGATCATAGCCGGGGATGTCTCTGAATTTACTTTGTTGGAAGCCCTTTTTGAATTCAACGGACTCGCGGTCCACGGAGACTATCATCTTTCCATCCAAATAATGTTCGATGTGGTCATTCTTCACGATGATTCTGGAGCGATGCCACCGACCGACGCGTACATCTGCTTTATTCGGAGGAATGATATTATAAACTGCGCCAGTTTTGTGATCCTCAGGCAGGTGTTTGTCGTTGTAAATAAAATCAGGATCATCGATAAGCTGGTATTCATATCCAATCAAAGAGCTTGAATTTTGAGGTTTTTGTGCTAGTTCCTCCACAAAATATTTAACACCGGAATTGCCTAATTTTCCTAATTTCCAATCGAATTGCAGGTCAAAATTCTTGTATTTCTTCAGGGTAATGATGTCACCTCCATCGCCAGATTCTTTGCCGGCAGAAAGTTCCCCGAGTAATTCTTGGTCTCGAATGGCCCAACCATGCGTGGGAAATTGGGTTTGATAGGCACCGCGCCAACCGTCCGATGTTTTCCCATCAAATAACAAGGTATAGCCATTCATTTTTTCGTGCTGAGTCAATGTGTTTTGCTGGCACCCGAAAAAGGATAAGCTTAAAAAGAGGAGATAAGGTATTTTTTTCATGATCGCTTAAGACTAAGATTGGAGTTTAATTCGGGCGCCGTGCTTCTTTTTACTTTTATCGGCGGCCTCCATGAAGGCGAAAATTTCAAGCGTTTCGGCTTTATCCACAGGTGAAATTCCGCTTTTGAAAAAGGAAATGATTTGGACTAATAAAGGATCATAGCCGTTATAAGGTCCTAAGGGTAAAATCCCGGATTTGCCAAAAGCCGTTCCGCCATAATCTTGTTTCCCTGCTTTTAGGCCCCGGAATGTACCGATTCGACCATCTGACCAAATACCGGTGCACACTTCTTCGTTTTCAGAAATGCTTCTTTGAACTGAAACACAACCAGTCCCCATGACCGTAAATAGCATTTCGACACCATGAATTCCATACCAAAAAAGATCTGGATGTGTTTTCTCAAATTTCATGGGGCTATAGGTATCCGCACCTAAGACGGCTCCTATTTTACCATTTTTGATTTCTTGCATGCCCGTGGAGAAGCGCAACGAAGAAGCGGAGAAAACAGGCACTTGGTATTTTTCCGCCTCCATGAATATGGCTTTGGCATCTTGTAAGGAGGCGGCGATAGGCTTATCGATGAAGGTTGTTTTGCCAGATTTAAAGACTTCGATGGCCTGTTCTAGGTGTAATCGTCCGTCATTTGTTTCTAAGAGGACATAATCTACTTTGCTCAATAATTCTTGGATCGAAGAAACGATTTCCACGCCTAATTTTTTTACATCTTCGGTATAACCTGGAATTCGCTCGGTGCTGGAAAGAATGTCCCGGCTTCCTTGCGGATAGGCGGCCACTATTTTAAATCCATCGTAGACGGGATTGGCCGTCGAAGCATGTAGGGATTTGGTAAAGGCCACGCTATGGGAAGTATCGAGCCCGATGATGCCGATACGTTTTCCTTTTTCTGGGGGTTGTGAAAATCCACGGTTGGCAAAGGGCATCGTCATTCCCGCGATGGCCAGTGGTTTGATAAAATCCCGCCTGGATAATTTCTTGTTCATAGGAGTATTTATTTAGGTGACCAATGTCTGATTTGATGCCCTTTGATGGCGTAAAAAATTAAATAGAGGTAACAAGGAATGAGGACGATATAGGCCTTTTGGAGGTCAAATAAATCCGCTAAATAGCCATATATCAAAGGTAGAATGGCATTTCCACAGAGCCCCATGATGAGTATGGATGCCCCTATTTTCGTGAATTTACCCAGCCCATCGAGCGCTAAGGGCCAAATACCAGCCCAAATGAGCGAATTCGCCAAGCCCAATAAGACCACAAACCAAATACTGATATCCGCGTTCAAGCCTGCTAATGCGACATTCCCATGGCTTGCCAAAATCCCGCAGCTGAATAATAGCCCTAGGCATGTGCAAAAGCGAAGGGCATTTACTTGGCTGATCCATCGGGGTATCGAAATGATCCCGATGATGTACCCGCAAATCGTGGCGGCCAAGGTAAAGGAAGGAAAAACCTTGGCCTCCATCAAGCCGATTTGCATCGAACCCGCATAGCCAATCACGGTGTCAATCGCAATAACCTGGGTGCCTACATGTAAAAAAATGGCGATGGCTCCTAAGATGAGATGGGGGAATTGGAGGATACTTGTTTTGGTTTGTGGGGAATCTGATTCGCTTGTTTGCTCATCGTCCGTATCGATCTCAGGTAAAGGCGAAAAACGAACCCCTAAGCCCAATAAAAACAAGCTAATTCCGACACAAAAATAGGGTAATTTTACCCGGGAAATTAATTCATCCAAGGCGAAGGCACGGGCAGCCCCTGTCATTTGGTCGAGCTGTTTAAAAAGATCACTGTCGGTGGCCTTCAAAATAACGGCTGCAAAAACGAGAGGGGCTAAAATACCGGCGCCTTTGTTGCAAATTCCCATCATACTGATACGTTGGGCGGCACTTTCTTTGGGTCCCAAAAGCGTAATATATGGATTGGCGGCGGTTTGTAGAATGGCCAAACCCGTTCCTAGCGTAAATAATCCAAGGAGAAAAATAGGATAGGTTCGCCCCATGGCGGCGGGAATAAAAATAAAGGCTCCTAGGGACATGATCCAAAACCCGAGCATGATTCCTTTTTTAAATCCGATGGATCGAAGGACATAAGAAGCGGGGACCGACATGATAAAATAGGAAATATAAAAGGCGAAGGTGACCAAATAGGCTTGAAAATTATTCAGTTCACATGCGATTTTAAAATAGGGAATTAGGATGGAATTCGCCCAGGAGACAAAGCCGAAAATAAAAAACATCACACCGATGAGCAAAATGGAAATTTGGGTATCACGCTGGCTCAAGGAGCTAACGGGCACGGATTTGTTCATAATTTTGATAGGTTTATCGAATGAATTTTAAGTTAGGTGGATTTTTTTAAAGAAGCAATTTATTAAAAAGGATCTTCCTCTTCGGCAGGTAGGTATCTAAAAATAAATTAGGTAAATTTTTTGATTAATTTTCTTTATTTTTAATTTTCAATTTTAAACCTATTCATATTATGACTGTATCTAGACGAAGTTTTTTGGAAAAGAGCGCGCTTGCGAGTAGCTTTTTCATAGTTCCAAGGCATGTATTAGGAGGCAAAGGCTTTCAGGCACCGAGCGATAAATTAAATATTGCGGGTGTGGGTATTAACGGAAAAGGGATGTCGGATGTGAACAATGCCTACAATGATGGCGTGAATAACATTAGTGCCTTATGCGATGTGGATTTAAGTCGCGCAAAACCTTTATTTGATAAATTTGATAAAGCAGGCCGTTACCAGGACTGGCGGGTGATGTTGGAAAAAGAAAAGGGCATCGATGCGGTGACGATTTCCACGCCAGATCATAACCACGCCGCCATCGCCATGGCTGCGATGCAATTAGGCAAGCACGTGTATGTGCAAAAGCCAATGGCGCATAATATTTTTGAAGTTCGCACGATGACTGAGGCCGCTCGGAATTATAAGGTTGTATCCCAAATGGGAAATCAAGGGGCTTCTAGTCCTGGGACCCAGCAAGTCGTTAAGTGGTTTGAAGAAGGATTAATCGGAAAAGTTCATACCGTGAATATTTGGACGAATCGTCCAATTTGGCCTCAAGGAATTCCTGTGCCGACTGGCAAGCACGACAAACCTTCCGACATCGATTGGGATGTGTGGTTAGGACCTGCTTCTTTGATTGATTATAATCCGGCCTATCATCCCTTTAAATGGAGAGGTTGGTGGAATTTTGGAACAGGGGCATTGGGTGATATGGGATGTCACTTGATCGATGGTCCTTTCCGGGCTTTGGGATTGGGTTACCCGACGGAAGTGGAAGCTAGCGTTGGTTCCGTATTTATCGCTGGAAATCAGCCGGAATACATTCCGGAAGGTTGTCCGCCATCCGCTGCGATTCAATTAAAATTCCCTGCCTCTAAGAAAAATAAATCAGCGGTAACGATGAATTGGACCGACGGAGGTATCCGTGGATTTCACCCGGATTTAGTTCCGGCGGATGATTCGATCGGCACATCGGATAATAGCAATGGAGTGATTATGATGGGTTCCAAAGGAGTTTTGGTTCATGCGACTTATGGGTTAGAGCCTCGTATATATTTGAATAATGGCACGAAAATCGAGATGCCAAAGCAAGAGCCCAATAACTTAAAAGAGTATGGCCACCAAGCGATGTGGGCAGAGGCGTGTAAGGCTGGATTTAATAGCGCGGCGCATCAAAACTTAGCTTCTAAATTTGATTTTGCGGGTCCATTGTCCGAAACGGTCTTGATGGGTAATTTAGCCATTCGCAGCTTTAATGTCCGCACCCCGATTCCAAATACAAATCGCTTTACTTATCCGGGTCGTAAGAAATTACTTTGGGATGGTCAAAATATGAAGATCACGAACTTTGAAGATGCGAATCAATTTGTGAAGCGTGAATATCGTGCTGGCTGGAAATTGTAAAATATGAAAAAGTATTTGTTGATTTTTTGCCTTTTGCCTTTGTTTTCTTTGGGCCAACAAGCACCCTTCCTCGGTGCTTGGGGCCTAGAGGATGCAAGTGGGAAAATCACAGTTTTATTGACAGAACACATATTTAGTCTAAATCGCTACCACATCGCAGATAAGAAATTTCTGGGAAGCGAGGGAGGTACTTGGCGCAAGGACGGGAATGACTTGGTATTGAGCTATGAATGGTCTTCCACGGATAGCTCGAAAGTGGGCAAGGAATTCAAAACGAGTATTCGGCTTTCGAAGAGCGAATTGCGATTAGGTTTGTTTACCCAAGCGCTTAAAAAGCTCGATTCAGGTTCGCTAGGAGCCTTGAAGGGCGAATGGATTATTTCTGGAAATTATGCGAATGATGTGGTTTCCAAAAGGCCGAGTCCCTTTTATCCACGTCGGACCATGAAGATTTTAACGGGAAATCATTTCCAATGGATTGCCTTTAATGTAAAAACCAAGGAGTTTTTTGGCACAGGTGGTGGAACGTATACAACTTCCGCGGATGCAAAATACGTGGAAACGATCGAGTTTTTCACCAAGGCCGCTTCGAGCATTGGCAAAAGTGTGGAGTTTGCTTATTCGTTTAAAGACGGTGATTGGCGACATAAAGGTCAGAAATCAACCGGCGGTCCCTTGGACGAATGCTGGACGCCTCGCGCTTTCTTCGTGAAATAAGGGTTTAATGAGAGGCATAAATCGTATCCTTTCCTACCTAGGTAAGCATTAAAATGTACGTGATAAAAAATCCCCTGGTTCTCAGGGGATTTTTGTTTACATAAGATTCTGGCTTAGTCGGCGATGCTTTGGTAGACTAATTGCCGCAAAGCAAGGTGGTAATCAAAGTTGTGATTACTTTCTTGGGTCATAAACAGGGCGATAAGTTTTTCTTTCGGGTCGATAAAAAAGTGGGTATTATTTGCCCCTGACCAATAAAATAGGCCGGTGGAGGCAGGCGTTAAGGTGGCTGCACCATCTTTGACCACGGCGAAACCGAGGCCCCAACCGGTGCCCGGCATTTGGAATAAATTACCTGTATGATTGGACGTCATTAATTCCACAGTTTTGCGACTTAGGTATTGTTTTCCTTGGAAGGTTCCACCTGCCATCATCATTTGGCAAAAGGTCGCATAATCACTGGCCGTAGCATATAGGCCATTTACTCCGCTCCACACCTTTACATTTTCGAAAGGAGCTTGCATTTTTGACACGTTCAAAATCCCATCGGCGCCTTTTGTATGAAGGGAAACGATTTTGCTTTGTTGGTCTTTAGGCACATTATACCCGGTATTTTTCATGCCTAATGGCTCAAAAATACGGGCTTTCAAAAAGGCATCGGTGCTCATGCCGGAGAATTTTTCGATTAGTACGCACATGACATCTGGGCCGGCGCTGTAATTCCATTGGGTTCCGGGTTGAGCTAAAAGGGGGAATTTCGTGATGTTGCTCACCCGTTCTTGGATTGAGGATAAATTTGGTTTAAAATAGCCTGCGCGGAATCGTCGTTCAACGGGGTTTTGGCTTAAACCATGGGTGAGGCCGGAGCTGTGGCTCATGAGTTGGGCGATGGTGATTTGCGATTTTAGGCTATCCGTTGGGGCGTCGGGGCCGTCTTGATTGCTACGCACCACGCGGAGGTTTTTGAATTCGGGTAGGTATTTTGATACAGGATCGTCTAATTTAAAATAGCCTTCTTCATATAGCATCATGAAAGCGACGGAAATGATAGGTTTGGTCATGGATTGGATGTAAAACAAATCATCCGTTTTCATGGGGCTTTTGGTGGCGATGTTTTTATAGCCATTGGCAGCGAGGTGCACGACTTTTCCATTGTGAATGACCATGGTGACGGCGCCTGGAATATTGCCATTGGCCATTTGGGTTTGCACGTATTTTTCGAGGCGGGGGAGGCGGTTGACGTTAATGCCAGCTACGATGGTGGGAGCTTGTTGGGCAATGAGCGATGATTGGCTGATAAGGCCAATGAAGAGAAATAGCAGTTTCATGTTTTTCATGTTCAACATTGGGTAGAGGATTGGATTTTGGAAATTGATTTAAATGGGTAACTAAATTAATTGATTCGTTTCATTTCAAGATTGAATTGCGTTTAGAATTGAATTTACTTGGGTGGAGACTACATCTATGTCGTATTGTTGACAAGCAAACTGATATCCCTTTTCTTTCATTTCTTTTGTTTGGGCGGGGTTTTGCATTAAATGGAGAATGAAATCGGCCAATTCTTCTTTTTCGAGGTCAAAAACAATACCCGCATGGGCTTTTTGAATATCCTCCGCGATGCCGACTTGATTGGCCAGGATTACGGGCAATTGGCAATACATCGCTTCCACAGCGGATATGCCGAAATTTTCGGAATAGGAAGAAAGGACAAAAATGTCACTATCCACCATGATTTGTTTAGTTTCTTCCCGATTAAGCATGCCAGTGAAATGAATATAGGGTCGAATATTTAGCGAATCGATTTTTTTCTCTAGCGCGGCTTGGTAGCCTTTTTCGTCGCCGCCAGCGATGATAAAGCAAACATCGTGGTTTTGATGGATGAGCTTTTGAATGGCGTTTAGGGTAATTTCGATACCTTTGATTTTGGCTATTCTACCAAAATGCAAAATTGCTTTAGTTTCCGGGCGAATGGATAATTGCGCTCTACATTTTCCTCGGTCGGGAAGATTTTCAAAGTCTTGTTTTTTGACAATATTGGGAATAATCGAAGCATTTACTTTGATTTTTAAGAATTCGATTAATTTTCGGTATTCTACGTTTGTGGTAAAGAATACATGAGTGGCATGGATTAACATGCGTTTAACGTAGATGAAATACAATGCTCTTTTAATCAAGGTGGAATTTCCATGAAATGATTCAGGGTTAAAGGTCCCGTGCGTGAAAACGATATAGGGGACTTTAAACACTCTAGCAAAGAAATAACTCATCATAAATGGGAAGTTCCAAATGCCTTGCAAAACAAATAAATCGTAATTTTTAGAATTCCGGAATAACCAGAGTACGAGTGAAAATGAAAATGTAAAATTGGGGGGACCAATAAATTTTTTATAGATTTTGGTGTGGTTAGTAGAAAGTTTAATTTCAGAATTGTAGGATACTGATTTTAATTGAACATTATCTAAACCTTGTTGGGTTGTTAACGTAGTAATCTGATGGTTTTTTTCTAAAATTTCGGTAAAGGTAAGCGTGCTAAATATAGGTCCCCCGATGGATATAGCTGGGTAAAAGGAAGGGGATATTTGCAAAATTTTCATTTCTTAATTTAAGTGATTTTGTCTTGTTTTAAGCTTGCCGTTTCTCTCTTGGGGTTATTTTACTTGTAAATGCTGGAATAAGACGAATGCAAATTAGATAAATAAATCAGGAAAGTTACTTACACATTATTTTCCTCCCAGGGAGGAAGAGGTAGGTTTTTTCTATTTTGATAAATAAAATCAAAAATGTTTTTAAAATAGCTTGCCCCTGAATGATCAGTAAAATTTTTGGCGTAAACTTTGATTTTATTAGATTCTTCTTCTGTTATCGGACCATGCTCGATTTGTTGGCGAAGTAGCTGGATTAATTCGGTTTGCTTGTTATAAATACCCCCAACCTTTGAAAATTTCACCGCTGTGCTCGAACCACATTGATCACTCACTAGGACGGGTTTCCCTGCTAAAAGTGATTCCGTTACGACAACACCCCATCCATCATGAATAGAAGGTAGCACTAGTAAATCGCCGGCCTTGATGATGGAAGGGATATTTGACATTTTTACTGCAGGACTAAAAATGACTTTAGCTGGTAGAGATTCTGAATGTTCAACAAATTCGATTAAGCTATTTTTTTCAGGACCGTCTCCGTAAATTTTCAATTCAAACGTAAGGTCTTTCAAATGATTCAATGCCTTCAGCAGGCTGATGACATTTTTTCGTTTGGATAAATGTCCGATGAATAAAATCGTATAGACTTTATTTTGGTGATATGTTACCTGAAAATCCTTGATGAAATACGTGAAATCAATGATTCGATTTATGGGAATGGAAAGGTTTATCAGGCTATTTTTGGTTCCTTCGCCGATGGCGAAAAAATAATCGGGCTGATGCGAATAGAAGGGGTTAAAGAGGATTTTATATTTTAGGGTTTTCGGGATATAGTTTAGGGAATTGAATTTAACTCGTTCGATCATGCAAATCCATAATGCTTTAGACCTTTTTATGTGTTCATTAAAGCGTTTGGGAAGGTATTTTTTTGAAATGCCGTTGGTTAAATGAATGGTGCTCTCGTTGAATATTTCATGCATTTCAAGGCTTATATTCTTTTTTGCATTCATTATTTTAAGGTTGTTTAAAACGTCCTCATCGACCTCCCAGCCTTGGTTTTCCCTTGAATCATCTGAAAAATCAAATGAAAAATAATAAACTTCTTTGCAGTGTTTTTTCAAAGCATGGGCAAAATAAATCATATGCGGAGAAAGGATGGGCTGCCAAAAAACAAGTGTGAAGTTTTTTAAATCAGGAATGGTCATGGGTTATTTTGAAAAAATGACTTTTCGTTTTTGCAAACGATTCATTCAGCGATCATGCTAAATTAGTTGTTTGAAGTTTTAACATTGGGTAAAAGAGAATATTTCCGCATGTGTGGATGCATCACCCGAAACCAAATCGGTGGGATCAGCGCCAAAATAATCATGCCGGGATATCCCGTGGGCATTTGGGGGGCGTCGTCGAAATTCCGTAAAATTTGGTATTTGCGCGAAGCTAAATAATGGTGGTCGCTGTGCCGACTGAGTTCAAATAGCAGTAGACGACCTAATATATGATTACTGTTCCAGCTATGTGCCGGTTGGACTCGCTCAAATGCATTTTCCTTGACCAATTTTCTACTCAGCCCATAATGCTCGATGTAATTCACGGTTTCCAATAGCCCCGCTCCTATAAACGCGGAGGCGATAAAAAAGCACATGATTTGAAATCCAAAAAAGAAAAAGAGGGAAGCCAAAAAAGCAATTTGAATCAATTGAAATAATACCATTTCATTCATAATCAATGGCCACCTACGTTTTTTCTTTAGCGCATCCTCGATGGCGATTTTCCAAGCCTCGCGCTGGGTGCCGAGGAAAGTCTGAATCCAAAAGGCATACAGATTCTGCTTAAATCGAGCACTGCTGGGATCCTGTGGCGTGGCGACGTGTTTGTGATGCCCCTTATTATGCTCAATAAAAAAGTGCATATATAGGCTGCTGAGTAGGAGGGTTTTGGCTAAAAATTGTTCCAAAGGCTTCGTTCGATGACCTAATTCATGCCCGACATTAATCCCCAATGCCCCACACAATAAACCCATGCTGATGATGCGACCCAAGATATCGATTCGGCTCAGGTTTGATTGCGAAAAACTAGGCAGGAAAAGAAAAATCATGGCCCATAACATCGGAACGATGGCATATAAAAGGATATCGTAGGCGGGATTCGATTTGGCGATTTGTTCCTCGGCTTCGTTGAGATTTTTAGGGTCCGCTTTTAAGAACAATTCAGCCAGGGGAATAAGCGCAAACATGAAGATCAAGATAAGCCAACAATAGATTCCCTTCTGCGTAAAGGCCAAATAGCCCATGCCAAACAAGACAAAAGGACTCAAGTAGCGAAAGAAACGAATGAATGAAGCCAATCGATGTTCTATTTAATCTATTAAAACTACAAAAAATCACTAATAAAAAACTGATTTTCCTTTTCTTGGAATTTTTTATCGGATTATCGGTATGATCGACTTGTTCATCGAATTTTTCCATTCTGCAGGAATAACCGAAATGATTTGCTCGCGTAAGGCCTCGATGACACCCTTCCGATTGTAATTTTCTGCATAAATTAATGCCACTTCTCGCACGGGGGTATTGAACGGGATTTTAAAGATTTTTCTTTTTTTGGATGAATCTAAAAAATCCAATAACATATGGGGAATGATGGTTTGTCCTTGTCCCTTTTCAGCTAGCCTTAGCATCGTTTCTAAACTCCCCGTGTTATAATTTATTTGATTCATTTTTTTTGAATGAGTCCTTAGATTACAAATGGAAGCAATTTGATTACTTAAGCAATGCCCCTCCTCTAAAATCCACAACTTTTCTGGGATAATGTTTTGTTCAATTTCGCCATTGTCGGCAATAACATTCGAATAGAGGAATAACTCTTCGAAAAACAAGGGTACTTTTTGTATATCCACCGCATCTTCGGGCACCAAAATGCCGATATCTAATTTGCCGCTCTCAATATCTTTATAAATGTGATGGGTCGTCGTTTCGTAAATATCAAGCGTAATATTGGGATAGCTAAGATTGAAATTACTGAGAAATTTCGGGACCAAATAGGGAGCGATGGTGGGAATGATACCTATCGAAACATTTCCGATCACATCACTATGCCAACCTTTCGCTAAATCTTGGATGGATTTTTTCTCTTGAATGATTTTTCGGGCCGATTGAATTATTTTATGTCCCTCCGTTGTCGGTGTAATCGGCTTAATTTTTCGGTCAAATAAAATTAAATTTAATTCCTCCTCCAGTTTTTGAATTTGCATACTCAAACTTGGCTGGCTAACACAACAAAAATTGGCCGCCTTTGAAAAACTTTTATGGTCAAATAAGGCTAAAACGTATTCTAATTGGGTTATCGTCATCGTATAAGGTTTGGCTATACTAATATAGGAAATATAGATTTGATTTATATTTTAATTGTTTAGATATTTGATTCTTCAATGTAAAAACAACATTTTTGATTATTTAAAAATCAATAAACCATGGATAATTCTGTAGACAATTCAACAAATAGCGGTGATCAGGCCAAATGTCCTTTTCCAGGAGTTAGTTCCATCGCCAAACAATCTAGTGCCGGTAGAGGTACACGAAATAATGATTGGTGGCCACATCAATTAAAATTAAATATCCTTAGACAGCATTCGAATTTATCCAATCCAATGGATAGCTCTTTTAAGTATGCGGAGGAGTTTGCATCCTTAGATTTAAAGGCGTTAAAAGCTGATATTATCGAAGCCTTGACCACGTCACAAGAATGGTGGCCTGCGGATTGGGGACATTATGGTCCTTTTATGATTCGGATGGCTTGGCATAGTGCGGGTACATATCGGACGACGGATGGTCGTGGCGGTGGAGGAGCAGGGATGCAGCGTTTTGCACCTTTGAACAGCTGGCCAGATAATACGAATTTAGATAAAGCTCGTTTATTGTTGTGGCCGATCAAACAGAAATATGGTCGCAAATTATCATGGGCAGATTTGATGATTTTAACGGGGAATTGTGCCTTGGAATCGATGGGTTTCAAAACCTTTGGATTTTCAGGGGGTAGAGAGGACGTTTGGGAGCCACAAGAGGATGTGTATTGGGGAAATGAGCAGGTGTGGTTGGACGACAAGCGCTACACGGGAGATCGCGATTTAGAAAATCCTTTGGCAGCCGTTCAAATGGGCTTGATTTATGTTAATCCAGAAGGACCTAATGGAAATCCAGATCCCATTGCCTCGGCCAAAGATATCCGTGAAACTTTCGCTAGAATGGCGATGAACGATGAGGAAACAGTGGCATTAATTGCAGGAGGACATACCTTCGGTAAGACACACGGCGCGGCGGATCCAGGAAAATATGTAGGAAAAGAGCCAGCTGGTGCGAGTATTGAGGAACAAGGACTTGGTTGGAAAAATACCTTCGGAACCGGAAATGGTGAATATACGATTACCTCGGGTTTAGAAGGGGCTTGGACGACTACTCCGACTCAATGGAGCAATAATTATTTTGAAAATCTTTTCGGATTCGATTGGGAATTAACGAAAAGTCCCGCTGGTGCGAATCAGTGGAAGCCTAAAAATGGCGGAGGAGCAGGAACGGTGCCTGATGCGCATAATGCGTCGATTAGTCATGCCCCAACTATGTTAACCACCGATTTAGCCCTAAAAGTAGATCCTGCTTATGGTAAAATCTCAAAAAGATTTTACGAAAATCCGGATGAGTTTGCCGATGCATTTGCGCGTGCTTGGTTTAAATTAACGCATCGCGATATGGGTCCTCGGACTAGATATATAGGATCTGAGGTGCCGGCTGAAGTGTTGATCTGGCAAGATCCTATCCCTGCAGCTACCTATGCGGCAATTGATGCAGCTGACATCGCAGCTTTGAAAAATAAGGTGCTTGCTTCAGGACTTTCCGTAAGCGAATTAGTGTCTACGGCCTGGTCATCGGCGTCCACCTTTAGAGGTTCGGATAAGCGGGGTGGTGCGAATGGTGCGCGGGTTCGTTTAGCTCCTCAGAAGTTTTGGGCGGCTAATAATCCGGCTCAATTGTCAAAGGTTTTAGATGTTTTGGAGAAAATCCAACAAGAATTCAATGCATCACAAAACGGAAAGCAAGTGTCCATGGCGGATTTGATCGTCTTAGGCGCTTCTGCGGCGATTGAGAAAGCGGCAAAAGATGGCGGACATGCTATTGAAGTTCCATTTACAGCGGGTCGTACCGATGCATCTCAAGAAGAAACGGACGTAGAATCATTTGGTGTATTAGAACCGATTGCGGATGGATTTAGAAATTACATCAAACCTCGCACCTTGATCTCTGCGGAAGATATGCTGATAGATAAAGCGCAATTATTAAACTTAAGTGCACCGGAATTAACGGTGTTAGTGGGTGGATTGCGTGTGTTGAATACGAATTTCGATGGCTCAGCTCATGGGGTATTGACGGCAAATCCAGGTGTTTTATCGAATGATTTCTTTGTGAATTTACTTGATTTAGGAACTATTTGGAATCCGCGTGATGCGCATCAATTTACCTTTGAGGGCGTTGATCGTAGAAGCGGAGCGGTGAAATGTCAAGCTACGCGTGTCGACTTGATTTTCGGATCTAATTCAGAATTACGTGCATTATCAGAAGTGTATGCATGTGAAGATGCGCAAGCAAAATTCGTCACTGATTTTGTGAGTGCTTGGACGAAGGTCATGAATTTGGACCGCTTTGATTTAAACTAAGCTATTTGAAATCATTCATAAGGTCTTATTGGGAATTACCTGATAAGACCTTTTTTATGTCAAATTGGGAATGAAGAGAATTATTGGCGAAGAAGGTCTTTGGTATTAATCAGAGGTGCTTCATTTTCAACCATTTAGCTTAAATATGTATTTTTTTGCTATTTTTAATTTTTCGCTCGTTAATTCATTTGCCTAGTGATGAACAAATAAACGTATCCGAATGACCATGGAAAAATATGGGAAGATATTATTATTCATAATGCCTGTTTTCTTGGGGCTTATCCTCTTGGAAAAACTTTATGAAAAATTCGTTAAAAAAAGCCCAATAAATCAGCTTGACACAGCGAGTAGCATCACTTCGGGCATTACGATGATTACTAAAAATGTCTTAGGATTAAGTTTTACGGTTTTAAGTTACCAGTTCATCGAGGAGCGTGTGGCCCTCATGCATATTCAATCTACGTGGGCAACCTACCTAATTGCCTTCGTCGTACTCGATTTTTCGCATTATTGGATTCATCGGATTGAACATGCGAATAATTTTTTCTGGAATAGCCATATCGTTCATCACAGTAGTGAGGAATTTGATTTGGCTTGTGCGATACGCCAACCTATCTCTTCCTTTTTCAAAATTTTCACCATTTTCATGTTGCCCGCCGCACTTCTAGGTATTTCGCCTTTGGTTATCGCGACGGTCACCCCGATTCAGTTTTTTGCGCAATTTTGGTATCATACTCGGCATATAAATCGCATGGGATTCCTCGAGCATATCATCGTTACGCCTTCCCATCACCGGGTTCACCATGCGATCAACGAAGAATATTTAGATAAAAATTTATCCCAAATTTTCATCATCTGGGATAAACTGTTCGGCACTTTTCAAGCCGAAAGCCCGGTAGTGGTACCTGTGTATGGCATTACACGACCGATGCGTACTTGGAATCCAATCAAAATCAATTTTGTTCATATGGGCTTATTGATTCAGGATACTTGGCGTGCTAAAAATTGGGCTGATAAATGGAAGGTTTGGACGAGCCCTACGGGGTGGAGACCCGCTGAAGTGGCGCAGGAAAATCCAGTTTTTAAAATAGAGGATGTCTATCATTTTGACAAATACACCTTTCAGCGATCGAACCTATTCATGGCTTGGGTTTGGATCCAAATAGGTGTTTTACTGTTATTTATTACCTATTTTCTTTCCCATATTGGTTCAATAGGCGTACCTAATTTAATGGTCTATGGGGGATTTATATTTGTGTATGTCTTTGCATTGACCGACTTCATGGATGCGAATCGCACTTTTTTGCTTTGGGAATCGCTGAAGCTCGCTTATGGATGTTTTGTCCTTTGGTTTTTGGGTGATTGGTTTGGCTTACAAACCCATGTGCGTGATTCGAATGTATGGCTTATGCTTTATTTTGGTCTATCGCTTTTTGTGACCATTTTTTTGTCAAAAACTTTTCAAACAAGCCGCAAAGGGACGCAGAATTTGGCGGCTTAATTCCATTTCTCCCATGAAAAAATTGACAACTACTAGTTTCGCTATTCTCATCGGATTGGCGATGTTTTTTTTGCTTGATTCCTGTAACTCATCCATCCCAACGAAGGAAGGTTTTATCGAGGTAGAAGGCGGAAAAATTTGGTATCGAATCGATGGCAAAGGCGATAAAACGCCTTTGCTTTTATTGCATGGGGGTCCGGGCTCGTCGAGTTATTATTTGGAACCACTGAAAGAATTAAGCGCGGATCGACCGGTGATTTTCATTGACCAATTGGGCTGTGGCCGCTCCACTCGAATTACCGATACGACCCTGATGACGATTGAAAAAAATGTGGAGCAACTCGAACAAGTCCGCCAAGCACTCAAACTCGAAAGGTTTTATTTGTACGGACATTCTTGGGGCACCATGCTGGGCATGGATTATTATCTAAAATATCCCAAGGGCATTCAGGCTCTGATTTTTGCGAGTCCTTTATTTAGTACGCAGATATGGACGGAAGATGCGGATACGTTAATTTCAAAATTGCCTAAAGCCATTCAAGCCTCGATTCTAGAAAGCGAAAAACAAAAGAATTATAGTTCTGAATCTTATCAAAATGCTGTAAAGGTGTATTATAAGGCCTATTTAATGCGGACGGAACGTGAGAAATCTCAACAGGATTCCTTGGATATGTTTTTTGGAGAAAAGGTCTACACGTTTATGTGGGGACCAAGTGAATTTACGGCAACGGGAAATTTACTGCATTACAACCGGATCAAAGATTTGCCGAATATCAAAGTTCCTACGCTGTTAACAGCTGGGGAATTTGATGAGGCAAGACCTAGTTCTGTCAAATTTTATCAAAGCCTGATTCCCGGTGCGAAATTTCAAATGATCCCTCAATCGGGTCACGTCACCATGGCAGATGATCCGAAGAAAAATAACCGTGTCATTCGAAATTTTGTAAAGGGATTGGATCAATAACGATTTGCGAAATGGCTGGTTTTATTTGATGGAATGATTCCATTTTTAATTAGAAAGGGGAGTGATTAAAATATGAATATGGTGCCTGTAATTTGATTTTTGACCGTTACCTTTAATATTCGAATAATCTGATCTTATTTATAATGAAAAGAAATAAAAAAATTGGTCTAGTCGTATTGGGAATTTTTGGAGTAATCATTGTTGGTTTATTTTCTTTGATTTCTTGCCGAGTAGACAATACCCCTTATTTTAATTCAGGCTATTATCAGCGCACTTTATCTAGATTAGACAGTCTGACGAAATTACGTAAACAAAGCAGTGGTGACATTCAAGCTGGATTTTCAAAAGTGAGTATTAATCCGAGTGTGGGGCATGTTCAGGATAATATCGAATTAGGTCAATTTAAAGAAGCTCCCTTAGCTGGTTATGGCGCGCGTAAAGGCAAGGTTGCTACGGGTATTCATGATAGTATTTTTGTGAAGGCGGCTGCCATCAAAGTAGGGCTAGAGCTTGTGGTTATTGTGGGGGCGGATATTTTAATTATGCCACCGAATGTCATTGATGAGGTCACTGAATTACTTGAAAAGAAAGGAATTCATCGGAACCAAGTATTTTATTCTGCCTCGCATACGCACTCGAGTATTGGGGGATGGGGGCCTGGATTTATTGGCGAACAATTTGCTGGAAATGCTAATCCTAGTATTAATCAATGGCTTGTCAAACAAATCGCGCAAGCTGTGACCAGCGCTATCTCTGATCTTAAACCTGCTCGAATAGGGCAAGGTTTTTTTAATGCAGCGCCTTTTACGCGCAATAGGCTAATCGGAGAGAAGGGAACTAAAAATAATGATTTTAACTTTATTTCAATCCAACAAAAAGAGGGTCGAAAGGCCGTTATCGGGTCTTTTGGTGCACATGCTACGACGATCGGGGCTGAAAATATGCAATTTAGTGCGGATTACCCGGGATATTGGCAACGAAAGATGGAGCGGGGGTCTGTTGACCTAGCTATTTTCTGTGGAGGTTCTGTCGGGAGCCAAAGCCCCTCCGTGGAAGGTAAAGGCTTCGAAAAGCCACAAAAAATGGGGGAATCCCTCGCGGATAGTCTTGAAAATCAGTTAGCTCATATGTCCTATCTAGATAAAATTAGTTTATCTGCGATGAGTTTAAAAATGGACTTACCGGATTATCATATGCGATTGACTACGCATGTACATGTAAGTACGTGGTTAAGTAAAAAATTGATGCCATTGCCAGCACATGTGTATATCCAAGTAATCCAACTTGGAAATCTAATTTGGTTCACTACGCCATGCGATTTCAGTGGGGAGTTTGCGCGTCAACTCAAAGACGCCTTGGCTGATAAAGGCTTTAATGCCAATGTGACTAGTTTTAATGGGAGTTATGTGGGATATATTATTCCAGGGAAATACTTCTATCTGGATTCGTATGAACCTAAAACCATGGGCTGGTTTGGGCCAAATATGGGGGAATATACCTTTGACCTAATTAGGCAATTATCTGAAATCGCGATACAACCGATTAAATAATTCCCATCTTGCTTTATTGGGGGAGTATTATAAGACTTAGCAAGTGATTATCTAGGCGAAGGAGCCCGATAATTTACCGAGCTCCTTTCAAGTATTTGATCTGATTACTGATTTATTTTAACTAGATTATTGAGGAGAAAATATTACAATTTTGGCTCCCAACCTTTTTCGTATTCGCGGCCCCAAAGCTTCATTCCATCTTTATTCAAAATATGGCCATCCGCCGGGTTTACTTGGAAAGATTTCCCGATGCGGTAGGAGATATTCGCGTAATGAACCATCATTTGGCTAATGGCGCCCTCTTCGATCGGCGAGTTTAATTTCGTCTCCGTTCCCCGAATGACATTGAAGAAATTAGCCACATGTGTATCTGTCATGTCGCCACCGCCACCTAAGGCATTTCCGGCTTCTGATCCGCTTGACTTGCTGTCTTTGATTTTCTTACCTGCACGATCAAAAAGCGTATAGCCTTGTCGGTTCACAAAAACGGAACCTTCGCTACCATAAATAATCGTTCCCCGGTCGCTTCCATAGGTTTGGTACCCTGACCGACTCTTTCCATCCCATTCGATAATCTTATTTTCAGGGAAACGGAAAGTGGCTTCCATGGTGTCGTACATGACCCAACCGTCATTTTTAAAATGTCGTTTCGCCGCTTCTACTTCCACGTATTCTGGATATTTTACTTGCAAAGCCCAACGCGCCACGTCCAATTCATGTGTTGCATTATTGCCCGCTTCTGCCGTTCCCCAATGCCAGCCATACCAGTGCCAATTGTAATCCCAAGTTTCCGAGGTGTATTCACGATGTGGCGCAGGTCCTTGCCATAAATTCCAATCCAAGCCTTCTGGAATGGGTGCCTTTTTTTCGATCGGCACTTCGCCACGCTCATTGGAATAAAAAGCAAGGGCTTTGTATACCTCCCCGATGGCCCCATTGTGAATTTGAGCAATGATGTCTTGGGATTCTTTGGCGGAACGCTGTTGGTTTCCCATTTGCACTACTTTTCCGTATTTTTTCTGAAACGCGACAAGCAATTCGCCCTCGCGAGGATTTTGGCTACATGGTTTTTCGATGTACACGTGCTTGCCTGCTTGCATCGCCATCCAGGTTCCTGGGGCATGCCAATGGTCCGGCGTCGCATTAAAGATCGCATCTACGCTTTTGTCATTCCAAACATCATGAATGTCGTTCACCAAAGTAGCCTTTCCGCTTACCTTTCCTTGCAAATCACGGCCTACTTTTTCACGTTGTTTTTTCATGACATCGCAGATGTAGGCGACGTCGACATTGTTCTTTTTATCTTTTAATGCTGCATAATAGGCACTTACCCGACGGCCACAGCCCATCAGCGCTACATTTAGGCGATCATTGGCGCCCAAGATGCGAGAATAACTTTTGGCACTGAAGCCGTTGTGAATGTTGGCTAAACTGATGCCGGCGGCACCCAGGGCAACTTGTTGGATGAATTTTCTACGATTGTTTCGCATGCGTTTTTTTTAATAGGTTTTTCTGCCCTAATCTTCGGGCATGTTGTTTTTTTAAAGGTCAAAAATAATAAAAATTGATTATCAATGAATCGATTTTTTAAATCAGTTTACCCAAAGCAAAAAGTGCAAGTTTCGCTTACCTTTGGCAAACCGGCAAGGATTGCCAAAGGTAGGGGGGGATTACTTGTTGGATTCACATAGCAGGACATTTCTAGGGTCAAGCTCCACTTTTTCTGGGGCTTCCTTCCACTTAAATGATTGTATTTTTTGTTTTTTGTCTACATGGATTTTCAGAATAGTCGGCGTGGAAACGCCTTTTTTATACAAAGCAATTTCAACGGGCAGGTCAAAAATCACATCCCCTTTTTGAGTTTGATCTAAAACGATATTGATTCTTTTATGCACCACATCATATTCCCATGCTACTTGAATATTGGGGATGATAGCTTGGGTTAGCCATTGGTTGAAAAACACCTTCAAATCCATCCCAGATACTTTTTCCATCGCCATTCTAAAATCATCCGTCGTCGCCGATGCCGTATAAAATTTAGCATAGTAGTCCTGAATACCCTTTTTGAAGGCCACCTCCCCCATTAGATTCCTTAGCATATGCAATACCCAGGCACCTTTTTGGTAGGTAATACCCGTAATCACCAATTCTTTTTCCGCAGTTCGTGGACTCACAATGCGATAGTCCGGCAATTTTTTCATTAATTCGAAAACCGACTTTTTCGCATTCTCTATCCCTTTTTTATATTCCTCTTGGCCATATTCATGTTCGATAAACAATAAAGTAAAGAAGGTCGCAAAACCCTCACTCAGCCAAGCATCATCCCAGGTCGTCTCCGTAACAGAATTACCAAACCACTGATGCGCTATTTCATGGATTACAACATTTCGCGTTCTTTCCGACCTTTTGCCAGTCACCAAATCCTCTCCATAAAATATAGCCGAAGAACTTTCCATCCCCCCACTGACACTGGGCGTTTGAACATTAGCTAATTTTTCATACGCATAGGGACCCACATATTGCGTATAAAACTCCAACACCTTTTTGGTCGGCTCCTGAAAATCATAAAATCCAGCCTCCCTATTTTTTGCATATACCCAGGTTTCTATCGATTTGCCCTTAAATTGATCCACATATTGAACAGCAAATTCAGCCACCCCCATCACAAATAACCAACATGACGCAGGGACCGATTGCTTCCAATGCGTCAACTTCATCCCATTCCCTAATTCAGATTCCTCCAACAGTAACCCATTTGAAATCACCTTATAATGCGAGGGCGCCTTCACCATAAATTCAGAGGTAGCTTTGTCAGACGGATGGTCCAAAGTAGGCAACCAATGCCTAGCGCGATTCGGCCAATTTTCATTAAAAAAACTTCGATCCCCTAATTTCGTTTTGCCTATTCTCAGCCCATCAAAGGGGATTCCATGGTATTTTATCGTCAACTGAATGCTTTCATTTTTCGAGGATGGCTTGGCCAAAGAAAGAATAATTTCATCATGAACATGCGTATAGCGAATGGGCTCATCGCCCACCGTAATCGCATCAATCACCATGCCCTTATTTTGTTTTTCGATCGTTTGATTAATCAAATCAAGTCGAAAATTGCGAACATCCGCCTCTTTGAATACAATCTTAATGTTTGCTATGCCCCTAATTTGATCCGTACTATCCGATAAAGTGATGGCAAAAGAATAATGGATTATATCGATTTTCTTATTCACCGGATAGTCATCCGCAACCGCTGAAAAATGACCGATTAAAAATAGAACCCCTAAAATTAAAGCTATTTGATGTCTCATTATTGTAGTGTTACTTTTTTCAAATAATATCCTTTCGCATCTACGAACGGAGGTAATGCGCTATTCACGATGATACCATCTTTGGAAATCACGATCCGACTCGTTTTATCATTGGCCGTCACCTCAAAAGGCAAGGGCATCATTAAATTGCCCACCTTTATTTGGTATTTCTGAAAACCGATTTCTTTGATCGTAACGTCAAGCACCTGAGTCGTTCGAAGGAAAAAGTCAAAAAATGGTTTTAAATCTTTTCCAGCCTGTGTGCTAAATAACTTTTCCACATCCGTCGTCGTCACAAAATGATCATAGGTATATGCGGGATCCGTGGCTAGTTTCTTTAAGGTTGGGAAAAATACTTCATCCCCAATCAAATACCTTAAACCATGCATAAAAAACGAACCCTTTCCGTAAATATCCCCTCCCGAGTAAACTTCCTCTTCCGTGGCCTCCTCACCGGGTACGATCGCTTTTTTATTCCGCACATTTTTTCGATGCCCAGCAATGATTTCATCATAGGCCACTTGACCACCTAATTCAAACATGGCCAAAGCCTCCGCATAAGTAGCGATGCCCTCTTGAATCCACATGTGCCCCCAGTCTTTATTCGTGACTTTATTCGCCCACCACTCATGGGCATATTCATGAAATAGATTCGCGGAATATTCCTGACCCCCGATATTTTTATAGATAAATTTATTGTCAAAAGTAATCATGGTTTGATGCTCCATGCCTGAATTTGGGACCTCCGCAATCCCGATTTTTTCCTTTGCCCACGGATATTCGCCAAAATATTTCTCTAAAATTTGATTATCCCTCTTTTTCGTTTCAATGACTTTTTTCGCCTGCAAAGTATCCTCCTCTAAGACATAATATTCAATAGGCACTTTGTTCCCAAGCACCGTAACTAGCTCATCTTTTACTACTTTGTATTTACCTATATTGAATAAAATACAATAATTACTGATCGTGTAATTGGTTTTCCAATGATAGGTGGACTTATTTTTTTTCTTGGTAACTCTCTGTAATAAGCCTGGACCCGCCACGACCAAGGGGGCAGGAACGCTAATTTTCAAATCAGCACCCTCATTAGGCTCATCACTCGGATGATCTTTGCAGGGAAAATACATTTTTCCGCCTTCCGCTTGAATGTTGATAGATACCCAATCATTCCCCAGCTTATCTTTTTCCCAGGTAAAACCACCATCCCAAGGTGGCTTGATAGCCACTGGCGGAATTCCATGATATTCAATATACACCTTTTGATGACCGGATGAGAAGCCTGTGGAGGAAGTAATGAATATTTTATCATCCTGCTGAAGGAATGTGGCAGGTTTCTTATTGACCAAAATCTTCGTGACTTGATACAGATGTATTAAATCCAAAAGAATCGTATCAGACTTATTGACTAGGTCTAGGCTTATTTCTGTTGAGCCGGAAATCGATCTTTGGGCCATATCCACATCCAGGTTGATGGCATAATGGCGAATGTCGATATTCGCCTGTAAGGGTGATAATTTCCCTCCCGACGTTAAGTACACAATATCTCGGTTATGGATGTCATCTCTATTTTGTGCTTGGGCAAAACTAGCCAGGTTTAAAAATAGGAGTAGAGAACGTATACATGTGCTCCCCAACGCGCGTTTTGATTTAATGTTTTGGTTCATTCGATGAAATTCTTAAAGGTAGAGGTAAAACTTAAATCGAATTTTAGAAAAAAATCGATTTAGAATTATTAAAAACATAATAAATATACACGAATCTTCTTCAAAAGGATTATTTGAAATTTGAAAATTTTTAAAAATGAACTAATCAAGGGTTCTGCTTTTGAAAACAATAAGAAATAGTTTTAACTCCATGGGTAAAATGGCCTTTATTTGGCGGACTTTTTTTGTTAAATCGTTCTTATTTTATTCGAAAAAAGAAATACCTTACAAAAAATACCTCAATACAGGGCCTATTTAGCTCATACTCATTTTTTATCTTTGATTTACCAACAAGCGTAAATCATCAAAAAAAACATGTTAATCGATGAATTCCCTCAAAAAAATAATCCACTTATCCTTCTTACTCCTTTCATTTAGAGGCCTAAGTCAAATCCAAGATCAAGCAAAAATCCATATAGATTTGTCCAAAACCAAGGAAAAAATGAAGCCCATCTATGCCTGGTTTGGCTATGATGAACCCAATTATACCTACATGAAGGATGGCAAAAAACTACTTTCCGAAATAGCCGCCCTGAGCCCTGTTCCCGTCTATGTACGCGCGCACAGCCTTTTAGTCACCGGGGATGGAATTCCTAACCTTAAATGGGGCTCGACTAATGCCTACACGGAAGATGCGCAAGGAAATCCCATCTACAACTGGACCATCATCGATCAGATTTTTGATACCTATGTCCAACGTGGCATGAAACCCCTCGCCCAAATCGGCTTTATGCCCGAGGCGCTTTCCACCCACCCCGTTCCCTACAAACACAATTGGAAACCAGGTGATAAGTACAATGACATCTATACCGGCTGGGCCTATCCGCCTAAAGATTATTTTAAATGGGCGGAATTGGTATACCAATGGGTCAAGCATAGCGTGGCTCGATATGGTAAAAAAGAAGTGGAAAGCTGGTATTGGGAGGTATGGAATGAACCTAATTCGGCTTATTGGAAAGGAACCCAAGCCGAGTTTTTTAAACTCTATGACTACTCTGCCGATGCGGTCAAAAGAGCCCTACCTACCGCGAGGATAGGCGGTACAGATGTCACAGGCGATGGGATGAAATTCCAAGATGCTTTCTTAAAACACTGTTTGTTCGACACCAATTATGTCACAAAAAAAATAGGTTCGCCCCTTGATTTAATTTTATTTCATGCCAAAGGATCCCCCAAAATCGAGCAAGGAAAAGTGGTGATGAGCGCACGTGCCCAACTTAAAAACATCGAAAATAATTTAAAGGTTATTCAAGCCTTTCCGCAATACAAAAACCTACCCATCGTCATCGGAGAATCAGATCCTGAAGGTTGCGCAGCTTGCGGCATGGCCACCAGTCCCCAAAATGCCTATCGGAACGGAACCATGTATTCCAGCTATACCGCCGCCACTTTTGCTCGTAAATATGAACTAGCCCAAAAATACGATGCCAATTTATTGGGCGCCGTGACCTGGGCCTTTGAATTTGAAAACCAACCTTGGTTCTATGGGTTCCGAGATCTAGCCACCAATGGCGTAGATAAACCCGTATTAAATGTATTTAGGATGTTTGGGAAAATGCAAGGTGATTTCGTGGAGGCCAAATCGGATCATTCCTATCCATTACAAATGGCCTTAGACTCAAGTTTTCGAGGACCCCAAACGGATATCGGAACGCTTGCCACCAAACATAAAAACACGGCCTCCATCCTGCTTTGGAATTACCACGATGTGGATAAAAAAGGAGAATTTTCAAAGGTGTCAATCGATATAAGCGGGATTACATCTAGCTCAGCGAAACTAATCCATTACCGAATCGATGATGACCATAGCAATAGCTATGAACTTTGGAAAAAAATGGGCTCACCCCAAAATCCTACCCCAGCCCAAATCGCAGCACTCGAAAAAGCAGGCCAATTAGCCATGGTGAATCCTCCAAAAAAAGTTTCGATTTCCAACGGAGTATTGAAGCTAGAGACGGATTTACCCCGACAAGCTGTCGATCTATTTCAATTAACCTGGCAATAATTCCACCGAAAAAACCTAGGAGCATCATTTACTTCCTAGGTTTTTTTTTCGACCTACGCCAAATTGGTCCCCAGCTCTTACCGCCTTTCCCTTTTCAAATTGAATTTCTACCACTTTCTCACTCGAAACGGCATTGTGAAACTCATCCTCTAAGTTCAATAAAACTTTTCGCGTCCGCACGTCCACCACCTCGCCACTACTTGGATAGGCAAACTTTCCATCTAAACTGAAGGTAATCCAACCCGGCATGTCTTTCATCGGGATCGTGGTTAGTTGTTGGTACGGCGCGACCGCCGAAAACACATGCAATCGCATATTAAAGCCATCACACAACCAAATTTCTTTTTCATCAGGTGTTAAGCCAATGCCATGGCTCGGGTTTCCATGCCTACGAACCGGGCCCTTTGTCCATCCCTCCACGACCAAACTAGCTAATTTCTTGCCGGTTTTTAAATCCCCCACTTCAAAACCTAATAAACTATCCACCGTCACAAAACCCAACGATTCATCATGATTTACCGTGAATGGTCTAACATAGCCTAAAAATGGACCCACTTTCAAACGTATTTGATGCGTTTTTGAATCGGAGACATATAACCACGGATTTCCTATGTCCCCCATATACACGGAATTTCCAGAAGAACCATAGACCGTATTATGTGCCCGCTTAAATCCGTTAATTTTTTTAACGATATCCCCCGTTTCGCAATCGACCACATTCCAGAAATCTTTTTCTAATGAAGGTAAATACATCATTTTCCCATCCGGTGAAATCGACATGCGGTCACAGCCACCCACAAACGAACGCTCCCAAATCACTTTTTCAGTCGTCAAATCAATGCGCTGCAAGGATTCCAAGGTACTGACGAAAATACTATTCAAGGGAATACTGACCGCGACTCCTTTCACATTGGACGGCTTTCCATTGGGATGTAAACCTTGGGTCTTGATGCGTTTGACAAAACGATGGCCATGATCCATATCGAATACTAAAATTCCATGTCCTCCATATCCTAAATAATCTCGAATTCCGGGCGTCGCCACATATAAATAGCGGTTTGCCTGGGTCTTTTGGGCCATAGCCTGAAGGCCAATCGTCGCACTCAGCAGTATTAAATAAATGAATTTCATAGCTTGTTTGCTTTTCGGAGTCAAAAAATATAATCATTTAAGGGGTCATAAATACCCACTTCACTTCTTTTTCATAGCCCATCGCAGCCTGGCCGGATTGTTTGCCCATGAGTTTTCCTTGTGCATCTTTTTCCACGGAAAAACGACTTAATGTAAATACCCCTTTTTCATAATCAAAACTTTTCCCATCATCGTCGTATAACGTAAATGCCCCAGTCGCTTGGCCATAATGACGTAATTCAAGCGGCCATTTTTGACCTGATTTTGGCGCTTGTCGGTGCACCGGAACCATCGGAATGATCCCGCCATCTCGGACGAATAAAGGAATTTTTTCCAAAGGGGGTTCGATCTTGATCAATTGGTTTTCCCCCACAAATGCCCCCGTATAAAAGTCAAACCATTTTCCCTTGGGTAAAATCACTTGTCTAGTTTTTTCCCCAGCGAACATCGGTGCGACCAATAGTTCATCGCCCATCATGTATTGATCTTTGATGTCTTTCCGAATGGCCATTTGATAGGGATTTGTCGTGGCGTCAAATTGCCCTTTCTCTT
>Ga0114958_10000280_pt1 | contig 43920 bp, 31 predicted proteins | sample C_130208_EF_Meta_FD_89577 | JGI IMG/M metagenome (GOLD analysis project Ga0114958, IMG submission 89577) | Freshwater microbial communities from Lake Croche, Canada to study carbon cycling - C_130208_EF_MetaG | ecosystem: Environmental > Aquatic > Freshwater > Lake | place: Lake Croche, Canada... | reverse complement strand
TAATCGGCGACGCGGGCCTGAAAGCGCAGCACCACATTAAAGGATCCCTCGCCGGACTGTACGCCGAAGCTGCCGCGCAACCTTTGATCCAGGGAGAATTTTTCGGGCGCGCTGAACGAGTGCCCGGTCAGGGTCACGGACCGCATTCGCGCCGGCACGAAGGTGCGGATGTCCTTGCGCAGGTGGTCGAAGGCGAACAGATACCACTCGCCGTTGATGTTGGCGAGGTGATAAGGGTCAACGATCCGATGTTCGGGGGCCTTGCCGCCGGGTTTGCGGTAGAGCAGTTTCAGCTGTCTGCGCTGTGCGGTGGCCCGGGCCAGCGTGTCGAATATTTCCAGACTCAGAACCGGTTCCACCCGGGTGCGGAAGGAGATGGTTTCCTCCATTTGCGCCAGGTTGAGGGAGATGGTGTCGGGCAGGGCCTGTTCCATTTTCCGCAGGGCGCTGAGAAGCGGTTTCTCGAAGCTGGTGCCGCGGTATTGCTGGAGGGCCTTTTCCGCCACCACCAGCGCAAAGAGTTCGCCTTCGGAAATCTGCAGGGTGGGGAAGGTCCCCACCTCTGCGGTGTAATAGAACCCGAAACGTTTGCTGTCGTAGGCGATGGGCAACTGCAGCCGGTCCCGCATGAAGTCCAGATCTCGGTGGACGGACTTCGTGCTGACCTCGAGGAGCCGGGCCAGCGTGGTGGCGTTGGGCAGGCTGGCTGACTGCAGGGCCTGATGAATGCGGAGCATGCGCTCCAAGGGCGGGCGTGAGGAGAGGCTCCGCTTGGGCGGGTGGGTCTTAGAGCCCGGTGAGGGCCGGGGCTGGCGTTTGGCTGGAGTCGTCAAGAATCAGGGCTCCGTTGAGCTCTTTGGTTCGGCGCGATTTTATCAGCACCACCCGATCGAATCCACAGCCGCGCAGCAGGCTGTTCCATTCCGTTACCAGTTCCCGTTGTTTCTCGGGTGAAAAATCCCAGGCGGTGACCACCACGGCCAGATTGCGTTTTTGGATCTGCATCCGATCCAGAACTTGGTTGAACTGCTGGCGCGCAACTGGCAGCAGAAATCCATCCTCTTCATATCTGGGCTGCGTGAGGAAAGTATAGTCCCAGCTGTTGAACTGCAATACCGCATTGGCGGAGGATGCCTCATGGAAAAAACGGGGCGAGCTGGCCGTGGTGGTTGCGCAGCCTGCCAGAAGAAGTCCCGCAAACCCGCCCAATATTCCGATCCGCCATGATTTCATAAACATGATATTTACCGGCAGGATGACCTTCAGCGACCGCCGTTTTGGCTGGTGCCGGTCTTCCGTAACAAGTGGTCATCGGCAGGTTGCGGCGTGGACTTGAGTGAAAAGAACAAAAAAAAAGCCCCCCGGAGCCGAGCGCCGGTGGGGCGGAAAAACTAGGGGTGCGCGAATCAGGCTCCTTTGTCCAGCCTGGCCAGGAGTTCGTCGTTGGTCTTGTGTTTTTTGAGGGCGGCAGTCAGGGTTTCCATTGCTTCAACCGGGTTGAGATCGACCATGGTGCGGCGCAGTTTTCGCACGGCTTCCATCTGCTTGACGGGGAAGAGTTTTTCCTCCTTGCGGGTGCCGCTCTTGGGGATATCAATGGCCGGATAGAGTCGGCGGTCGGAGAGTTTGCGGTCCAGAATAAGTTCCATGTTGCCGGTGCCCTTGAACTCCTGGAAAATCAGCTCGTCCATGCGTGAGCCGGTATCCACCAGTGCAGTGGCGAGGATGGTCAGGGACCCGCCAAACTCTATTTTACGGGCGGAGGCGAACATTTTTCGGGGGATTTCCAAGGCCCGGGCGTCGACGCCGCCGGTCATGGTCCGGCCGCTGCCGCCATGCACGCTGTTGTAGGCGCGGGCCACGCGAGTCAAAGAGTCGAGCAGCACGAACACGTCCTTGCCCCCCTCGACCATGCGCCGGCAGCGCTCAATCATGAAACGGGAGAGCCGCACATGGGTTTCGAGGTCCTGATCGTTCGAGGATGCCACCACCTCGGCTTTGACCGAGCGGTGGAAGTCGGTGACCTCCTCGGGGCGCTCATCAATCAGCAGCACGATCACGTGGACTTCGGGATGGTTGGTGGTGATGGCATTGGCGATCTGCTTCAGAATGGTGGTCTTTCCGGTGCGCGGCGGGGCCACAATCAGTCCGCGCGTGCCCTTCCCGATGGGGGTCACCATGTCGATGACCCGGGTCTCAAGGAGATCGGGATCGGTTTCGAGCCGGAATTTTTCGATGGGATCGATGGTCGTCAGGTTTTCAAAGCGCACGGCCTTGGTGTAATCCTGGAAAGCCATGTCGTTGACCCGCTCGACGGTTTTGAGTTGCGGGCTGGTGCCGCGGTGCGGGGGTTGGGTTTGGCCCACAACGTGGCTGCCCTCGCGCAAGAAGTTCTTCTTGATTGTGTCAGGCGTGACGAAGATGTCCGAAGGCTTGGGGTGGAAATAATTCAGGGGGGTGCGGAGGAATCCGAATCCTTTTTCGGAGATTTCCAGATAGCCGGAACCGCTTTCCTGCCCGTTGTTTTTGGTGTCAGTGCTCATAGCTGCTTTGTGTAGTCAAAAGGCATCGAGAAAATAACCCGAAATCCGAAACTTATCCGTGAAATTTTGGGAAGCTGCCGCGGCGGGAAATTGGAAAAAACCGCTCCGCTCGCGACTAACATGCCTTCGACGAATAGAGTCTTAGATTAAATATCCTTGCAGCGCAACATCTATTTGAAAACATCCTTTTAAAAAAAATACCCGGCCTAAACCGGGTTGTTTTTTCAGGCTTGGTTCAGGCCAGGGTTAAACGGCTTCGGCCCGATCCGGCAGAAGGGGTGGTTGCTCGTTTCAGCCACCGACCTCGGCTCGGGCTTCGGCGGCCAGAGGCGTGCTGAGGTAGCGTTCGCCGGTGGAGCAGGCGATGGTCACAATGATCTTGCCCTTGTTTTCCGGGCGTTTGGCCGCCTCGATGGCCGCCACCACATTGGCGCCGGAGGAAATACCGGCCAGAATCCCTTCCTCCTTGGCCAGACGCCGGGCCATGGCAAAGGCCTCGTCGTTGCCGACCTGAAGGCATTCGACGATCTGCGGATTGCCTTTTGAATCGTGCAAATGCAGGTTTTTCGGCACGAATCCCGCCCCGGTGCCTTGAATCTTGTGAGGCCCGGGTTTGACCGGCAGGCCCGCCAGCGTCTGCGAGATGACCGGGGAATCCTTGGGTTCGACCGCGATGGCTTGGAAGGAGGGTTTCTTGGCCTTGAGTGCTTCCACACAGCCGGTGATGGTGCCGCCGGTGCCTACTGCCGCGACCAGAATGTCCACCTGTCCGTCGGTGTCCTCCCAGATTTCCAAGGCCGTGGTGCGTTGATGAACGGCGGGGTTGGCGGGGTTTTCAAACTGCTGCGGGATCCAGGAATTCGGGGTTTCCTTGGCGAGTTGCTCCGCCTTTGCAATGGCACCTCTCATCCCTTCGGTGCCGGGGGTTAGCACCAGTTTGGCCCCGAGCATGGCCAGAAGAGTGCGGCGCTCCACCGACATGGTCTCGGGCATCGTCAGGATTATTTTGTAGCCCTTTGCCGCCGCCACAAAGGCCAGGGCAATGCCGGTATTCCCGCTCGTCGGCTCAATGATCACCGTATCGGCGTTGATAACTCCTCGCTGCTCCGCGTCTTCGATCATCGCCATCCCGATGCGGTCTTTTACGCTGCTGAGCGGATTGAAGAACTCGCATTTCAGCAGGATGGTGGCGTGCAGCCCTGCGGTGACTTTGTTCAAGCGCACCAGTGGGGTGCGTCCGACGGTTTCAAGAATATTATTATAAATTCGGCCCATAAGTTTTAAGAGAGTTGGATGAGTGCCTGACTGGATTGTGGCCAAAGCGGGCTGCGGGGCAAGTGTTTTTCCGAGGCTGTCCGAGGCGGATTGGCGCTAGGGGGCGGGTCGCAGGACAGAGAGTCACCGTTGTCGGGGAGGGATGGGCGCAAAAAAGCCGCTCCGGAGAGCGGCTAAAATCAACGGGGCAGGGGGGGTCCTCAGCCCTTGGACGCGGCTGTTTTCGGGAACTTGGCGTTGACGGCGGCTTTTTTGCGCTTGGTGTAGCGCTCACGACGGTTTTTCTTTTCGGTTTTGTTGTATTGTTTGCCCATAAGACTTTACTTTTATTTCGCGTTACGATTTCGTTGAACACACTATGATAACTGGCCGCGGCGGATTCAACATCTATTTGACTTTATTGTGCGTCGCATCCCTCTGCTGCGCCTGCCAAACCTCCAAAACCCCGAAAAAAGACGATCCCTCCAAGCAAAAAAGCACCCTCCGCGTGCACATCGAGGTCGTTGCCGACAGTCTGGATTTTCACGTCGCCGTGCCGGTTTACCGGGAGAATCCGGTGATGGTCAATGTGGACAAGGACCCATTTCTGACGGAGGCGGATGTGGATGAGGCCAAGGTGGTGGAGGTTTTGGGGGGCTATGATCTGCAGATCAAGTTCAACCGCCGCGGCAGCTGGATTCTGGAAAACTACACGACTGCCAATCCAGGCCGACATCTGGCCATCTTCAGTCTTTTCGGCAAGAAAGCCGATGAAAGTCGATGGTTGGCGGCGCCGGTGATCCGTCAGCGCATGCCCAACGGGGTTCTGAGTTTTCCGCCGGACGCATCGCGTGCCGAGACGGAGCGGATTGCCCTTGGGTTGAACAATGCCGCCAAAAAGAACCGCAAGAATTCCCAATGGTAGCCGCAATTTTCAGGCTTCGGCCCGGTGCTGTTCGGCTGTTTGCCTTTCTGCTGGCTGGTGCAACCCTCACCGCGCAGCCCTTTCAGCCTCCCACGGCCAATCACGCCTTGTTTGAACCGGGCGGCGAGGAGAGGTTTTTCACGGGGACAGCCGGAAAACCTCCGGCCAGCGGCTGTTATGGCTGCGTGCGCAGTGACGGATGGCAGATGCACGAGGGGCTGGACATCCGCTGCCTGCAGCGCGACAAGCGTGGTGAGCCTGCGGACCCAGTGCTGGCCGCTGCCGAAGGCACGGTGGCCTACGTCAGCCTCAAGGCCGCGCTCTCCAATTATGGGAATTACGTGGTGCTGCGCCATCATGTCGATGGATTGGAAGTTTACTCGCTTTATGCGCATCTGAGTGGCGTGCGCTCCGGTCTGGCTCCCGGCCAGACCGTCCGGGCCGGGGAAGTCATTGCCACGATGGGGCGCACTTCCAATACCCGCCAGCGCATCACCAAAGACCGGGCGCATGTGCATTTTGAACTCAACCTTTTCCTGACCGACCGCTTTGCGCAGTGGTTCAAGAAAAACTGCCCCGGCGAGCGCGATGACCACGCTCAGTGGAACGGCCAAAACCTTCTGGGATTGGATTCCCGCCTGATTCTGGTGGGCGCGCATGACCAGGGCGAAAAGTTCGGCCTGCTCAATTTCGTGCGCAGTCAGACCGAGGTGTGCCGCGTCGTGGTAAGGTCAACCGGGTTTTCCTGGCTCAAACGATATCCGGCGCTCATCCGGCCTAATCTCCGGGCCCAGAAGGAAGGCGTGGCGGGTTACGAGCTGGCGCTCAATTTCAATGGCATTCCTTTCGAGCTCATTCCCAGAGCAGCCTCGGAGATCAAGGGCAGGGGCAGGTTCCAGCTCCTGTCGGTCAACGAGGCGGAGTATCATAAAAACCCCTGCCGCAAGCTGGTTAAACAGCACGGCAGTGGCTGGGAGTTGGCCCCGCACGGATTGACCCTGCTGGACCAACTCACTTTTTAACCGATCAAGCCAGAAGGGCGGATTGGAGTTCAGTGTTTGCGCCCCCTGCACGCTGATTTCTTATCTTCCAGCTTTGGCCTTTCCGCTCTGCCTTCTCCCGCTATATTGGTGCCGTGATTGATACTGAAGCAAAGCTGTCCGCCTTTCTGCCTCAAATCCGCCAAACCACCTGGGTGGCCGTGGATACCGAGGCTGACAGCCTGCATAATTACCCGGAGAAGGTCTGTCTGATCCAGATCAGCACCGCGGGCGGGGACGAGTTGGTGGATCCGCTGGCGGGGGTCGCTCTGGATCCCTTGCTGGAAGCCTTGTCCGGACACGAACTGGTTTTTCACGCCGCCGACTACGATTTACGGATGTTGCTCAAGCACCATCAGTTTGTTCCCAGAGCGATTTTCGACACCATGCTCGCGGCCCGATTGCTGGGGGAGCGGCAGTTTGGCTACAGTCACCTCGTCGAAAAATTTCTGGGCGTGAGGTTGGAAAAAGGGCCCCAGAAAGCCAATTGGGCACTGCGCCCCCTGACCCTGCGCATGGAGGAATATGCCCGGAATGACACGCGTTATCTCAAGCCGCTCTCCGACCAACTCAAAGCCCGGCTCGCCACGGCAGGCCGCCTGGCATGGCATCAGGAATCCTGCGTTCGTTTGATTGCCGACTGCACCCAGCCGCGTCCCGACGATGGGGATGTGGTTTGGCGTGTGAAGGGCAGCCACGCCCTTGGTCGGGCCGGCTTGGCCGTGTTGCGCTCGCTGTGGCGCTGGCGCGAGGCTGAGGCCGTCGCTGCCAATCGCCCTCCCTTCTTTGTCCTGAGCCATGATTTGCTGGTGAGCTTGGCCACCGCCGCTCAGTCTCAGGAACCTATTGAACCCCTGCTGCCCCGCCATCTTTCGGATCGTCGGCGGTCCGGGATCCGGGCGGCGTTGGCCGACGGCCTGCGCACTCCGGCCGGGGCCCATCCCCATCCTTTGAAGCACACCAGTTACTGGCCCAGCGAGGCCGAGCGCCGGCGTCAGGCTGAGTTGCAGAAACACCGCGATGCGCGGAGCGCTGAGTTGAATCTCGATCCGACAATCATTGCCAGCCGGGCCACGCTGGCCGAGCTGGCGCAGGATTGGGAGGCGCATGCGCCCCGGTTGATGCTTTGGCAGCGCGAGGTGTTGCAGGGGGCGTGAAAGCCGCGCCGGTGGGAACCGGCGCGCTCAGAAAAACGCAGTTCCGACAAAAATCACTTCTTGAGATTTCGCACGAACCGGTCCAGCCGTTCCAAGCCCTTCTCGATATTCGCCAAGCCGGTGGCGTAGCTGATGCGCAGATAATCATCCGCGCCGAAGGCGATGCCGGGGACGGCGGCGACTTTTTCCTGTTCCAGCAGCCGGGCGCAGAAGTCGGCTGATTTGAGGCCGGTTTTTGAAATGTTCGGGAAGAGGTAAAACGCGCCCTTGGCGTTCACGCAGGAAATGCCCGGGATGCTGTTGAGTTTCTGCCATGCGAACTCACGCCGTTTTGAAAATTCCGCCAGCCATTTTGGCAAATGATCCTGCGGCCCGGTCAGCGCCGCCACCGCCCCCTTCTGTGCAAAGCTTGTCGGATTGCTCGTGCTATGGCTCTGAATGGCATCAATCGCCTTGGCGATGGGTTCCGGCGCCGCGCACCAACCCAGACGCCATCCCGTCATGCTCCATGCCTTCGCGAACCCATGCACAATGATCGTATGCTCGAAGTGCGCCGGGGAGAAGCTGGCCACGCTCCTGGTCTTGGCGCCATCATAGAGCAGGTGTTCGTAGATCTCATCGCTCATGATCAGCACGCCCTTTTCCACGCACACATCCCCCAGCGCCTTGATCTCCTCCGGCGTGTAGACCGAGCCGGTTGGGTTGCTCGGGGTGTTGAGCACAAAAAGCCGTGTCCGCGGGGTGATCGCCGCGCGCAGTTGCCCGGGGGTGACTTTGAACTCCGTCTGGTCGGTCGTCTCAAGAATCACCGGGTTGGCGCCGGCCAGCTGGACCATTTCCGGATAGCTCAGCCAATAGGGGGCGGGGATGATGACCTCGTCACCCTCCTCGCAGGTGGCGAGGATCACATTGTAGCAGGAGTGTTTCCCGCCGCAGGAGACAATGATCTGGGAAGACTTGTAGGAGAGTCCGTTTTCGCGCTGGTGTTTGTCGGCGATGGCTTGGCGCAATTCGGGGATGCCGCTGGCAGGGGTGTATTTGGTGAAGCCTGCCGCCAGCGCCTGGGCGCAGGCGTCTTTGATGTGTTGCGGCGTGTCGAAATCCGGTTCCCCCGCACCGAACCCGACCACATCCTCCCCGGCAGCCTTCATGGCTTTGGCCTTGGAATCAATGGTCAAAGTCAGGGACGGGGACAGTACGGCGGCTCGTTTCGAGATTTTATAATTCATAAAATGAGTCGCAAATCTTACGTCCGGGGCCGGGTAGTGCAAGGAGGAACTGGACAAAAGAACCGGAGTCGGAACACGCGCGTCCACACACCCCAATCCGGCCCGCATTGCTGGTATTCCATGTCCCCGGCTTGATGCCATAAGCGTGAATGATCCAGCGGCCAGTCGCTCCGGCCGGCCTGTTTTATTTTGCCTCCGCTCCGCTTCTCGGCTAACAACAGCCTGTGCCAGCGCTGCGGGAAAACCCCACCCGTTCCTCAGATCTTCCGCAAAGCGGGGTTTCGTATCCCTGCCGTAGGGGGTTCTCGTTGATCGAGCTGCTCGTTACGCTGGCGATCATTCTGGTTTTGACCACAATGTTTTTCGGATTCAACTCGGCCAGTCACCAGCGGCAACAGCTGAAACTCTGCCGTCAAAACCTCCAGACAATCTTTGTTTCTCTTGAAATCTACAGTGGGGATTCTTCCGGGAAATTCCCCGTGGTCGCTGCCGCCCGAACCTCCGAAACGGTTCTCGCTTTGCTCGTGCCCCGCTACACGGTTGACACCTCGGTTTTCATCTGCCCAGGCGGAAAGGATTCGCCGCTGCCCGCCGGCGAAGACTTCGCGGGCAAAAAAATCAGCTATGCCTATTACATGGGCCGGTTTGCCAACCATCCCGCCGCCGCGCTCATGTCGGACAGGCAGGTCGACGTGCAGTCCAAGGCGCCGGGGGATTCCTTGTTTTCAACCGCCGGCCAACCGCCGGGGAATAATCACTCCAAATTCGGCGGCAACCTTCTTTTTTGCGACGGCCATCTCGAGTCTTTTCCCTCCCTCACGCCGGCAGCGCTTCCTGTTGATTCCGGAATTGTGCTGTTGAATCCCAGACCGCGATGAAAATCCAATGTTCCTGCGGTGCCAAGCATTTCTTGGAAATAAAACATTCAATTGAGGCGGAGCCGGTGCTCTTTGTTTGTCCCCGGTGCGGCGTGGACTGCTCCCCTTTTGTCAACCAGTTGATTCAGCAGGAATTGCCGTGTGCCGGCCCGCTCACGCCCGGGTCGATGGCCGCATCGGAACCGTCTTTGGCACCCAAACTGGTTGCGCGGCCGCATTTGCACAAGCCGGAGCCCGCCGTCCCGGCCTGGGAGGTTGGCTGCGAAACCTGCTCGAAACATCCCATGCAACCTGTCATGAGGCACTGTCTGGTCTGTCAAAAACCCATCTGCCGGCAGTGCATGGAAACCTTCGGCTATGTCTGTTCCGTGTTCTGTCAGGGGCGCGCGGAGTCGACCGGCATTCATGTCCCGCTCTACGCGGGCCGGCGGGCGGTCATTGAGGCCAAACGCTGGCGTCGATTGGGCATGGTCGGCATGGGGTTGGGTCTTGGATTGGTTGGCTTGGCGGTTTTTTGGATTTGGTATGCCTGGTATGCCTCGGTGCCAAAAGCGGTTTTTTCCATCCGTTTCGAAGACCGGGCTTATTCGGGCCAAACGGAATTTTGCGGAGGTCAGCTTGTTCTCCTCCACGGCGGCACGCTGGCCCGCTGCGATCTCAAAAGTAAAAAAAACATCTGGTCTCGGGACTTGACCGATCATGCCCAGGTCGGCCGGATCGTCGAGACTCGGATGAAAGCCATTCAGCAGGCGATCCATCAGGCCAATGCCGAGGCCAGCGACGCGGTCCCGAAAATGCCGGCATCCGAGGACCTGACCAACGGGGCTATCCGCCAATTGTCCTCCGCGCTGCGGTTTTATGTTGTCGCGAGCAATCTCTGGGTCGCTCATCCCGGCCGGCTCGTTCGTTATGACTGGGACAGCGGCAAGCCCGGATCGGAAATGCCCCTGCCAAACGGTGGAGGTCACGAGCGTTTGCGTGGCAATGAATTAGTAGTGGCGAGCCAATCCGTTTCGGGGCAGGCCATCGTGACGCATTTGGATTTGATCGGTGGATTGGCAAGAACCGAGGAACTAGGTCCGCCCGGCCGCATTTCCCAGATCTCAAATTTCGGCGTGGCGCCGGTTGTAAGCGCCGCCCCGTCGGCGCTGGATCCGGCCAAAGTGACCGCGCAGGCGCAGCAATTGCCCTTTGCAGCCAGAATAGCCTTGCCCGTTACACTCGCCGTCAACGCCAATCAGGAGCGCGCTCTGGCTGAAATGAGGGATTCTCCACAGGGTCGACGCCCCGGCCCGTTGGCATCTCCGTCTGATCCGGGTGCGTTTGGGTCTATCCTTCCGGCTGCCGATGGGTTTGTGGAATTCTCCGCCCGGCTGCTGGAGTTCCGAATGATCACGCGCTCGGCGATAAAAGCCGCGCCGAAAAAATCCGCGCTCAATCAGTTGTCCGGGGTCAATTCCACCGATGCCGCCAATGAAATCCTCAATGAAGTTCAGCGCAACCGGGGCGATGACACGGTCACGGAAGATGAAAGCCGCTATCAGGTCGTTGTGCGCCGGCCCGGTATGCCCGAGCTACCGGAGTGGACCGGCGAGCTGACCGGGCCGCCGGAGTTGGTCGCTTTGCAAACCGTTGACGTGATTGCCGCCGGCAAAACGGTGCTCGTGCTAAACCGGAAGAATCAAAAAATCTGGCAGGCCGGCTTGGCCTATCGGGTTTCCGCAGGACGGGCAGGGGAACCTTTCGCTATTGGGGATGGTCCCTGCGCCGAATACGGCGGTGAGCTCTATGTTTTTGATCAGGCCGTTCTTACGGCCTTTGAGTTGGCCACCGGAAAGGTCCGCTGGCGTCTGCCAACGGTCGGTGTGGTTGGGCTGTTTTTTGACGGCGCCGGAGCTCTCTACGTCAACACCACCACCGCCAGCCCGGAGAGCATCAAATATTCCCGTCAGATTGATATCACTGAAAAGGTTCAGCCTGTGATTTTGAAACTGGAGGCGGCTACGGGCAAAATCCTTTGGACCGCTCAGCCGGGCGGATTCATTTCCTCCCTCTCTGGCAAATTCATCTACACTGTTGAAACCTACGATCCCGGGGACCAAACCGGGCAGATGGACATAGGTGTGGAAACTCCGCCTTATTTCCGCCTGCGGAGGATTGATCCGGGATCCGGCCGGGTTCTTTGGGCGAGTAGCGAGGAGCGTGTGCCCGTCGCGATGGCATTTGATCAAAACCTTATCCGGCTCGTGTTCAAACGCGAGGTGGAGATCCTCCGGTTCTTTTCACTCTGAGCTGGCTGTAGGCACCGCGCCGCGATGTCTTCAACCCCTAAGAAGTGGGGGCGGCGATGCTGAGCGTCGGCCAAGTCCCATCCGAGGTTCGTCGCTAAAAGTGACGCCGTAGGCAATGGGTTTGGAAGGGGAAAGCCCTGCTGCGCTGGTTCTGGGGTTGTTGCATTGCCGGTCCTTCTTCCGGCAATTCTGGTGAATGTGAAAGCTCCCGGTCCGGGACGGTGCCTTGGTTTGGGCCGGGTCCCAGATGGTGGCCGGTTTTTTATCAGGGGATTGCATCGAACTTGCGCCTTGATTGAATATCGAACGGCTTTCTCCGTCACAGAAGCTGGGCTGTTCCAGTGCGTGCAATTTAGCCGGCTGCCACGCAATGGAAGTGGGGAGATTTTGCCCTTGTGCAAAGTTATGGCATCCAATCAAATGGAATCCGATCCGGACACCTTTAAAAAAATGACAAAGCAAGGCGCTCATTCGCAGTCGGGACGACCGATTTTTTTTCCCGTAGCTCCGCGGATTTGCCGTGCCTTGGCCTGTTCTGGTTTGGGCTTGGCTTTTAAAGGTAATGGGATCGAGCTGTCGCCGGCGGACTTCCGTCAATCCTTCAGCAACGGCAAAAGGCGCGATCCACCCGGTGCCTTGGCAGTTCGATTCTCCTGTGTTTTCGGAAAACCCGTGGAGCCCTCCACAATGATTCAACTCATCAAACCTCGTTTTGACCCGTATTGCGCCTTCCTGCGATGGTCTCTGCGGCTTGCCGCCTTGGTTTGCTGGATGGCCTGCGCGGCGCGGGCTGTGGAGTTGACGCCAACAGCAGAGGGATTGGAGTTTTTCGAGAAAAAAATCCGGCCGTTGTTGGCCGAGCGCTGCTACAAGTGCCACAGTGCCGCCGGTGAGAAGATCAAGGGAGGTCTCCGTCTGGATTCCCGGGAAGGATTGCTGCAGGGGGGGGACACCCGTGCCGCCATGGTTCCAGGCGATCCCTCCAAGAGCCTGATGATCGAAGCGGTGGGCTACGCTAATAATGACCTGCAAATGCCGCCTAGGGGCAAGCTGGCCGCCGCGGAAATTTCGGATCTGACGCTCTGGGTGAAAATGGGTGCCCCTTGGCCCAAGGGGGTTGATTCCACCTCCAGCGCCAAGATGTCGGCTTTTGATCTGCAAAAGCGCCGGCAGACCCACTGGTCATGGACACCCATCCGCAAAATCAAGCCCCCCGCGGTGCAGGACAGCCGCTGGCCCGCCAATGGTGCCGACAAGTTTGTTCTGGCGAAACTGGAGGCGCAGGGGCTCAAGCCGGCGCCAGCCGCGGAACCCAGGACGCTCATTCGCCGCGCTTATTTTGATTTGATCGGATTGCCCCCGGCGCCGGCTGAGGTGGAGGCCTTTGTCAGGGATCCTTCCCCCAAGGCGTATGAGAAGGTTTTGGATGGGTTGCTGGCCTCGCCCCAATTTGGCGAGCGCTGGGCCCGGCACTGGCTGGATCTGGCGCGTTATGCGGAAACCCTTGGACACGAGTTTGACTACGCCAATTTCAATGCCTGGCGTTATCGCGATTATGTCATCCGCGCTTTCAATGCGGACTTGCCCTACAACCGGTTTGTCACCGAACAGGTTGCCGGTGATCTGCTGCCCAACCCCCGGCTTCATCCGACCGAAGGATTTAACGAGTCGGTGATTGGGACCGGTTTTTATTGGATGGGCCAGAGAGTGCATTCTCCGGTGGACGTTCGGGCCGAGCAAACAGTGGTGGTGGACAATCAAATCGATGTCATCGCCAAGACCTTTCTGGGCCTAACCGTGGCGTGCGCCCGGTGTCATGACCACAAGTTCGATGCCATTTCAACCAAGGATTATTATGCGCTCTTCGGAGTCATGGGCAGTTCGCGCTACACTCAACGCTCGATATGTCCTGGGGCTAAAATCGCTCCCAAGGTCGCCGCACTGGCGTCGCTCAAACAAGAGATCCGCCCGCTTCTTGGTAAAGTCTGGCTCGAGCAGGCATCCAGTGTTGCGGTTTATCTGCAGGCCGCGGCTCAAGTCGCAACGAACCTTTCTCCCGCTATCGTCAGCAACCTGGTTCAGTCGGTCGCTCTGGACCGCCATCTGGATGCCGCCAGGCTCGGGCATTGGGTGCAAGCCTTGGGCGACAAGGGGGTTGCCTCCGCCACCCATCCTCTTTTTGCCTGGTCGGCGATTGCCGGCGGGTCCGGGCTATGCGATGCCGCTGTCTTTCGGGAGCGCCTGCCCGGGGTGTTGGCTGTGTTGGGAAAAACCAGCCCGGTCCCGGCGTCTCCGACTGGCGGGGTTTTCGCCGTGTTCAGCGGACGGGATTTCGCGGGTTGGTCGGTGGAGGACGAGGCTTTCGGGCAAGCGCCCGCTCCGGTCGGGGATTTCATCGTTGGCGACCCGGCCCAGCCGGTGATCACGCTGCTGAGTGAGCCTTCAGCGAGCAGCGCGATTTTCTCACGGCGCTTGGAAGGAGTGTTGCGTTCCCCTACTTTCACCATCCAGCAGCGTTATATTCATATCCGTGCCGCAGGTCATCAGAGCAGGCTTAACATTCGTGTCGATAATTTCACGATGATCATGGATCCGATCTATGGATCGTTGAGACGGATGCTTAACAGCGGGGGGTTGCAGTGGATCACTGTGGATCTGGAAGCGTGGAGAGGGCATCGGGCTTATCTCGAGTTTGACGATCTGAGCATGCCTGATCCGACCGATGCGGTGAGCCGGAAGTTTGATGGACTGGCTTATGTCGCGGTGAGCCGGGTGGTGTTTTCCAATGAGTCAACGGCGCCCGCGGAGGAGTCGCGCCCTGTTCTCTCCCGAGTCGGAGAGTGGGGCGGGGTGGGGTGCGGAGCCGAGTTGGCGGGGCTTTATCAGCGCGCCACCGTCGCTGCCGTGAAGGCGTGGATCGCAGGGCGCTGGGCGGGAGATGCGACCGGGCAGATAGATTGGCTGAATTGGATGCTGCGCAACTCCCTCTTGGATTCCACCGGGCCGGGGGCGCCTTCGGACGTGCGTTTGGCGGCCGCTCTGAAGCGGTTCCGAAAACTGGAGGATGCCCTGCCGGAGCGGGAGCGGGTGTTGGGAATGATAGACGGCAACGGGGTGGATGAGAATGTGTTCATCCGCGGCAGCCATAAGACCTTGGGCGAGGTGGTGCCGCGCCGCTTTTTGGAGGCGCTGGGCGGTTCGGATCAGAACCGTTTCACAAGGGGCAGCGGCCGGCTTGAACTGGCTCAGGACCTCACCGACCCCTCCAATCCTTTTTTGGCGCGGGTGATGGTCAACCGCGTCTGGCAGCATCTTTTCGGGCGCGGGATAGTGCCGACGCCGGATGATTTTGGAGTGCTGGGGCAGGCCCCGACCCATCCGGAATTGCTGGACTGGCTGGCCGGGTGGTATCGGACGGCGGGCGGGTGGTCGAACAAGAAGCTGATCCGGCTTCTCATGACCTCGCGGACTTATCGCATGTCCTGTAGTCCCCAGGATGCGGCGGCGGAGGAAAAAGACCCTCAAAACCTGTGGCTGCACCGCATGCCCTTGCGCCGTTTGGAGGGCGAGGCGATTCGTGACGCCATTCTGGCCGTGTCCGGCCAGTTGAACCCCGCCATGTTCGGCCCGCCGGTGCCGGTGCATCTGACCGAGTTCATGGATGGCCGCGGCCGGCCCGGCCAGAGCGGTCCTTTGGACGGGGCGGGGCGGCGCAGTATCTATCAGGAGGTGCGGCGCAACTTTCTGCCGCCGATGATGCGCGCTTTTGATTTCCCAGTGCCCTACACCACCATCGGCCGGCGCACCGCGTCCAATGTGCCGGCCCAATCGCTGGTGATGATGAATGATCCCTTTGTGACGGCTCAGGCGCAGCTCTGGGCCAAGCAGGTTCTGGCGCGGCGCGGGCTCAGTGCCGAGCAGCGGATCGGTCTGATGTATGGCACGGTTTTCAGCCGCCCGCCCGGCGCGGATGAACTGGCCGCTGCGGTTGCTTTTCTCGACCAGCAAGGGCAGGCCTACGGGCTGGCAGAGCCGCAACGCGCCACCGACCCGGCGCTCTGGGCCGATTTGTGCCATGTGCTGATGAACGTGAAGGAATTTATTTTTCTGAATTGAACGTCTGAATTATGAGCATGCTCCAACACCATTGCGGGAATTTTCTCCATCGGCCGCTGACCCGGCGCGAGATGCTGGGCCGTTGCGCCACCGGTTTCGGGGCGGTGGCGCTTTCGGGGTTGCTTGGTGACAAGGCGTTTGGCGGCGTTTTGAAAGGGGCGATGGACCCAGCCACAACTCCCTGGGCGGTGCGTCCGCCGCATTATTCGGCCAAGGCCCGCAACATCATCTTCCTTTACATGGACGGGGGGGTTTCCCAAGTGGACTCGTTTGATCCGAAGCCGCGCCTGACCAAGGAGCACGGCCAGCCTTTCAAGATGAAGATGGAGCCGACCCAGTTTAACAACAACGGCAGCACGCTGGGCAGCCCCTGGCAATTCAAGAATTATGGCCAGTGCGGCATGCCCGTCAGCGATCTTTTTCCCCATATTGGCCAGTGCGCCGACGATCTGGCATTGGTGCGTTCGATGACTTCGGAGTTTTCGGAGCATACCAACGCGAACTATTTTCTCCACACCGGTCTTGGCTTGTCGGGGCGCCCGAGCATGGGGGCATGGGTCGGCTATGGCCTGGGGAGCGAGAATCAAAACCTCCCCGGTTTTGTGGTGCTCAACGGCGGATTGATCCCGCCCGGCGGGCTGGAAAACTTCGGCAACGGCTTTCTCCCCTCCGCCTTTCAGGGCTCCCTCTTCCGGGCCGGCGCCCATTCTGTGGCCAATATCAATCCGACCGAAGCCAATCCGGGCCTGCAGCAAAACAAGCTTGCCCTGATGCGCAAGCTGGATCAGGAACGAATGGAGCGGAACGGCAAACTTGATCAACTTGAGTCGGCCATATCCAATTATGAGCTGGCCTTCCGGATGCAGTCGGCGGTGCCGGACTTGATGGATCTGAAGGGCGAATCGGACGCGACGAAAAAACTTTATGGCTTGGACGCGGACTACAAGTTCACGCGCACTTTCGGCACGCAATGTCTCGTGGCCCGGCGCTTGGTCGAGCGCGGGGTCCGTTTCATTGAGCTCACCTGCCCGGCGGTCAACGGCAATGATCGCTGGGATCAGCATGGCAATCTAAAAGTGGGGCACGAAACCAATGCCCGTGCCGTGGATCAGCCCATCGCCGGACTGCTCAAGGATCTCAAATCCCGCGGTCTTTTGGAGCGCACGCTGGTGGTTTGGGCTGGTGAGTTTGGCCGCACCCCCTTCGCCCAAGGCGCGGACGGACGGGATCACAATCCCTTTGGCTATTCGGTGTGGCTGGCTGGCGGCGGTGTTAAAGGGGGGACAATCTATGGGGCGACGGATGAATACGGGTACAAGGCGGTGCAAGACAAGTGCACCATTCATGATCTCCACGCCACCATGCTGCATCTGCTGGGCATAGACCACAAGAAACTCACCGTCCGGTTTTCCGGCCGGGACATGCGCTTGACCGACGTGCACGGGGAGTTGATTCAGCCCATTCTGGCCTGATTCAACAGTTCTTTGCGGCAAGGGTTAGGCTGCGGAGAAATTCTTGCGGTGGGGATACCAAGCCTGTGCTGACTGGGGTCTGTGGAATGCGGAGATCCGGGATGTTGTCTGGGCAGCCGTATGAGGAGGAACTGGTTGAAAAAGGGTGGGTCGTTCTCACGAAAGCGAGTATTGTGCCAAGTTTTGCTTGTGCTTTGCGCTGTCTTACCTATTTTCACAATCAAAGATGGCTCAAGGTCTGACATTATCGCATCGCCTGTCGCAGTCGTTGGTGCTCGCGCCGCAACTGCAACAATCGCTGGCCTTGCTCCAAGCGCCGACTCTCGAATTAAAGGCGCTGGTGGAACAGGAACTGCAGCAAAACCCGGTTTTGGAGGAGGATGCCACCACGGAGATGGAGATGGTGGATCCCAAAGAACGGGATGGTGATGTTCCTGAGCCGGTCGCCGATCTGGCCGAACCCCCGGAGGATGTGGATTTCGATCCGGCGACGGAGGGCAATAATCCGCCGGAGCCGGTAGATGATTTTCAAGCGGAGTTTGAACGGTTGTCCCAGCTCGATCAGGAGTGGCGGGACCATTTTTCACAGTCCAACTCCCCCATTCGCGCCACCGCCGAGGATGAGGAGCGGCGCCAGTTCATGTTTGATTCCATCGTGGCCCCCACCTCGCTGCAGGAAACCCTCATGGAACAGGCTCATGATTCCACCCTGTCCGAGCCGGATTTTCCCGTTGCCGAATTGATCATCGGAAACATTGATGATCATGGTTATTTCAAGGCGACGGTGGAAGAGCTGAGCGTGACGAGCGGTCAGGCGGTTGGAAAAATCCTTGAGGTGCTCAAGGTTGTTCAGACCTTTGATCCGCCAGGGGTGGGGGCGAGGGATTTGCAGGAGTGTTTGCTCATTCAACTCAGGCGCAGCAACCAGGAGGAGTCTCTGGAGTATCGCATTGTGCGGGATCACATGGACGCTTTGGGCAAGCGGCGCATTCCCGAGATTGCCCGCGGCACAGGCGTTGAGGTGGATGAGGTGCAGGACGCCATGGAGAACATAGCCCGTCTGGAGCCGCGTCCGGGGCGGGCCTTTGTGGCTGACAACCAGCAGTATATTTTGCCGGAGGTGTTCGTCCAGCGTTCCAACGGGGAGTTCATCGTCACCACCAACAACGAGCACATCCCCCATTTGCGAATCAGCAACACCTACAAGGAGCTGATGGCGCAGGGCGAGAATGCCGGCGAAGTCCGCAATTATATCCGCGAGAAAATCCGCGCGGGCAAGTTTCTCATTAAAAGCCTGCATCAGCGCCAGCAGACCATTCTGAACATCGCCCGGGAAATTGTCAGCCGTCAGCGCGAATTCATGGAGAAGGGGGTTTCCCATCTCAGGCCGCTGACCATGGTGCAGGTGGCCGAGGTGGTGGGGGTGCATGAAACCACGGTCAGTCGCGCGGTGTCCGGTAAATACATGGACACGCCCAAGGGCATTTTCGAGATGAAGTATTTCTTCACTGCCGGCATTCAAACCGCCAGCGGCGACGGAATGTCCAACACCAGCGTCAAGGATATCATTCAGGAAATGTTCGACGGGGAGGACCTGTCCAAACCGCTTTCGGATCAGGAAGTGGTCAAGAGGCTCACTCAGAAAGGGATTTTCATAGCCCGCCGGACCGTGGCGAAATACCGCACCGAACTGGATATTCTGCCCTCGAATCTCCGCAAGGTTTATTGAGCTGACTGCCGGCCCGTTTTGGATGGGCCTTTCTTTTTCAGCTCCGCCTTGGTCTCGGATTGCAGCCAATCCAGTTCCGCCCTCAGCTCCTCCTTGTCTTTCCTGGTCATCCGGTCGATAAACAGGATGCCGTTCAAGTGATCCACCTCGTGCTGCACCGCTCGGGCCAGCAGTCCGCCGCATCTGAATCGAACCATTTCTCCCGCATCATTGAGCGCGTTGACATCCACGGACTCCGGCCGGGTGATGTCGGCGTAGATTTCCGGGAAGCTCAAGCACCCCTCGGGGCCCGGCACGGCGTTTCCAGCCGGCTTGACCTCGGGATTGATCAAGACCAAGGGCATAAAGTCATCTACCGGGGCGGGTTTGCCGTTCAACTCCAAAGTCGATGGGCGGTCGGTGACGCCTCGCACGTCAATGACCGCCAATTGCCAGGCGACGCCCACCTGCTGGGCTGCGAGTCCGATTCCCTTGAAGTCGTACATGGTTTCAAACATGTCGGCGATGAATTTGCGGGCGGCTGGGGTTACCGATTCAAGCCGCTCGCCTTTTTTGCGCAGGGCGGGATGACCATAGTTGACCACTTCCAAGATCATGGGCTGAAAATCCTCTCTTAAGCGGGCCAGTTCTGCATCAGGGCGGCTAGATCCGCGATGGCGGGGCTCTGAGCGGTCCGGACGTAATGGCCGCTGGTGGAGACGCCGGTGAGCAGGCTCTCCGCGGTGCCAAAGCCAAGCATCTTGCCCAAGCAAAAGCCGGCGTTGAAATGGTCTCCTGCACCGGTGGTGGTTTTGGGTTTCGGAGTGAATGGCCCCTTGACCAGATGCACCCCATCCGGCCCGGAGGCCACGGCATAGGTGGTCGGATGCACCACGACAGAGTCGAGTTTGAGCCGGGTATGGATGTCGCTGGTCAGCTTCGTCAAGTCCTCGGGCTGGCGTCCCTGGCAGGAAAGTCCCAGGTTCGATCCGATCTGGAGCGATTCACTCTCGTTCAACCCGAGAGTCACATCGAAATACTTCTGGAATTGCGACACCAGTTCCAAGCCGTGTGCAATGTCGGCCGGGGTGCGTTTTTCCGGGTCGGCCAGGTCGATGAACAGCTTGCGGCGCGGGCCTTTGAGCAATGGGCAGACTTCCTGGAGCAAAGCCGCCCAGATGTCGCTCATCAGCGTGAGCATGGTCCAGTTGACAAAACCCACCAGTTGGGCCCGCTCGGTCTGCAGGGTGAAATTATCGGCTCCGAAGCGGGACTTGATGTTTTCCCAATTCATCTGGCGCAGCGACTGGTGTTTGCCCACCATGATTTTGCCGTCCTCAAACTCCAGAGCGTCGGTATAGCCCGGTTCGGCGATGGAGTGAACCTCGGCGCGTTTGGCGAATTCCGCGAAAACCGGATGCAGGTTGGGGTATCCGAGCACGCCCAGATAGGTCACCTGAAACCCGAAGCTGGCCAGGGCGTTGGCCATGATCGGCCCGTTGCCGCCCAGTTTCGTCCATTGGCTGACCAGTTCCACGTTGGTGCTGGTGCCGGCGGCCGCGCCAAGGCGCTCTGCAAACTTTGCAATGGTCGGCAGGCGCTGGTATTTGTCCGGACTCTCCCGCTTGTCCACGACGTGGAAGATCTCGTCGACGAATCCGTCCAAGCCTACAAACGCGGTGATGTGCTTGGCGCGGTCGACAGACTCGGTGAGTTGCCGGGCAACGCGGGTGCGAAGTTCGGGTGTGTTCATTCTGGGGATCTCTTGGGTTGGGAATCGGAACGGTTCAATCGGCATTCACGCCGAGGATTTGTAAAAGGCGTTCCAGCTCGTCGTCGCTGAAAAAGGCAATCTCCAAAGCCCCTTTGCCCTGCTGATAGCGCAGGTGGATCCGGGTGCCCAGCCGCTCGCGCAGTTTGCCCTCCAGATGGGAGATGTGGGTGTTCTGTTTGGCGGGGGCCGCGGCCGGGTTGGAGTGTGGGGTGACAGGTGCCTGCCACTTGGCCACCAGACCCTCGGTCTGACGCACGTTCATCCCGTCTTTGAGCACCCGTTCCGCAGCCAGTTCCTGCTGCCGCTCATCGGGTAGTCCCAGGATGACCTTGGCGTGGCCGACGCTCAGCCGGCCCATGCGCAGATAGTCCTGAACGGGGGGGGGGAGCTTGAGCAGGCGCAGGGCGTTGGCGACCACCGCCCGGCTCTTGCCGACCTTGGTGGCGACCTCCTCTTGGGTGAGTTGAAACTGACCGATCAGTTTGAAATAACCCTGGGCTTCCTCGAGAGCGTTGAGGTTCTCCCGTTGGAGATTCTCGATCAGCGCCAGCTCGGCCACCGTGCGGTCGTCGGCCTCACGCACAATGACTGGCACCTCGGCCAAGTTCAGGATTTGGGCGGCGCGCCAACGTCGTTCGCCGGCGATGAGTTCCAAATGCCCGTTTCGGGCGCGCACGATCAGCGGTTGGAGAATCCCCTGCTCCCGGATGGAGTCGGCCAGTTCGGTCAACGCTTCCTCGGAGAAATCCTTTCTGGGCTGAAAGGGAGATGGCTGGATGCGGCTCAGTGCGACCCGTTCCACATGTTCCCGGTCATCCACAGGCTGGGGAGCAAGCTCAACCGGCAGAGAAACCGCGGAGGCAGGCGGTCTTCCGCCGGCGGGAGATCCCGCCAGCAGCGCGCCTAAGCCACGGCCCAAAGCTGGTTTTAACATCTGTTCAGATTGAAGCAATTACGGGGTGGATGTCAATGTGAAGCCGTGAAGCCGTGGCACTGCAGGGTCCTCAATCATTAGCGGGTCACCGGCACGCTAATCCGAATTTGTTCGGATGGGCTTTGCGGCATCAACGGCACCGCGAATACCGCCGCCAGTGGTGTTGGTTTTTTCCGGGATTCGGAGGGCGTGGCGGGTCAATTGTGCATCAAAAGTCTTCTCTTGCACGATCGGCTTGCGCTTTCCATGCACACACGGTCCGTGGTCCTTGCCCCTTGCCCTGGTTTCAAGCGCCGCAGGCCCGGCCTGTTGATAGATCCGCGTCTATCCAATAAATCACGTAGGGGCGGCACAGGGCGGCAAAGCGGCAAAGCGGCAAAGCGCTGAGCACACGTGCAAAACAAATTGGGTTTGTCTGGATTGCGCGCCTGGCGGATGTGTCGCTCCTATGAGGTTTCGAGAAAGCCACTTCAGCCGTGAAGTCCCGGTTGACAGTCATGACCGCCTTAACACTCTTGGGGGATTGGGCCCGCAGCCATCCTCCGAATCGTGCTTTGATCGGCGCCCTTGGCCAGCCCGACCAGCTCGACGAGCACTTGGTCTTGAGCAAACCGTTTCATGTCCGCCAGAGAGGTGGCCCCGAAAGCAAAACCCGGCATGATCTGCGACATCAGAGAGATCGTGGAAAAGCCCGAGGTCTGCTGGTTCCGCGGATCGATGCCATCGATCCTGGCTAGGTTTTTCCAGGCATCAAAGCGCCTGGCCAGGCAATCAATGAGCGGCTGACCGCCTTGAGCGGAGACACCTTCAGCGGTGTCCAGTCGCAGGTGAAACCGGCAATCTTTTGTCTTGCACGCAGCCAGCAATACATGACGCCATAATGGTATAATGAAATCAGGAGGGAAATTAGACTGATGTCAAGGTTTCCGATCTTCGCTAAGGATAGGGGGCTTTAGCGCAAAGTTAATATTTTTCTCGTTATTCGACAGCCTCAGGGTGTTGAGTAAATTTAACTTTTTAAAATCCGACGGTCCGTATGAAACATTTTTGTAAGCCTCTATAGCGTGCAGCGGAGCACCAGCGTGAGTCCGGCCAGTTGGGTGTCGATCTGGACGACCAACGCGCCGGTCTCGGGTCTGTTCTGCTGCACGGATAATGTTGGTGATCTGGAAGGCATTGCGCCCGGGCCGGTGTATTACCCGGCTGCCCTGGCTGCCTTAATGAGATAGGACAGAGGGCGATTGAGCAATTGAAAGAGCGAAGGATGCGTTTGAAAAATCCATGAGACTGCGAGGTATCCAACCGCCAGACCCATCTGTGCGGAGGGAGTAGGGGCTGCCGGTTGGATACAATCGACCCGTGAAATTGCGGTGAAGAAGACGAGCGAGCGGCGGTATTCCTTGGCCAGTCTGACGTTGGATGTGGTGTTGTTCGCGCGGGCGGTGCGCAGACATTGGGGACTGGAAAACAAAGTGCACTGGGTCATGGAAGGTTGTTTCCACGAAGATCAAAGCCGGGCTTGCGCGGGTCGCGCCGCTGAAAACCTCGCCACCCTCCGCCGGTCCGCCCTGAAGATGCGGAACAAAGAGACAGCCACGAAGCGCAACATCAAAGGGAAACAGCTCAATGCCGGCTGGAATCATGCTTATTAGCTCGAATTACAGGGCAGACAGATACGTCTGTCCTGGCGGCACTTTCGTAGTGCCGGAGGCGCGAGGGCTGTCTTGTAACCGGCCTCCCCCGCTGGCTTTTCATCCCGGAGTCGGTGCATCGGATATTGCTTTCACGGCGTGTCGGGCTCATGCGCGGTGCCAAGCGTTAGGGCGCAAAAAACCGGCGGATCGAGGGGGCCGATCCGCCGGTTTGCAAAGCTATTCTGCTTGAGTCAGTGGATTAGGCCGCAGCCTCCTCCTCGGCCTCAAGGAATCCCTGGAGATGGCGGACGCGGGTGGGGTGGCGCAATTTGCGTAGCGCCTTGGCCTCGATCTGCCGGATGCGTTCCCGGGTGACGTTGTACATTTTACCGATTTCCTCGAGTGTCCGCTCATAGCCATCGAGCAGGCCGAAACGCATTTCCAGGATCTTGCGCTCCCGTTCGGTGAGAGTGGTGAGCACATCCCCCAGTTTCTCCTTCAGCAAACTGTAACTGGTAACATCCGAAGGGTTTTCAGCCGATTTATCCTCGATGAAATCGCCGACGCTCACATCGCCGTCGTCGCCCACGGGGGCATGGAGGGAGATGGGCTGCTGGGCCATTTTGAGCAGCGAATTGATGCGGCCCACCGGCATGTGCATCTCGTCGGCGAGTTCTTCCGGGGTGGGTTCGCGCCCGAGTTCCTGGGTGAGTTGCTTCTGCGCGCGCCACAGCTTGTTCATGATTTCAATCATGTGTACCGGGATGCGGATTGTCCGGGCCTGATCGGCGATGGAGCGGGTGATGGCCTGGCGAATCCACCAGATGGCGTAAGTGGAGAATTTGTAGCCGCGGCGGTATTCAAATTTCTCCACGCCCTTCATCAGGCCGATGTTGCCCTCCTGAATCAGGTCGAGAAACGACTGGCCCCGGTTGGTGTATTTTTTGGCCACTGAGACAACCAGACGCAGATTGGCTTCGGCCATGTGGGTTTTGGCCTGTTGCGCCTGGTCGGCGGCGCGTTTCAAATCGGTGAACAGCTTGTAGTAATCCTCCCGCCCCATGCGGACGAAAAGCTCAAGGGTGCCGATCTTGGAGCGCTCGGCATCGATCTCCGAGGATCGGGCGGTGGTTTTGTGGAGGGCCTCCAATTCCTGTATGCGGCGCAGGCTTGCCTGGAATTTCTCGTGGACGTTGCCCGCCACGACGATCATTTCTTCGATGACGCGCTGTTTGTAGAAGAACTTGGGGAACATCAACTGGAGTTTTTTATCGAGCTTTTGAAACTCCTTTTGAAGCAGTTCGCGGCGGCCTTTCTGGGCGGACTTCTGCCAGGACTGGAATTTGGAGTCCACTTCGGCGTCGGCGGTGCGGGCCTTCTTGATGAGGGCTCGCAGGTTGCGAAGGTGTTTGTCGCGGTTGGCCACCTGTTTGTCCACGACCACCCGGTCAAAGCGTTCCTTGGGGGGCTCGGAGAGCAGCTTTTCCGAGATGGCAATGTGTTCTTTGGCAGTAAAGCCCAGACTGTAGACGATGCGCTTCATCTCCACCTCTGCATCCTCAATGCGCTTACAGATTTCAACTTCTTGCTCCCGGGTGAGCAGGGGCACCTTGCCCATCTGGTTCATGTACATCCGCACCGGGTCGTCGAGGATTTCCAGACGTGAGTCGTCCTCTTCCTCGGGCTGGGCGGCGGCGGGTTTGGCGCGCTCCACTTCGGCCTGATCAACAATCTCAATCTCGAGGGTGCGCAGCTTGGTGTAGAGTTCGTCCAGGTCCTCGGGGCTTAGGTTGTCCGGCAAAACATCGTTGATGTCGTCGTAAGTGACATAGCCGTTTTCCTGGGAGAGGTGCAGGAGGGTCTTAATTACCTCAGTCAAGTCCACGGCGGAGGCCAAAGTGAAGGTGACGTTGGCTTCGGGTTGTCCGGCCGGTTTGGCTGCTTTGGCCGGGCTGGCCGTCTTGGTCTGGGCCGGGCGGGGAGCGCTTGAGGTGGGCGCGGCTTTGGCCTTGGTGGAGCTTGAGGAAATAATGAATCTCCGGCGCGCGGGTTTGGCCGGGGAAGTTGCGGGGGCTGCCGGAGGAGTCGGGGGAGTCGGGGCGACCACCTGCGGTTTTGCGGATTTGTTCGGTTTTCGATTCAACATATTATTCAGACACAAGCCATCCGGTTTGTTTTATTAAAATGGTAGGCAAGCCTGATGCATGCCATTGGCGCAAACTTTGCAAGTTGAGGCCTTTGAGGCCCTCCCCAATAAAATGAAAGTGTTTGACTTTACACCAAACACTCTCAGATTCAACTGTCTCTGCTGATGCACCCCGGCTTTTGGGCTTATTCGTCTTTCTGAGCGCCGGCCAGAGGGTGCTTCAGGCGGGTTACATCGCAACGGGCTGCGCGGGGCAAACTTCGCGTTGCTTAGTTCATCACACTGAGCCCTTGGTTGCAAGGGGAAACTGTGTGGATCCGGGGTTCCTTAATTTCCCACCCCCGTTTTTTCAAAGCATTCACCCTTATTCGCGGTGGTTGGAGTCGAGGATCATTGTTACGGGACCTTCATTGACCAGAGAGACCTGCATTGTGGCGCCAAACTCCCCTGTCGCCACCGGTCTCCCCAGCTCCTTGGTCAGGCTGGCTACAAACCCATCATAAAGCGGACGTGCCAATTCCGGAGGGGCGGAGCGCAGGAAAGAGGGACGGTTACCCTTGAGCGTGCTGGCCAGTAAGGTGAATTGACTGATGACCAAGACGTCTCCGGATATCTGCCGGATCGAGAGGTTCATCAGACCGGTCTCGTCCTCGAAAACTCTCAGCCGGGCGATCTTGGAGGCAAGCCAATCTGCATCGGATTTGGTGTCGCCGTTCTCCACCGCGAGGAGGAGCAGTAGGCCGTTTCCGATTTGTCCGCGCAGAGTGCCGGCGATGGATACCGAGGCTTTGCCGACCCTTTGGAGAACGGTGCGCAATTTTAGTGGGACTTTCCAGGAGGCAGGCATCCGAGTTTGGCCAAGGCCAGACAATAAGCCAAGCCGCCTGCAATCAGCAGCCCGAAATGACCGCCCACGGCCTGCAGCATGCCCCAACCAAGCACCACCGCCATGAACAAGTAAACCAGGATTGATCCGATAAAACTCATTCCATTACCCTATCGGGCTGCGGCATTAATGCGCAAGTTTTTCCATCGGCCAAAGCGGAATGGTCCAGGTCTGCGCTGTTTTGCGGCAGGCTTTTTGTCTGGGCAGGAGGGGCGGTTGCCAGATGGCGGGCTTGGCGTTTTGGCAGGGAGGATTTTCCGTTCCGCAATCCGCCCGGATCGTCGGCCGGCAGAAAATCCTTCAGGAACGAGGGTTTATCATGACGTCCGCCGCGCTGGTAATCCCGCCACAACGCCTCCGCCGCGAGTCGTGGATCCAGAGAGAGCTCGTCTTTAAGAAAATCAAACAGCAGGCCCATCAGCCGGACCAGCGCGATGCTGTCGGTGCGGCCGGTGCGGGCGTGCAGCCAATCGCTGAGCCGCAGGAACCCTGCAAATGGAGAACCTGCGCCCCAGACCAAGGGCCTGGTTTCCACGAAATTGCCGCTGTTGCCGATCATATCCCAGTAGCGGGTGAAACGACGCAGCCGCTGCATGGCGGAAAAATCAATCAGCTTGTTCTGCAGGATTTCGTAGGGGGGGTGGGGATTGTAAATCATCTGCCATTCCGTGTCATGACGCACGATGGGCGTGCCGCGCAGACGTTTTAAAATGCCCACTTGAATCTCCTGCGGATCCAGTCCAACCAGCCGGTCGAAGCCGGCTCCAAAACCGGCCTGCGTCTCGCCCGGCAACCCGATGATCAGGTCGGCGTGTAGGTGCACGCCGGTGGAGCCGCGCAGGAAGCGAAAGTTATCGGCCATTTTTTCATGGTTTTGCCGGCGGCTGATCAGGCTGCCGACCTGTTCATTGAAAGTCTGGATGCCCACCTCGAATTGGAGGCTGCCGGGAGGGAATTTCAATATCACCTCCCGTAGCGCTTCAGGCAGCCGGTCCGGTACCATTTCAAAATGATAAAAGTGGCCGGGTTGATAGCGTTCCAGAAAGAATTCCAAAATCGTCCTGCTGACGTTCCCATTCAGATTGAATGTCCGGTCGACAAACTTGAATTGTTTTAACCCCCGGGCCAGCAGCACCTGCAGGTGTTCCAGCAAGGCGGGAAGGGGAATTTGCCGGACCGGAATGTCCAGCGAGGAGAGGCAGAACTCACAGGTGAAAGGGCAGCCGCGCGACGCCTCCACATACACGATCCGGTGCGCAATGTCATCGTCGTTATACAGATCGTAGGGCAGGACGATGCCGTTCATGTCCGGCACCCCGGCGTGAATAATCCTCGGGAAAAGCCCGTCCCCGGCGCCGGCCTGCCCGGCATCGAGTAATCCCCGGCAGACTTCGGCGAATTTCAAGTCGGCTTCGCCCGTGATCACGTGGTCGGCTAGAGCGATAATAGCCTGACTCTCAGTCTCATAGCTTACCTCAGGACCGCCCAGGATGATTTTGATTTCCGGTCGGAGCCGCCGGATGGCGGCAAGGACCTCGGTTGTGGGCCCCACATTCCAAATGTAAACGCCGAACCCGATGATCTTCGGGTTGCGCGCCAGCAGAGCCTCCACGATGTCCAAGGGTCGCTGGTTGATGTCGAATTCGGCCAGAGCCGCCCGCGGGCGCAACGTGCCCAGATTGGCCAGCAGGTAGCGCAATCCAAACGCCGCATGGATGTATTTCGCGTTAAGGGTCGTCAGGACAATGTCCGGCATCCGGGAAGACTAGCACGCGGCAGCGAACCGAGGCAATGACGGGGCGAAGCCGCGCGGCGCGGCTCCGGCGGGCGGGGCACGGATCGGCCTGCCGCTTGCCAAGTCGCGGGAATGGCGTAGGGTTGCAGGACACAATCCACGGAAAGGAGTTATCTATGCCAGTCAATCAACTCAAAAAATATCTTGATGAGCAGCATGTGAAATATTTCAGCATCATCCACTCCGATGCCTACACCGCGCAGGAGGTGGCCGCCGCCGCGCATATCGCCGGGCGCAAGATGGCCAAGGTGGTGGTGGTGGAACTCGACGGTGAGACGGCTATGGCCGTGCTGCCCGCCGACCGGAAGGTGGTGCTGCAGGATCTGCGCGAGGTGACCGGCTCGGAACAGGTCCGGTTTGTCTCGGAATCCAAGTTCAAAGACCGATTTCCGGATTGTGAAATCGGTGCCATGCCTCCGTTCGGCAATCTCTATGGGATGCAGGTTTACGTGGCTGATCCTCTGGCCATGTCTGACACCATCGCTTTTAATGCCGGCACTCACAGCGAAGTGATCCAGATGGATTTCATTGACTTTGAGCGCTTGGTGCAGCCCAGGGTGGTGAGCTTTACCACCTAACCGGGCGCAGTCTGCCCCGGAGGCAACGACAAAGGAGGAAGGTAGATTCCACGCCGTTTGCGCTGCCACCAACAGCCCGTTTGGCTCTGAGCGGCATGTGTGTTGAATTTGTAGTCGTAGAGTTCGGCACGGATAAACCGCGGTGGGGCGGAGGGGAATGGATTGTATTTCAGCAAGGCCAGAACCTCGGGAGAGCCCTGAAGTAGCCGGGTGGAAAACTGGATGAACCAAGGGTTTTGCTGACATGTGCCCAAGGCCGCAAACCACAGTTGCCACTCCAGCCGTGGCTGGTGAGCCGCGGTCCATCCCGGACAACGCTCCGGGTTCCCGGGCTTGGATCTGAACTCATAGGCAGCCCACTTCACGCCGTCATCGCTGCCTTCGATGATGATTTCCTGGCGGTTGGTTGTCATGCTTGCAAACAATCCGTAACTGTTGAATGAACGCAGTGGCGCGACCCAGCGATAAATCGCGAAGGCGGGATCCGGATGCCGCAGGGTGATTCGGGCCAGGGCGAAGAACTGGATCATCGAAGTGCTCGCCACAACCGCCGCCAGGGCGAGAGTTGCCGGAAGCGGCCAGTGCAAGCGGGGTGGCGGGGCGGGGGACTGCCGGGCCGGTCCACCCTGCCAACGTATTGGCAGGAAGGAGCGAATGGCCGCATCGTCCAGCAGTGGCAGGCAGAGCGCCAGCGTCAACCAGTTGAGAAAACCGCAATTCCCCGTCAGTAAAATGAGAGCCTGCAGCCCGGCTGTAAGGGTGGCGGCCAGAAGCCGGGGCCGGCGCGGCAGGAATATAAGAAAAGGAATTGCCAGTTCGATGCCTAGAGCCAGGAGTGTGGCTGTCTTTAGAACCGGTGTCGGAAGTTGGTGGGCATACCACCCTGTCCAGGCCGGCAGCGGCTGGGTTTCAAAATGAAACTTGAGCGCGGTCAGACTGCTCCAAGCCGGATCTTTGACGGCGAGCTTTGCCATTCCGGACTCGAACAGCAGCCGGAACAGCAGCCAGCGCAGCAGTCACAAAACAATGCGCGATGGATCTGCCTCACGCCAGGGGGGCTGCGGCAGGAGTTGGAGCGGTGCGAGGAAAACCGCCATAAAACCCGTTTCCAGAAGCAGGCTGTCCCACTGAAACCCGAGGAAAACACCGCCCACCGTCGTCAGGGACAGGTAGATCAGCCAAAGCAGAAACAAGCAGGGTGCCTGCGCCAGACCTATAATCACCAGCACAGCCAGAGCCGTTCCTGCCGCGCACTGGAATTCCAGAAAACTGTCGCTGGCGCTGAACCAGCAAAGGGTGGGAAACAAGTGGTAACGCTCCAGACCGGCATGATTTGCTGCGGCTTGACCGCTTGCAAAACGCATCAGGTTTTCGGCGGGGGCTATTCCACGATGGCCCACCAAGCCCGTGATTTGCGTCCACAGCGAGAGAAAAGCGATGAGGTAAACGATTCCCAGCGCCCGCAGGAAAAGCCAGCGGACGAGGTGATGCGTCGGCGGTTTCACCTGCCGTCCCCACAGCACGCGCGTTGCGGCCGAGAAAACCGAGCGGTTCCGCGCCGCCAGCCGATAACCCGCCTCGCTGGCCGACGCAAAAGCCGCCGAGTGCTCATACAAGTCCAGCAGCCAGTGTTCGTCTGGGTTGGAGGCCAGGGCTCGGAATACCGCCCCGGCCCCAATATGAACCGTCCCGTCGGGCAGGATCAAGTGGACTGCTGTTTTAAACTCATCGCCAGTCAGCCCTGGGAATTGAATGGGAATCTGCGGATCTTGAAACGGGAGGTAGTCGACACGGGGGCCGGTCGTATGGCGCAAGCGTCCCATCCACAGCCGGCAGAAGTGGCACTCGCCATCGAAAACAAGCAATGGTTTGGCGGGTGGATTGGCAACCGGGAACGCGCGCTTCACCCGCTATTTATAATGCCAAGGGGCTTCTTTTCCAAACGCTTAAAAACCGCACCGACACTCGCTCCGAATCGGGTCGGGTTTCTGGCTGAACAAGTTCCTGCCCCGGCCGCGATTGCTTGCCGATTTACAGGTGTTTTTCCAGTTCGGCCTGGCTGGCGGCGAACACGTCCTTGTGGAGCGAGTTGCCGTGTGAATCGATCGTCACAACCGCCGGAAAATCCTCCACCTCAAACTCCCAGATGGCCTCCGGCGCGCCGAACTCTTCCATCATATAAACGCCGCAAACCCGCTTGATGCGTTCGGCCAGCACCTGCGCCGCGCCGCCAATGGCGTGTAGGTAGACGCAGCCATGTTCCTTGCAGGCGGCCAGTGTCTTGTCCCCCATGCCGCCCTTGCCGATGACACCCCGCAGATTGTAATCCCGTATCACCTGCCACTGATAGGGTTCTTCGCGGATGCTGGTGGTGGGGCCGGCGGCAACGCATTTCCAATGGTCCTGATCGTCCTTGATGACGACCGGGCCGCAGTGGTAGAGCATTCCATTTTGCAAGTTGACCTGAGGGGGGAGTTTGCCGCCTTCGTGCAGGTGCTTATGTACGGCGTCCCGTCCGGTGAACAGTGTGCCGGTGATGAGCACCTCGTCGCCCACCTTGAGCGCCCGCATTTTCTCTGCGGTAAAGGGGGGGCTTAGTTTGAGCATAGGGATTGGCGTATTGTTTCAGGTCTCCGCATGCGCCCGGTTATTTTCCAGTCAGACTCCGGGCGGCTTCAACCAGTTTGTCTGCCGTCAGACCGTGCTTCTCGTAGAGTTCCTCGGCCAGATAGGCCGACTGTCCGAATTCCCCGTGAATGCCCAGCGACTTCAGGGTGTGGGCGATGCCCGCGTCGGACAAGGCGTGGGAAACCTGCGCGCCCATCCCCCCGATCACTTGGTGGTCCTCGATGGTCACCACCCGGCCGCCGCAGGCCCTTACCTCAGCACCGATGGTATCCAGATCGACCCGGTTGATGAAGGGGTTGTTGATCACTGTCGCGCTGATCCCGAGGTTGGCCAGCTTTATGCCGGCTTCGATGGCCTTGTTTACCAGCACGCCACAGCCGATCAGAACAACATCCACACCGCTGCGCAGCACTTGGGCCTTGCCCCACGCATAAGTCGCGCCCTCGATCCACGTGAGAGGATAGTTTTCACGGCCGACAAAAAAAAGGTAGCTCTCGCCGTCTCCGCCGCTGCTTCTATCCGCCGCATACCGTTGAATGGCTTGATGCATGAGCGACTCGGCTTCATCCGAACAACTGGGCGCGATCACTACCGTGTGTGGGATGGCGCTTGTGGCAGCAAAATAAGTGGTCGCCTGATGCGAAGCCCCATCGGCGGCATCCTGAAACCCCACATGCGAGAACATTGCGATGACCGGGGCCTGGGACAGTGCGGCCATGGTCAGGGGCAAATTGCCCTTGGTCACACCGAATTGCCCGAAGGTGTCCACAATGGGTATCAGGCCGTTTTTGGCAAAGCCCGCCCCCACGCTGATCATGTTGGCCTCGGCGATGCCCACTTCCACCCAGCGGTCCGGAAAACTTTTTTGGAATAGGCTGATGCCCGTCGAGCCCTGGACGTCGGAGGAGATGGAGTAAACCGGATAGCCTTCCTGGGCGGCCTTGATTGCGGCTTTGGCCAGGCCGGTTTGGACCTTGTCTTTTTTCACGGCTGGCAAGCTCGAAGCAGGCGCCAATGCTTTGGCTTTTTTGGCCGATTCCTTTTGCTCCCACTCGGTCCGCAAGGCATTCGCCCACCCGGCCAATTCCGGCGGGGTCTGGCCGCCAAAGATTTCGTCCACAAACTCAACGATCTTTTCCCCGTTGGCCAGAGGGAAACCGTGTCCGCCCGAGGCGCTTTCCATGGTGGCTTTCACCCCAAAACCCTTGATGGTTTTCAGCCGGAGACAAACGGGCTTGGCGGGGTTGGACTTGGCCAAGGCGACCGCGTTTTCCAACGCAAGATAAACTTCCTGAAGATTGTTCCCGTTGGCCACATCAATCACCTCCCACCCCAGCGCTCCGATTCCAAGCAAGGAGGGCCCCATGCTGAACGCGTCCTTGCTGATCCTGCCCGAGAGCTTTGTGTCGTTGTCCGAGATCAGAACCACGAACGGGTTCATGCGCCCTTTTGCGGCCAAGCCCGGCACCGCCGAGAACGACTCTTTGGCCTCGCCTTCCATCGACGCCCCATCCGATATGGCGACGAGCGTCACCCGGTCGTTGCCGATCAGCTTGTCGGCCATCGCCAACCCCTGCGCCTGGGGCAGGGCCGACCCGAGCGGTCCGTTGCTCAGCAGAATGCCCTCGGGGTTGATATGGGACTCTCCGTGGCCGGTCAGTTTGCTGAGGATGCTGCGGAACCCCTTGAGATCCTCAAAGGTCAGCCCATCGAAACCGTAAAGGGCGCGCAAGGCGTAAATGCCGTTCTCGGCGTGGCCGGCGTCGTTGACAAAATTAAACGCCTCATGCCACTGCCGGCCGGTGGTCCGGAACATCAGTCCGTGCATTGCGGCGATGATTTCCGCAAACCCCGCCGGGCCGCCCCAGTGGCAGGCAGCTCCGCCATTGACGGCGTGCACGTTCATCAAGGCCACCAGCGCGCGGCTGGCTTGCGGATCGGCCAGCAAAACACCCTCTCCGGCGGCATTGCGGATGGTCACGCTGTATTTGGGCGCCTGCTTCGGCGTGGGTGCCAGCCTGCATTTGAGCGGAAGTGGACTCAGGGGCGGTGCGTCCACAGGCTTGACGGCGATGGTGCTTTCTACGGCCATAAATTTTCAGTTCTTAAAGGTTAACAGTCTCTTAGGAAAGCAGATTCCCGAGCGGGTTGGCAAAACAAAATCCCAACTCAAAAGAGCGGTGCGAATTCCGGTCCCCTTCGGATGAAACATCAGCCCCGTTTCAATAGAGCCATTGGCTGATTTTTCCATCAGCCTCCAGGCTCACGCCCTGTCGCCGGTAAGCCCAGCACATATAGCTGACACTCACAAAATAGGAAGCCGGCACGCGGTTGAGCACGCAGATCTTGGCACCCAGCAGCGTTGTCTTGCCGCCAAAACCCATCGGCCCGATGCCCAGCTTGTTGGCCGTCGCAACAATGTCCTTCTCCAGCCTGTCCAGTTCGGGATTGGGGTTGTTATCGTCAATTTTCCTCAGGAATTGTTGCTTGGAAGCTTCGTAGCCCGTCGCCCGGTCGCCTCCCACGCACACTCCCAAAATTCCCGGCCCGCAGCCTTTTCCCTGCGCCTGCAACACCGCGTCGAGGATCACCTTGCGGCAACCTTCCAGATCGCGACCCGCGGCCAGTTTCTCGTTCGGCAGCGAATATTGCGCCCCCACATTCTCGCAGCCCCCGCCCTTGAGAATAAGTTTCACGCCCACTTCGGCGGAACGGTGCTGATGGAAATGCAGCGCGGGCGCGCCGGGGCCCAGGTTTGTCCCGTCATTTTTACCGGTGATCGAGTCGACGGAATTCTGTCTGAGAAAACCTTTTTTTGTGGCGGTCTTCACCGCTTCCCGGGCGGTTTCCTCAAAAACGATTTGATCGTAACCGGGCGGGCATTCCACGTAGAAAATCACGCTCCCGGTGTCTTGGCAGATGGGTTGGGACTTGTTTTTTGCCAGTGCGATGTTTTGATCGATGATCTGCATCGCGCTTGCGGCGATAGATCCCTTCTTTTCCTGATCCAGCGAGTTGAGGATGGCGCGGTGGACGTCCTCGGGTATTTCCACCGAGGTCCGTCGGATCAGTTCAAGCAATGAATCCTGAAGCATGTTCATCGCGCCAAGCCTACAAATGCGGCTGGGCCAAGTCAATCGGACGCAAGTCCGCAACCGTAGCAAACACCGCCTCCAAGAAATGAAAGGCTAAAACGTCGCAATCTTCAAACTGGATCGGGCAGCGGGTTGAAGGCCCGCAGGCAGGGCTTGTTTGCAGACTCGTCTCATCAACCTGCAAACCGCACTTGGGATCCATCGAGGATGTCCGACCACCCGAGAGCATTTTTGAGATATAACTGAACTAAACATGAAGCGCTGCATGATGCGGAAGAATCGGAGGCCCTTATCTGTCTCCATGGTCTTCATGAACTCCATGGTTGATTTGTCTTGGGACGGGAGGTTTACCCTGAAGCGCATGGACGGAATCAAGGGGGTTATTAATGGTTTTTCAGTGGCGCAACCGAGCGTCTATGGAATGGATGTGAAGTAAGCAGTTAGGGCGCGCAATTCCGTGCGCGTTGTCGTAGCGCGGCAGAAAGCGCAGGTGGGGAGGAAATCTGTTGCCGCGGGTTAATCGCGTGGCCTCGCCATTGAAGCTTTGGCTGCTGGGAACACATCAGGGGGCGGTGAGTTCGGGTCGTCTGGATTATTATCTGGACGAATTCGCATCCCGTTTCAACCGCCGCACATCTGGTTCGCGTGGACTGTTGTTTCATAGGCTCGTGGGTCAAGCCGTGCATTTTTCGCCGATACTGTCCCGCGAGTTAAAGGAAACATCGAAATTTCCATCCAGCAAAGTGAGCTGACACGCGTCAAGTGCATATGCCTAATCCTCAAAAATCGTGCCGGCGGCCAAGGCTTAAGCCTGTTGCGATTTTAAGGGCCTTCTTGCGCCGTTATAGAAACCGGATCGAATTCCTGACGCCTCCGATCGTAAAGGGCAGGGGCACGAGTCGTAATTATCGCCTGAGAGACTGCGGGAAAATGACCTTTGCGTTGGATCACGCGGTTGCGGGATGGGGCGGCAAATTCACTGTGATGTGATGGTCCAGCCGTTTTACTGGCCGGACGGGGCGGTCGGGAGAAAATACGTTTTCAGAAAGCGGTTCAAATCTGTATCCAACAGTTTGAGCGCCTCGGCGATGGGTTGTTCCGTGCCCATGTTTTTTTGATCCGCCACGAGCAGGGTGCGAAGTTCGTCCAGGTTGCGGGCCCTGCCGCCGGCAGCGTCTTTTGGTGCGCTGCGGAGCAGGTCCGCCAGATTCGTTTCCCGCAGGTGGCAGGCGTAAGCCCGGACACGGATTTCCAAGGCCCCCAACTCACTGACACTCTGGTCGAAGGCAGAGCGATAAAGCGCGGGGATTTTGGTTTGCACGGTGAGCGCCGCCAGTCGGGCTGCCTGGATCTTCGCGGCGCACTGCTCGAAACGCAGTTGGATGTCCTCCCGCATCCAGAAATTGGGAGGCTCAGTCTGGTCGCTTCGCATGAAGAAAGTGCGGCGGGTGGATTGCCATCCGGGGGTCTGCCAACTGGCCCCCTTGAGAACCGCGGCTGTCAGCAGATGGGAAGGATCGCTTCGTCCCACCTCGCGTGCCAGCCACGAAACATCCCACGGATACATTTCGATGGCTTCTGAGGCGAGCCTCCAGTATTCGGCCACCGTCTTGGCTACCGCTCCGTAGGGCTTGGCCAAGGTGGCCAGAGCCGCATCATCGCTGATGTCCGGGTTCCTGAAGAAAAGGCCGGTCATTCTCAGGTTGGGATCTTCTTGGTCGGGGACGTTTCCGTAATATTCCTTGATGCCCTTGAGTTTTCCGGCGCTGTTGACGGCGCGCAGTGCTCGCAGCGTTGCCAGAGGCGTGGCAATGTGGGTGAAGGGTTCCATTTCTTCGGTCAATCCCCCGGTCCATAATTCTCCCAAGACCGGGATGTTCCTGTCTCGGGCTTTGGTGAGGACGTTTTTGAACCAGCGGTCCGCTGGCAAGGCAACCTGCACCTCGGCAATGTTCGAGTGGATGGACAGCGCCACGCACGAAGCGTCCAGCAGATCCATGCACTGGTAAACCTGTCCGGCCGAGAGCTCCCAGGGTTCCCAGAACAGGACGCCTTTGGGATGGAGTTGTCGCCAGGTGCGACCCAGTGTGTTGACGAACTTGGAAACGCGTTCCGGCATGGGAACCCCGTGGCAACGAGGGCAGGATCCGGCCTCGCTGCACAGCCAGGCATGCTGGTCGTAGGTGTAGCACAGAAGATCATCCACCCCGGGGAACTTCGCTGCAAATGATTGGATCAGAGCCGTGTAGCGCGCCAACGTCGCCTCATCTGAAACGCATTGGTCCAGCGGCACCTCTGGTTCCATCGGGGGGTAAAGCACATTGGGCGCGCCAAAATGAAATAGTGTTCCGAAGCCCAAGCGCCGGCTTAGGGCGATTCGCTCCTTCAATTTTCCGCTACGGGCGGCGATCTTTTCCGGCGTGCGCAGCTCTTTCCGGTCCCGGTCGCCGGGGGTTGGGGTGAAGCCTGGCGGCAGGGCGACGACATCCTCCAGATTGAGAGGTTCATCGTTGGGCCGGTAGCCCCAGGCAATGTTGAGTTGCAGGACATTGAACCCGAGTTTCTTCATCCGTTGCAGGTTGGCCTCGCTCCAATCCACCTCGGGATGACAGGGGGCGCCCAGGAATCCTATTTTGTAGTCCACGCGCTGGGCGGGGGCGGGGTGGGCATTGAGGCTGCGGTCGGTGCAGAGCAGGGCGGTCCAGAGCAGCAGGGCGAGGGCGGTTCGGTTTTTTTTGTTTGGCATAGGCACTGTTCCTGCAAGCAGGTTATCCGGAGTGCGGTGGCGGCGACATGATACTTTTTGTTTTTTTGGCGGGCAGAGCGGAGGGCTGCAAGTTGCGACGGCCGCAGCCTTGCTGAGGGGCAGGATTGCCGTGGTTTGGCAGCTTGGACGGAGAATCCAGCGGATGTTTGGCCTGAACTGTTAGCCCCGCCGAATGAGGGGGCGCGCAGTGCGCCTTGGCAGCCTTTTACCGGCAACGGAAGGCCGATCTAGGGGTTTCGTGCAAGGAGAGGTGGCTGGTTGCAAGCGGGGGGAAGACTGCAGGGTTGCGGTTTGAAGGCGCCAAGTCTGCTGGTTTGGGCGTGTTTTTGCGGGGGTGAGTGGCGGTTTTGAGAGCAAACCACTGCGGCCGAAGCAATGCGTTGGGCGCCGAAATGTCTTTGGGGAAGAAAAGCGCCCAGTGGGCGGTGACTGTCCGATGCGTTTGTGCAAGAAGAATTGGCCCTGGCGGTTGGAGGACCGCAGGTTAGGGCTGGTCGGTTTTTCGGTGTTGAAAAACAAAAGACAACCGGTGTGCCGGTTGTCTTGAGGAAAAGGGTCGGAGTGCTGCTTATTTAGCGCGGTTGAGCTGCAAGGTGAGACGGGATTTTTTTCGGCTGGCGGTCGCTTTATGAACAATTCCGGTTTTGGCGGCTTTGTCGAATGCGGAGGCGACGTCTTTGAGCGCAGAAGCTGCCTCGTCTTTTTTACCGGCAGTGACGAGGGTCTGATACTTTTTCTCCAGCGAGTGGAGGCGCGATTTGACGCTGGTGTTGCGGGCTTGCTTGCGGGCGCTGCTGCGGACCCGGCGTTCGGCGGACTTGGTGTTCGGCATAAATTATTCAGTTCTGCAATTTCGAGCGGTCCAGCTTAGCCAAAGTGGGCGGGTTGTCAACGCCGAACCGGAGTTTGGAAAAGGCTTTTTTCATATGATCGGATCCTGGGACAACGGTGGTATTGGGTGGGCTGGACGCGTTTTGTTTTGGGTGGGCTGCTTGTTGACTCACGGCTGTTACCGGAGGCTGGAGTCATTAGAGCTTCGGCTTGGCGCATACCCGGCACCATCGGTCTTGATCCGTCACAACTCCCCGTGCATAATCGAAGAAGAATTAGTAAAGTCTAGAGTCACGCCGGCGTTTTGCCGGGACGATTCCATGCCAGTTGCATACAAAAATAATAAACAAGACCTAAAGTTGACCCAATGAAATCAGCATTTCCAGACATCACACGGATCGCCTATGAAGGGGCGCAATCCAAGAACCCGCTTTCCTTCAAGCATTACAATGCCGCGGAGGTTGTGGAGGGCAAGACAATGCACGAGCATCTGCGTTTTGCCGTGGTTTACTGGCACACCTTCCGTGGCACTGGCAGCGACCCCTTTGGAGCGGGCACGATGCAGCGGCCTTGGGATGACGGCAGTAACTCGGTGGTTAACGCCCAGAACCGGGCGCGGGTGGCCTTCGAGTTTATCCAAAAACTGGGGGCGCCGTATTACTGCTGGCATGACAGGGATGTGGCCCCCGAGGGGGCGACGCTGGCCGAGTCGAACAAGAATTTCGATGCGGTGGCCAAAGTGCTCAAGGAAGAGCAGAAGCGCACGGGGGTGAAATTGCTGTGGGGCACGGCGAACCTTTTTTCCAATCCCCGCTATGTTCACGGCGCGAGCACCAGTTGCAATGCCGACGTGTTTGCTTATGCCGCAGCCCAAGTCAAGAAGGCCATGGAAGTGACGCATGAGCTGGGGGGCGAGGGCTATACTTTCTGGGGCGGGCGCGAGGGCTACCAGACCCTGCTCAACACGGACATGAAGCGCGAGCAGGAGCATCTGGCCCGGTTCCTTCATCTGGCCGTGGACTACAAGAAAAAGATCGGGTTCAAGGGCCAGTTTTATATCGAGCCCAAGCCCAAAGAACCCACCAAACACCAGTATGATTCCGATGCGGCGGCGTGCCTGAATTTCCTGCGCGAGTTTGACCTGCTGCCGCATTTCAAGCTGAATATCGAAACCAACCACGCCACTCTGGCCGGGCATACGGTGCAGCATGAGCTGGAAACCGCCGGCGCGGCCGGCGCCCTCGGTTCGATCGATGCCAATACCGGGGATGAGCTGCTGGGCTGGGATACGGATCAGTTCCCGACGAATATTTATCTCACCGCCTACACGATGCTGTCGGTGCTGAAATACGGCGGGTTTACCACCGGAGGCGTGAACTTTGATGCCAAGGTGCGGCGCGAGAGCTTTGAGCCCGTCGACTTGTTTCATGCCCACATCGGCGGTATGGACGCATTTGCGCGCGGGCTCAAATTGGCGGCGGCCATCCGCAAGGACGGGCGTCTGGCCGCTTTTGTGGCGGACCGGTATGCGTCTTGGGACAAGGGGATCGGCGCCAAGATCGAATCCGGCAAAGCCACGATGAAGGAACTGGAGACCTACATTCTCAAGAAGGGTGAGGCTGCGGCCAACACCAGCGGGCGTCAGGAATTCCTGGAAAACCTCATCAACGAGTTCATCTGAGCAACGCGTGCCCCAAGCCGGAGCGGGCGGACCTCTGTCCGCTCCGGTTTTGCGGGCAGCACTGGCGGGCCTGTGGAACCTCTTGGTTTGATTTTCTTCGTTGAGCAGGGCATCCGATTCCCTAGCGCCAGATTCTCAAAGGTCATGACTGCGTCCTTTTCCGGCCGCATGGGTTTGGATTGGGTTCCTGATTGGGGTCGGCTTTGATTGCGCTCATAATTTTCTTCCAACCCCCGCCTGCTTCCCGATATGGTGGGCCAATGAACTCCATCGCTCTCTGCGCCGGGCCTGCAGTTTGCCTGGAAGCGGTGAGCCGCTTTTCCGGGGGCTTTTCCGTGGCTGTACGGGCCGGGTTGAAGCGTTCAAGCCGGAGAGATGGAGTCTGATTTAAAAAACAAAAAACCAAACTCACAATGAACCCAATGATGGAATGGATGCTTCTTCTCGGTGCTGGAGCTTGTCTGGTCGGTTGCGCGACAAACGGCCCGCATGTTGATCGGATCAGCCGTAAGCCCTGCGGCACAGCGCCGGACGGTCAGTCCGTGGAGATGTTCAGCCTGCGCAACGCCGGCGGGATGCAGGCCACGATCATGAATTACGGGGGCATCGTGACATCGCTGCGCGTGCCCGATCGCAACGGCAACCCGGGCGATGTGGTGCTGGGCTATGAGCACTTGGACGGCTATTTGAAGTCGACTCCCTATTTTGGTTGCCTTGTGGGACGCTACGGCAACCGCATCGCCAAGGGGCAATTCAGCGTGGGCGGGGGCAGCTATACTCTGGCCACCAACAATCCTCCCAACGCGCTGCACGGTGGTTTGCAGGGGTTTGACAAGGTTGTATGGAAGGTGCTCAAAGCCGATGTGGGGCCCGACGGTCCGCGCCAGGTGCTGCACTATGTCAGCAAGGACGGGGAAGAGGGGTATCCGGGCAACCTCAGTGTGACGGCCACCTACACGCTGACGGCGGACAATGCCTTGAGGTTGGATTATAAGGCGACGACAGATAAGCCTACGGTGCTGAATCTGACACAGCATTCCTATTTCAATCTGCGAGGCAGCGGGGATATTCTGGGGCATGTCGTCCAGATCAACGGGGACAAGTTCACGCCGGTGGACGCCACGCTGATTCCGACGGGCGAACTGCGCCCGGTGGAGGGGACGCCTTTTGACTTCCGCAAGCCCACGGCCATTGGGGCACGGGTGAGCCAGCAGGACGAACAGCTTAATTTTGGCAAGGGCTATGACCACAATTGGGTGATCAACAAGCCATGGGGCGAGTTGGTTCTGATGGCGCGGGTTGTGGAGCCGGTCACCGGTCGAGTGTTGGAGGTTCTTTCGACCGAGCCGGGCGTGCAGTTTTACTGCGGCAATTTTCTTGACGGCACGATCACCGGCAAGGGCGGCTGGGTTTATCAGTTCCGCAACGGGTTTTGCTTCGAGCCCCAGCACTATCCCGATTCCCCCAACCATCCGGCCTTTCCGACCACGGAACTCAAGCCCGGGCAGACGTATCAGAACACCATTATTTACCGGTTTTCCACCCAATAGTTTTGCGGTTTTGGGTTTAAGAGCCTCGCCCTTGCCGGGGGGGCGGGGTTTATGGGCATGAGGCGTGGGCTAAGCCGGAGTGGGATAATCCGTTGAAATTATGAGCACTAAACCCCTTCTTTCGATGCTTGGGATCTACAAGCGATTTCCCGGCGTGATCGCTCTGGACAGCGTCAGCCTGGAGGTGGGGCGCGGCGAGGTGGTGGCGCTTTGCGGCGAAAATGGCGCGGGTAAATCCACGCTCATGAAAATCCTCGGCGGTGTGTATCAGCCGGACGAGGGGTCGATTCAGATCGAAGGCCGGCCGGTGTCGATCGAGGATGTGACTGATGCGATGGGGTTGGGGGTGGCGTTCATTCATCAGGAGTTGAACGTGCTTGAGAACCTGGACGTGGCTTCGAATGTGTTTTTGGGGCGGGAGCCCCGGACGGCGCTGGGCCTGGTGGACAACGCGAAAATCCATGCCGACACGCTTCCGCTACTGCGCCGCTTGGGGTTGGAGGTTTCCAGCCGGACCCGGCTGGACCGGCTGTCGTTGGCGCAGCAGCAGATGGTTGAAATTGCCAAGGCGCTTTCACTCAATTCCCGGCTGATTATCATGGACGAGCCGACCTCCAGCCTGACTTTGCAGGAGACCGACCGCCTGCTGTCTCTGGTGGTGGAGCTTCGTAATCAGGGGGTAAGTGTGGTCTATATTTCGCACCGGCTCGGCGAGGTGGATCGGATTGCGGATCGGGTGGTGGTGCTGCGGGATGGCAAGAATGCCGGGGCTCTGGAGCGTTCGGCGATCAGCCACGACCGCATTGTGGGGCTCATGGTCGGGCGGGAGATCAAGAGTTTCTATCAGGAATCCCACATTCCCAAGGTGCCGGGTTATTTCAAGGTCCGGAATGCGCGGTCCAGCCGCTATCCCGCCGCGACGGTTTCCTTTGACGCCGCCCGGGGGGAGATTTTGGGCTTTGCCGGGCTGGTTGGGGCGGGGCGCTCAGAGATCGCCAAGGCCATTGTCGGCTTGGACGAGCAGGGCGGGGCGGAGGTGAGCATCGGGGAGGAGCGAGTGGCGATCCATTCGGCTCGGGACGCCATCGCCAGCCGGATTTATCTGGTGCCGGAGGACCGGCGCAGTGAGGGTTTGGTCACGCCGATGAGCGTGCGGGAGAACATCACCTTGCCCTCGCTAGGGCGTTTTTCCTCATGCTTCCTCATCCGCCGGGACCGGGAGCGGCGGGTGGCTGGGGAACAGATCGAGTCGCTCAATATCAAAACACCAGGCACCGAGGCCCGGGTCGTGAATTTGAGCGGTGGCAACCAGCAAAAGGTCGTGTTGGCCAAGTGGCTTTCTCTGGATCCCCGGGTGATGATTCTCGACGAACCCACGCGCGGGATTGACGTGGGAGCCAAGGCGGAGATCTACCGGCTCATGCGGGTTCTGGCGGACGGGGGCGGGGTGATTCTGATGATTAGCAGCGACATGGAAGAGGTGTTGCATGTGAGCGACCGGATAGCTGTCATGCACGAGGGCCGCATCAGCGGCGTGCTGGAACGGCCTGATTGCACGGAGGAGAACATCATGAATCTGGCTGTGGGCAAGCCGATTTCGGCCGCCAAGCCGGCGTGCTGAGAGCGGACTGCGGGCGGGGTCTGCGGAGCAGCGCGCGGTAAATAAAACTTATTACTCTCATTCCCCGGGCCGAAATCGTGAAATATTTCACAAACTTTGCTTGCCTCCCGGGCTCCTGCCACTATTTTATGTCCCATCGTTTTAACGGTCTTTCGTGGGGCCGCAAAGCGGAGATTTGCCCGCCGGCCGGAGTTGGGTCGGATGCGGTGGATGAGTTTGGTTTGAAGGCGATCACGCGTCGCGCAGCGAAGCGTGGTCTTTGAATTTAATGGTCAATCGACGGCTAACAATGAACTGAGATGTCAGCGATTTTTCCCAAGTGGACCAATCGGCTGCCGCTGATGATTATCTGCGGCCTGCTGCTCACCGGGAGTGCGGTGATAGCTGGGGTGTGGTATTACTTCACCCCCGAGTATACCCGTGCGGGCTACCAACCGGTTCAGCCGGTGGCCTTCTCCCACAACATCCACGCCGGTCAACTCGGCATGGACTGCCGTTATTGTCACACCGGAGTGGAGAAGTCCTGGTTCTCCAACATCCCGGCCAGTTCCACCTGCATGAACTGTCACAACCAGGTTCTCAAGGACGACCCGAAGTTGGCCTTGGTGCGGGAGAGCGCCGCCAGCGGTAAGCCGATCCCCTGGGTCCAAATCCACCGTGTTCCCGACTTTGTCTACTTTAACCATTCCGTCCATGTGAACCGGGGTGTCAGTTGCGTGGAGTGCCACGGTCGTATCGATCAGATGGACGAGGTGTATCATGCCAAGTCCTTCAGCATGTCCTTTTGCTTGGAATGCCATCGCAACCCCGCCGCCAAGCTACGTCCGCTTGAAAAGATCACCGACCTCGGCTGGAAGCAGCCTTCCGTGGAAGCGCAACATGCCTTCGGAACCCAAGCATTGGAGCATTGGAAGGTGGAATCCCTGCAAAACTGCTCCGCCTGCCATCGATGAAAACCATTCCTCCCGCCTGTCCCGAACCTGAATTTGGCCGCAAATACTGGCGCGGTCTGGATCAACTGGCCGAGACACCCGAATTCCGCCACTGGCTGGAACGCGAGTTCCCCCAAGGTGCCGGCGAGTTCACTGATCCGGTTTCACGCCGCAATTTTGTGCAGATCATGTCCGCCTCCTTTCTGCTGGCGGGTGTGGGGTTGGGGGCGACCGGTTGCCGCCGGCCGGTCGAGAAGCTTGAGCCCTTTGGTAAACAGCCTGACGATTACGTCTACGGCACATCGCGTTATTACGCCACCTCGATGCCGACCCGCGGTGGGGCCGTGCCGCTGGTGGCCCGCTCTTATGACGGCCGGCCGGTCAAGCTGGAGGGCAATCCTCATCATCCCGACAGCAATGGCGGCACCGACCGCTGGGCGCAAGCGGCGATACTG